>Ga0255083_1000327_pt1 | contig 12358 bp, 11 predicted proteins | sample Colum_Colum_RepC_FD_188460 | JGI IMG/M metagenome (GOLD analysis project Ga0255083, IMG submission 188460) | Freshwater microbial communities from Columbia River, Oregon, United States - Colum_Colum_RepC_8h | ecosystem: Environmental > Aquatic > Freshwater > River | place: USA: Oregon...
GCGAGACCGAGCAGCAACCACTTGTTGTCATAGGCCCACGTCTTCTTTATGTCGGCTTCACCGAACTCAATGACGGGCTCCAGCCAATGTTCGAGAAAGTGCGTTGACTTCGAGAATGGAAGCTGCATGACACCGCCGACTGCTGACAGGACTGCAAGAACGACGAGCGGCAACAACATGATCTTCGGGCTCTCATGCGGCTTGAAGTCGCCGTGAGCACCATGATCGTCGCTGTGGTCGTTCCAACGTGCCTCGCCGTAGAACACCATGATCACCTGACGAGTCATGTAATAAGCGGTAAGCAACGCTGTCACCACGCCGATCACGTATAGCGCACGGTTGTTGGCGAATGCGAACAACAGGATTTCGTCTTTCGACCAGAATCCGGCAAAAGGTGGAACTCCGGCGATAGCCAACCAGCCGATGATGAAAGTAAATGCCGTGATGGGCATAACTTTGCGCAACGCACCCATACGACGCATGTCTTGCTCGTGATGCATGCCATGAATCACGGAACCCGAACCAAGGAAGAGCAACGCTTTGAAGAATGCATGCGTGACCATGTGGAAAATGGCCGCGACGTATGCACCAGAGCCAACGGCAAGGAACATGAAGCCCAGCTGTGAAACGGTCGAATACGCGAGCACCTTCTTGATGTCGTTCTGGGCCACTGCGATAGTGGCCGCGAACAGTGCGGTGATCGCACCGATGGTTGCAATCGTCGTCGGTGCCCAGTCATACGACACCTTCAGGACTGGGTTCACTCGGGTCATGAGGAACACACCTGAGGTGACCATCGTGGCTGCGTGGATGAGCGCTGACACGGGTGTCGGGCCTTCCATCGCATCAGGTAGCCACAGATACAACGGCAACTGAGCACTCTTTCCGCACGCGCCGATGAAGAGCATCATCGCAATTGCTGTCGCGGTGACCGGAGCCAAATGTCCCATCTCTGCGGCTTCATTGATTCCGCTGTACGACACTGTGCCAACAGTTGTGAACGCGAGGAACATCGCGATCATGACACCCCAGTCACCAACACGGTTGGTCACGAATGCTTTCTTGCCCGCGGTCGCAGCCGAATCGCGGGTGTGCCAGAAAGAAATGAGGAAGTACGAACAGGCACCGACACCTTCCCAACCGAGGAAAGTGACGAGCAAGTTCTCACCAAGCACCAGCATCAGCATCGAGAAGACGAAAAGGTTGAGATACAAGAAGAACTTCGAGAATTTCGGGTCACCATGCATGTAGCCGACCGCATAGAAGTGGATGAGCGAGCCGATACCGGTTATGAAGAGTGCCATCGTCACCGACAGCGGGTCGACGAGAAACGCCATGTCGATGTGCAACGATCCGACTGGCACCCAAGAGAACAAGGTGATCACATGGTGGCGTTCTTCGGCCTCACGTGACAACAAGTCGAAATACACGAAAGCGGTGACCAAGAAGGATGCTGCCGGCATTAGTGCAGCAAATAGCCCTGCCTTGGGGTCGCCGAGGCGACGACCGAACAGCAAGATCGTCAGAAAGCCGACGAGCGGCAACGCAGGGATGAGCCATGCAAGTTCGACCATGCCTCAGCCCTTCAACTCCGCCACGTCATCGACTGTGGCATGGATACGTCCTCGCATGATGGACACAATGATGCCGAGACCAACCACGACCTCTGCTGCAGCAACGACCAACACGAAGAACACCGCGGTCTGTCCGTCGATGTTTGCAACTCTTGGTGCGAGCGATACGAACGAGAGATTGACCGCGTTCAACATGAGTTCGATGCACATGAACATGACGAGCGGGTTGCGCCGAATCATGACTCCGACCATGCCAATGACAAACAACAACGCCGACAGCAACAGGTACCAGGTGGTCGTGGGCTCAGTCGCCGCAATCACTTCGACACCATCCCATCACGACGTTGACGGCGGGTCAACAACACTGTCCCGACAACTGCGACGAGCAACAGAATCGACACGACTTCGAAGGCGAACACATAGTCACCAAAAATCGATCGAGCGATTTGGCGGATGTTCGCGTCGGGATCAGATGCCTCGGTCACGCTGAGTCCTTCACCGCGACGCACGACAGACTCCGTCGAAGTCACGATTGCTGCTGCGAGTACAGCGAAGACTCCGACTCCCAACACCAGTGCCAGCGGACGCTGGGCGGTGAGTGGTTCGGTCTTGATGTCTTCGGCCTTGTCTACTCCGAGGAGCATGATGACGAAGAGGAAGAGGACGACAATTGCGCCGGCATACACGATGACCTGCACCGCTGCGAGGAAGTGCGCGTCTTGGGCAACGAACAACACGGCTACTCCGAAGAGTGTCAACACCAGACTGAGCGCTGCATGCACCGGGTTACTGCGCAGAATGACGCCGAGCGCGCCAAGCAACACCATGAAGGCAGCACAGATAAAGACAAAGAGTTCCACGGACTATTCGCCGTCCTGCCCAGGTTCTGGGGCACGCGTGCCGTAACCCAGCTCGCCACTCCATGACACGATTCCGCGGAAGTCGGCGTCGCCAGACGGTGCTGTCGCGCGCATCCACCCGCTGGTGTTCAGGTCCTCACCCTCGCGCCAGTCTTCCCATGGCATGTGCTGCGGCTTGCCGTCTTCATCAACTAGCAACTCGGTCTTCGTGTAGATCGCGTCGCGGCGATTCGTGAACGAGAACTCGAACAATTTCGTCTCAGTGATCGCTTCGGTCGGGCACGCCTCGACGCACAAATCACAGTGGATGCAACGGAGGTAGTTGATCTCATAGACGAATCCGAATCGCTCACCTGGCGATGTCGGATTCATCGGATCGTTGTCCTTACCGCGCACATAGATACATCGTGCAGGGCACACACCGGCACACAGTTCGCAACCAATGCACTTCTCCATGCCGTCTTCGTATCGATTCAGAACATGGCGACCGTGCAGGCGCTCGGGTTTGTCGATCTTCTGATCTTTCTTGTCATTGTGCTTTTTCCGCCACACACGACCACCCGAGTATTCGGTGGTGACGCGGTTGCGTCGACCGTGCTGACGCACCGTGACGAGAAATCCTCCGAGGTAACCCATCAGAACATCGCTCCTTCCCGCTCACGCTCGAGACGGCTGGTGCGCAACGCCAGTTGCAGCAACGAGTACGACACGAGCAACACAATTGCAGCGACAACTGTTGTGATTACCGGGTCCCAGCCGGCAACGTCGCCTACACGTTGTGCGGCAAGCAACATGAACCAACCGAGCGATGCCGGAATAAGGACCTTCCATCCGAGGTCCATGAGTTGGTCGTAACGAAGTCGTGGAAACGTCGCACGGAACCAGACGAAGACGTACAGGAAGGCGAACATCTTCAGCACTACCCACACGGTTCCCTCAAGCGCTCCGGGAATGAGCGGGATGTTGATGACCGTGTCACCGAAAGCTATAGGGTTCGGACCGCCGAAGAACAAGGTCGACAGCAAAAGCGACATCGTGATGGGGTTCATGAACTCACCAAGAAAGAAAAGTCCGAAGCGAATGGACGAGTACTCAGTGTTGTAGCCACCGACGAGCTCTTGCTCTGCTTCGACCAAGTCGAAGGGCGGCAAATTCATCTCTGCAGTTGACGCGATGAGGAAAATGACAAAGGGGATGATTCCAGTGGTGACCAAATGCCACGTGCCGATTGTCGTCTGATTGGCGACGATGCCACTGGTTGACAATGTTCCGGCAACCAACACCACGGTTGCAAGACTCATACCGAGTGCCGCTTCATAGCTGACCATCTGCGCCGATGCGCGCACGGAACCAAGCAACGGATACTTCGATCCACTCGCCCAACCAGCGAGCATGATCCCGTACACGGCGATTGACGAGATCGCGACGGCAAACAGCACTCCGACGGGAGGATCAGCCAACTGCACTCGGGTCACTTCGCCGAACCACGTGACGGTGCCATCACTTCCTCCGGTGAAGTCACCACCCAAGGGGACAATTGCAAAAGCCAAAAACGCAGGCACAAAGGTGAGATACGGCGCGAGGCGGAACACGAAGTTGTCCGCCCGCTCGGGAATGAGATCTTCTTTGAAGAACAACTTGATGCCGTCGGCCAGGGTCTGCAAGAGGCCGAAAGGGCCGGTCTTGTTCGGGCCGACACGGTTCTGCATACCAGCAATCACTTTGCGTAGAAACCACACGTTCAGCATGGTCGCGAGGAGGCCGACAGCGAAGATAACGAGCACTTTCAGGAGCACGATGAGCAATGGAGTCCACAGCACATCGCCAACGAGGAGCGGGTCGATACCGAGAAGCCCGATCATGAGATGCCTTCGATTCGCACGTCGGTGACAACCTGGTCGTACCTGATCAACTCGCGCACATCGGCACCCGCAAGATTGAACGGCACAAACGCTGTGCCGCGAACGACTGCTGTCGATGCTCGCACCGGCAACGCGATGGCACCAGAGCTAGAGCTCACACGCACCGATGCGCCTTCGGGTTTGCCGACACGTTCAAGGTCTAGTGGATGCACATACACCGCCGCGTTTTCGGCAAGGTTCACCAGTGACTGGCTCGTGGCTGTGCTGATTGCCTTGTCGTACAACTTGCGACCAGTAACGAGACGGAACTCATAAGAGTTGCGCGTGCCGACTGAGGTAGACGCGGGTGTCGCCGATGCGGCCGCGGTGGTGGGCACAACGATGCCATTTCGACGAAGTGCGACTGTGACATTCTCCGTCTGCATCTGGGGAATCGAAGCGATCATGTGCGCCTGCACTTCCTCAACACGCGTCAGAGGAATGTCGTAGCCAAGTGCATGCGCAAGTTCGATCGCGATCATCCAGTCGGGTCGAGAGGTGCCCCGCGGTGTGACTTTCTGAGACACGTTCGTCACGCGACCTTCGAGGTTCGTAGTCGAGCCGTTCTTCTCACCGAAGGCTGCTGCCGGCAACACGACTGATGCGCTCTGTACGGACTGGTTCATGAACATGTCGATTGCGACGATGCTTCGCACCGATGCAAACGCACGACGGACCAAGTCGGCATCCGGGTGGTCGGACAACGGATCACTGCCAAGCAACACGAGACATTCGACCTCGCCACTGACAGCGGCCTTCAGAATTTGTGTCGCGTCATTGCCGTCAGTTGGCGCGAGTCCCACAGTGAGTGCCCCGCGCACGTTGCCACGGCGAAGAGCCGGCAACACACTGACATTTGCCACCGAACCGACAATCACGTCAAGCGCGGACATGATGTGTGCTTCACTCTCGGCAAGGCTCGAGCGTCCGGCAATGATGACGACGGGTCCCTTGGCAAGTTGCGCTGCTATGTCTGCGTCTGTAAGTGCTGCGCGTACGGCCTCAACTTGATGTCCTGGCTCATGATGGATGCTCTTCCACGCATACTTGGTGAGACCCGAATCATGAGATGTGATCTCTACGACTCGGCTCCGACCCTTTTCGACAGCGTCACGGACACGCAAATAAAGGACCGGTAGTTCTTCCTTCAGGTCAGGTGACAACAAGATGATTGTCGGTGCTGAACAAGCGGAATCGATTGTTGCCTGCGGATATGTGAAGACCTTGGCAGGAAGTCCGTCACCCACCTGCGCATCGCGCATGCTGAACTTCGCCAGATCCGCAAGTTGTGCCCACGCCCAAGCGTCTTCATTCGTACCGCGTGCACCACCGACCAATGCGACTTTCCCATTCGCGGCTGAGATGAGTTGTGCGGCGCGGGTCAATGCGTCAACCCAGGTGGTCTCCGCGAGCAATTGTCCATCGCGAACGTGAGGCGTGGTGATGCGGTCATCGGATGATGCGGACTGGAAGTTGAATCTGCCACGGTCACACAACCAGCCCCAGTTCACTGGGTCACTGTCGACACCTTGGTAACGGACCAATTCATCTCGACTGGACTGCACCGCGATGCGACAGCCGACCGAACACGTCGTGCATGTGCTCTCGCGCTCTTCCAAGTCCCATGGGCGAGCCTTGAATCGATAGGGCTGGGCGGTAAGTGCACCGACGGGGCAAATCTGCACTGTGTTACCGGAGAAATACGATGCGAACGGTTCGTCTGGGAAGGTGAGCACCTGCGTGTTATTGCCACGATGGGTGAAGCTGATCAGCGGATCACCAGCAACTTCCTTGGCAAAACGAGTACAGCGATCACACAAGATGCAACGCTCGCGGTCGAGGAACACGAGGTCGCTGATCGGAATTGGCTTCTCGTAGTGGCGCTTCTCTTCGACGTATCGACTTTCACCTGGGCCGTGGCTGAAGGCTTGGTCTTGCAGTGGGCACTCTCCACCCTTGTCGCACACCGGACAGTCGAGCGGATGGTTCGCGAGCAACAGCTCGAGCACGCCCTCTTGGGCTTTTTTCACTTGTTCGGTGTCGGTGCGCACCACTTGACCATCAGCTACTGGCGTCATACATGACACGACCATCATCGGCCCACGAGGTCCTTCGACTTCAACCAAGCATTGACGACACATACCGACGGGCTTCATGCGCGGGTGATAACAAAAACGTGGAATGAAGTCGGCGGTGCGGTCCGCAGCAGCGATGATCATCTCGCCTTTCGTCGCACTCACGGTTCGACCATTGATGGTGATGTTCACCGCGTTCGGATCGACAACCACCTCTTCATCGCGTGATTCAGTCGTGCTCATTCACCAACTCCCACTGCAGTGACCGGAATGTGGGTGCGCTTCGTGATGCGCGCCTCGAACTCCTCGGGGAACAGCGTTAGCGCCGAGTGGACCGGTGTATATGCGCTTGGTCCGACAAAACAAATAGTCGTCATCTTGTACGGGAATGGAACGGCGGCTAGACCGAGACGAGTACTCGAGGCATGTGGGAAATCGCCAGGGCAGATGGATGTTCCGACCTCGATGAGCTGCTGAAGGTCGGCATCGGTGCCCTTGCCATCGACAACGCGACGCAAGATGCGCTCGAGCCATGTTCCACCTTCTCGACACGGAGTGCACTTGCCACATGACTCATGTGCGTAGAAACGAGTGAGCGTTAGTGCCGCAGCGGGAATGTCGGTGGTGCTGTCCATCACCATGATGGCGCCCGATCCGAGCATTGAGCCAGCAGCACCGGCCTGCGGGCCTTCGAATGGAATATCCAACTGATCCGGTGTGAACCACGGGGCGGACCCGCCACCAGGAACGAATGCCTTTAGTTCATTTCCACCACGAATGCCTTGGCAGAAGTCGTCACCGTAGATGAGGTCTCGGAAGGTGGTCGTTCCGTTGATGATCTCATAGACACCCGGGCGCTTCACGTGACCTGACACCGCGACCATACGAGTACCTGGTGATGTCGCCGTGCCGATAGCGGTATATGCCTCCGCGCCATGAGTCGCAATCCACGGCAAGTTCGACAGAGTCTCAACGTTGTTCACAATGGTCGGCTTGCCGTACAAGCCAATTGCTGCTGGAAAGAACGGCGGCTTCAAACGCGGCATACCGCGATTGCCCTCGAGGCTTTCGATGAGGGCGGTCTCTTCTCCAACCACATACGCTCCGGCACCCCAGTGCAAAACGACATCAACGGAGAACTTTGACCCAAGAATGTTCTTGCCCACATAGCCAGCGGCATAGGCCTCATTTAGTGCGGCAGCGACGCGCTCTTGAGCGTCAGCCATCTCACCTCTTATATAGAGGAAGCACTGCGAGAGCCCGGCTGCATAACAAGCAATAACGCAACCCTCAATCAGTTGGTGGGGATCACGCTCCATGAGAAGTCTGTCTTTGTACGTTCCAGGTTCGCTCTCGTCACCGTTGACAACGAGATAGCGCGGGAAGACACCCTCGGGCGTGAGTCCCCACTTTGTTCCCGCCGGAAAACCGGCTCCACCGCGACCAAGCACGGTCGCCTTCTTGACTTCGTCGTGCACTTCTGCCGAGGGACGCGCAAGTGCCTTACGAAGACCCTCGTAACCACCGGTGGCGAGATACCGCTTGAGAGTGAACGAGTCGGCATGTTCAAAACGTGAGGTGACGATGCGTGGACGATCGCCCGTATAGAAGCCTGCTGCGTGCGCGTAAGTTCCGGTCACAGCGCGGCCTTTCCATCGAACCATGCTGGAGCCGTAGTCGCTGCTTCAGGTGCGACGGCACCGACACCGCGATCAGCGGGTATGTGTTGTCGCACTTTTGCCAATGTTCCATGTGCAGGGATTTCATCGGAAAGTTTTCCGGCGCGAAGATCGTCAACAAGCGAATCAATGTCGGCGGGCGTTACTCGGAAGCGATAGCGGTAATTCACCTGAAGACAGGGTGCTTCTGTGCAGGCTGCTTGGCATTCGGCGTGCTCGAGTGTGATGAGTCCGTCGGGAGTTGTTCCACCGGCCTTGATGCCGAGCTTGTGCTCTGCGCGATGCAAAAGCTCTTCAGAACCCATCAATGCACAACTCAGAGTGCCACAGATGTTGATGACGTACTTGCCGACTGGCTCGAACTTGAACATCTCGTAGAACGAAGCGGTGCCATAAACCTCGGCTGACGTGACACCGACGAGTTCAGCCAGGTGAGCCATCGCCTCGTTCGTGATGTATCCGTTCTGCTCCTGTGACAGATGGAGCAATGGAATGAGTGCAGACTTCGGGCGCGGATAGCGAGCGATGATTTCTTTGGCAATGGCGACGTTGGTGTCGTTTAGACGGCTCATCGGTCGACCTCCCCCAACACGGGGTCGACGGACGAGATCACTGCAACCGCATCGGCGATGAGACTTCCACGCATCATGTGTGGCATCGACTGGATGTTGACAAAGGAAGGCGCGCGCATGTGCATGCGGTAAGGCTTCGATGATCCGTCACTGGCGATGTAGCAACCAATCTCGCCACGCGGACTTTCAATTGCCACGTACACCTCACCCTCGGGCACCTTGAAACCTTCAGTGAAGATCTTGAAATGGTGAATAAGTGCTTCCATCGACTCGTCGATACGTGCACGGGGCGGTGGCGTGACCTTCTTGTCCTGTATGCGATAGTCACCCTTCGGCATCTTGTCGAGAATCTGGTACACGATGCGCATTGATTCACGGATTTCATTCAGACGAATGGCGTAACGGTCATACGCGTCACCGTACGAACCCACCACGACATCGAATTCGAGATCGTCGTAACGCAGATACGGCATGTCGCGGCGAAGGTCCCATGGCACTCCGGTCGAGCGCAGGATCGGTCCGGTGGCACCAAGAGCGACTGCTTCGCGCGCAGTGATGACGCCCACTCCTTGCAGACGCTCGCGCCAGATCGGCTGGCCCGTCATGAGGGTGTCGTACTCATCGAGACGATCAGGGAGCATCTCGAGAATGTCGAGTACATCGTCGCGCCAACCTGGCGGAAGATCTGCCGCGAGGCCGCCAGGTCGAATGAAGTTGTGGTTCATTCGAAGTCCGGTGACCTTCTGGAAGAAGCGCAACACCTCTTCACGTTCACGCCATCCGTACAACATCATTGAAATGGCACCGATGTCCATACCGTTCGTGGCAAGAAACAAAATGTGGCTACTCATACGGTTCAGTTCAGAGAGCAACATGCGCATCCACACGGCGCGCTCTGGGATGTCGCCTTCGATGCCAAGCAACTTCTCGACTGCCATCGAGAACACCAATTCATTGTTCAAAGGCGACAGGTAGTCCATGCGCGTGACGTTCGTGCCACCTTGCATGTACGTCAGCTGCTCGGCGGTTTTCTCCATACCGGTGTGCAGATATCCGATGATCGGCTTGCACCTGAGCACGGTCTCACCCTGCAACTCAAGCATGAGACGCAACACGCCGTGCGTGCTCGGGTGCTGTGGACCCATGTTGATGATCATCGACTGGTCTTCTCCGACGTCCTGCTGAACGTCGGCAAGAGCAGCGGCCTCAGATTCACTCATGCGCAACACGGCACCGGCTTCGCGCAACAGTTCCTTCGAAGTCAATTCACTGCGTGACCGCAGCTCTTGACCACCTTCATCGGTACCGGCTGAGGCAAATGACGGCTCGTCAATGACGGTCATGCCGGCGCACCTTTGAATTGAACCGGGATGCGGCCGACTTCGTAGTCCTTACGTAACGGATGACCGTCCCAATCCTCGGGCATGAGAATGCGGGTCATGTCGGGATGACCATCGAACGTGATGCCGAACATGTCGAACACCTCACGCTCCATCGCCTCGGTACCGGGATGCAAATCGAAAAGGGACGGCATCGTGGTATCGGACTCAGGAACTTGCACGCGGACACGCAGACGCTCACGACGAGTCATCGACAAAAGATTGACGACCAGTTCATAACGTTCGGGCGCGACGCCTACACCGACGGTGCGGTCTGGCATGAGCAAGTAGTCGACTGCCGTGAGATCGATGCACATATCGAAAGAGTCGTCAGCGAGCTTCTTCAGAACCTGTACATACGAAGCGCGATCGACCAGCAAAACCTTTTGACCTCGCGACTGCACGACTGGAAAACCATGCAATGTTTCTGCAGTCTCGTGCCCTTGTTCCGTCGAATCACTCATGGTTACTTCGTCCCCAAGGCAACCGACACCGCAGCTGCGGCCTCGGTAGGAAGTTCAAGATGCACGCCAGCGCCGCCAGAATTGGCTTCGCGACGACGCATCAATTCGCCGTCCTCGATGAGTTGATGCAAGGTCTCGATGGCGTGGATGAGCGTCTCTGGCGTCGGAGGACAACCGGGCGCATACACATCAACCGGCACGATCTGGTCGACACCTTGGACGATGGCGTAGTTGTTGAACATGCCACCACTCGATGCGCACACACCCATCGAGATGACCCATTTCGGTTCCATCATCTGGTCATAGACCTGACGCAACACTGGCGACATCTTCTGGCTCACTCGACCAGCGACGATCATGATGTCGGCTTGACGTGGAGACGCACGGAACACTTCCATGCCGAAACGTGCGAGGTCGTAGTGCGGTGCACCCGTTCCCATCATCTCAATGGCACAACATGCAAGACCGAATGTGACACCCCAACTAGAGCGCGAGCGCGACCACTTGACGAGGTCTTCCAGACGTGCAGTCACGAAGTTGTGCTGCAGGCCAGCAATGCCGTCGTCGAGGACGTTCTGAACAATTCCCATCAGGCGGCCGTCACTTCTTCAGCACGGCGACCCTCGTGACCGACCCGTCGAACAGTGGTGCGCGGATTGGGGGTGCTCGGAACTTGGGAATTTGCAATGTCGTGCAGCGACTTGTAGCGCTGCAGTGGGCCCCAATCGAGTGCACCACGAGCCACCACGTACACAAACGCAACGAAGAACACCGCACTGAATGCGAGCATCTCAACGAGGCCGTACGTTCCGAGGAATTCATGATCGACTGCGTACGGATAGATGAAGATGATTTCAATGTCGAACATGATGAACAACATCGCAATGACATAGAAGCTCACCGGAAAGCGGTCCGGCGGTTCCTTGCTCGGCACAATGCCACACTCGTACGGAGCTTCCTTAGCGGTGTTCGGGCGCTTAGGTGCCAGCAGACCCGATGCGACGAAACTCAACACTCCGAACAGAATGACGAGGACCGTCAACACCACTATGGGAAGGTACTGACCCATTGGTCACGCCTTGACAGTAGCCACAGAAGTGCGGTTGGAAAGCACGTACGCCTCGCGTCGATGCAACACCCAACACAAGAGCAGGAAGATGATTCCTGATCCCAACGCGATGAACATTGCTGGCTGACGCTTGTTTCCAAGATCACGCAACATCACCACGTATCTGTGCGACTGTGCTTCGTCCACCACAGGACGTGCAGGAGCGCGACCAGGTTCGGTGCGCTGCTGAATGACAGGTGCGACTTCGACCACGGCGTAGCGCGGCTTGTGAAAGAACGCCAAGAAGTCAAGTGACTCGTTGATCTTCGGCCAGCGCTCACCACCGCGGTCATAGACCGCAACTGTGAGGTACTCACCTGCTTTGAACTCTTCGGCTTTATTCTGCAAAAGGTCATCGGACGACGCTGCGGCTTGTCCACGACGCGGATCGGCGTCGTCAAGCTTGACCCAGCCTTCGGCAATCATCTGCTCTGTTGCCGCCGCTGCCGCGTCAGTTGTCGACATTCCTTCGGTCTTCACCGATGTTTCGATGACTTCAGCAGAGTGGAGATTCGCCGGGTCGCGCACGATGGCAATCGGCTCTGCTGGTTTCCACGACGGTTCGTTGCCCTTGAGGCCGATGCCGTACACCCACCAGATAAGTGCCATTGATGCCATCCATCCGAAGAAACCCGCCATTGCGACGAGAAACCCGAGACGTGCACCGAGGTTGGTGCCGACGATGAGATAGGTGCCACCGATAAGCACAACGACCATGATGAGAACAACGAGGATTCCACGAATCT
>Ga0255083_1000341_pt1 | contig 12159 bp, 11 predicted proteins | sample Colum_Colum_RepC_FD_188460 | JGI IMG/M metagenome (GOLD analysis project Ga0255083, IMG submission 188460) | Freshwater microbial communities from Columbia River, Oregon, United States - Colum_Colum_RepC_8h | ecosystem: Environmental > Aquatic > Freshwater > River | place: USA: Oregon...
GATGTTGCGACCGCGATGCATGCGGTACGAGCGGAACGACGTGATGTCATTGGACCCTCCCAGTTGTCGCTCTGACGATAACACCTATTCCCGAGGACCGAGCGGCGACACGAGCACCTTCGGATACACCACATGAGGACGCTCTACGATGAGCAAATCGAGGTGAACTGTGTGTGAATGCGACTTGCAACAAGGTGCTACGCGACGCACGTTCCTCAGTGCCACAGCACTCTCGGTACCCGCTCTACTGCTCGCCCGTCGTCCGAAGCAAAGGTCTGTACCAGCGACGATCGAACCAGTCGAGGTGGCGGCTGGACTTTCCATCTATCCACGCGAAGCATGGGCTGGAAAACTGCGTGCTCGTCGGCCACTTCAGCCAGAACCCGATGTGAAGTTCCTCCTTGTTCATCACTCGGCAGGCACCACCGTGTACTCGCGAGCACAAGTGCCAAGCGTCATTCGCAACATCTTTTTGTTCCACACCGGAACACGGAAGGCATGGCCGGACACTTGTTACAACTTCTTCGTCGACCGTTATGGACAAACCTGGGAAGGTCGCACTGGCAGCCTTGCTGGACCGGTGATGGCCGATGCAACCGGTGGCAGTCAGGGATTCGCTCAGTTGGTGTGCCTGCTCGGCGATTTCGACAAGACAGAACCAACGGCAGAGATGATCGAGGGACTTTCGCGACTTCTCGGTTGGCTCGGAGACAAATACAACATCGAGTTGGACCAGAAACAAACGGTGTCGTTTATCTCGCGGGGCTCCAACAAATGGAAAAAGGGCGTACGAGTGAAGGCACGACCGATTTCAGGCCACCGTGACATGAGCCAGACCGCTTGCCCCGGAAAAAACGTGTACCCGTTACTTGCTCGAACAGTGCCGAAGAAAGCAGCCGAGTTCAACGCTGTTATCTCCTGAACTCAGTTTCTGGCCCTCACGCACTAAGTGAGATACGGGCCAATCTGTTCGTCACACCAAGCCCACAAGGCAGTACGTGCAGCATCTGTGTCTGACTTCTTCGTGCGAGGCAGTCGATGTAAGTCGCGAACAGCACGGTCACACCAGAACTTCCCCGATTGAGACACAACGTGATCGTCGGCAACCAACCATGAGATGGTGTCAGCCCCTTGTGATGCAGTTCGAAGTAGCGGTTTCGTGAGAAGTCGAAATGCAGGAAGTGATGACTGCACACCAGGCGTGTCAGCCCAACCGGGGTGCATCGCAGCAAACGTGATGTCATGCTCACGTGTCGCCCACATCGTGTTGAGCGTCACCTGCAATCGCTTGGCGATGGCGTATTGCTTGGTGCCGTCGTAGGAGGCAGTTGGCATCTGGGGTGACTGTCCGCGCGAGATGTCGGTGAGCGTGGCCGCATACATTCCACCAGACGACACCGTGATCACGCGACTGTGCGATGAGTGCAACACCGGCAGCAACGACGTCGTCATGAGGTGCGGACCCAACACGTGGCAGGCAATGGTCGACTCGAAGCCCTGTGCTGACACCACTTTCTCTTTGGTCAATGCACCGGCGTTGTGAACAAGAGCGTGGATGGTCGGTGCAACTCGTGCAAGCTGTCGCGTCGCATCACGAACAGACGCAAGATCACCCATGTCGGCCACCACGGTGTCGATGCGACCACACGTTGCGACACGACCCAGATCAGCAGCGACCCGTGCCAGTTTGTCGACCGAACGCCCGACAAGCACGACGTCTGCCCCCATCACTGCAAGTTGATGCACTGCTGCCTCTCCGAGACCCGATGTTGGACCAGTGACAACGACGGTTTTGCCAGCAAGTGAGTATTCAGCAAGGGGCGTGAACGTGGATGCGCGAAGCGAATACCCGATACGCGAGAAGCCAGGCACGACGGTTGCGTCAAGCAGACCGTCAAGAGCACCACCTATGCCCATGCCTGCACCACCATGATGAGTGCGACGACACCATGAGATGTCCAAGCGACTGTGCGCGGCCAGTTCGTTTGCACCAGCCGCTTGCCGGTGTCGATCCGCGGGTCGTTGGCCATCTGCTCGTGAAGCGGTACCGATAACAACACCGTGCACCCCAGTGCCACGGCGAGTGTGATTCCACCGACCCAGGGCAACACCCAAGCCACGCCGTCGGGACGTTCGAACAGCAAGCCAAGAGTCGAGAGTCCTTCGATAGCCATAGGCAAGGCCACGATTTGAGCAGTGCGTCGTTGATGGATGACCGCGATTTCACGTGCACGGTCGAGGCCCACACGAGCGAGCAACGGGTAGTGCACATTCTGCACGAACCAGATGAGTCCGACCATTGACCATGTCGCGGCGAAATTCGCGATGAGTACTGCATTTGCCACGCAGCCACCGTACCCTTCGAAATCGTGGCACGCGTTGCGCAGATAAAGAACGGACATCCGCCCAAGACGTGCGTCACATGTGGTCGACCGTTTGAGTGGCGCAAGAAGTGGGAGCGTGACTGGGACAACGTTCGCCATTGCAGCGACGCATGCCGCAAGGGGCCACTCAGTCGATTGCGTACTCGCTGATTAGAACTGGTCGTTGTTCATCGATTGATCTGTGCGCTGCCGCACCGATGATGACGGACCACAGACCGTCATTCACCGTGACCTCGGGTTGACTGCCCGCACGCACTGCACGACAGAACCGCATGACTTCGATGTAACTGGCGCCATGATGTGCGCCTTCATAGTTCACTTCGTCGCTGATGTCGATGGGAAGATGCCGAACATCACGTGTTGCCCGATTGCCAACGACGACATGACCGTCACCTGGAATGAACGCCTCAGCTTTCCCCTTGTCACCGACTGCAACAATTTCCTGTTCGTTGCGACCAACTTCGGCGAACATGCTGAGATCCAACATCGTGCGCACACCATTTTCATATTCAACGATGACGTACGCGTTGTCGAGAATGTCAGAACGCTCTCCGTCGTACCACTCGTCCAGGTGATTGACGTCTTGGTCCCCACTTGCCATCACCCGAACAGGGCGTGATTGCACAGCAAGATTCATGAGGTCAAAGAAGTGACAACACTTCTCCACCAGCGTTCCGCCGGTGTTGCGGCTGAAGCGATTCCAGTTGTCGACTTTCACCAGAAATGGAAATCGATGTTCGCGCACCGCGAGCATCTTCAACGACCCCAATTCACCTCCATGGATGACGTCAAGTAGCGCAGCTATCGGTGCCATGTACCTGTATTCAAGGCCAACCCATGTAATCGTGCTGCGTGCATTGGCTGCGCGAACAATGTCCATGCAATCTTCAACTGTCGTACACATCGGCTTTTCGACCAGAACGGGAATATCTGTCGACAAGATGTCACCAAGCACCTCGTGATGAGTGTGATTGGGCGACGCGACGATGACGGCATCGATTAGGCCCGACGTCAGCAGATCGGAGTGATGTCGGAATTCTGTGACAGAGCCTGCTGCGTCACCCAGCGTGACGCGCGCCCACCCGAGCGGTTCGTCGTTTGGGTCAGATAATGCGGCGACCACACATTCCGGGTTCGCCATCACATTGCGAATGTGCTCACACCCCATCATGCCGGTGCCGATAATGCCAATTCGCAACTGGTCCATCGCCGCCCATGGTACGGCGAAGGCAGTTCAGGAAGTGATCAGAGAGTTTTCCGCCGGCGTGCATACGGCAGAGTGACTGCCAGCATTGCGACTCCGACGACAATCACAACGACACCCTGCAACACCTGGTTGTCGAATGTGTTGAAAGAGACGATGGCGACTGAGGCGGTGATGATGACGCCCGCACTCACAATCATCTCGATCATCAGCATCCGTGTTCCGTAGTTGAACATCAGTGCCGCTCCGGCGATGGCAACCGCAGCCGCCCAACCACCTTCGTGCATGCCCACCCAGGCACTGGTTGTTCCGATGAGGAACGCCGACCCAGCCACTCGAGGAGCAAGCGCAAACTTGATTCCCGTAAGTGACGTGAGAATGAGGACGACGGCAGCGGCCATCATTGGCAATGTGTCGTTTGGCTCTCGCAAGTCGAGAATTGCTCCGACCATGCCACCCACGACCAACGCCGAAGGAATCATGGTGAGAGTTCCGGCGAAATCGGTATGACGAGACCTCCAGAAACCAAACAGGAAATATGCCGACCCGATGACAAGCCCCGTTACCTCACTCTCTGTCCAGAGATAGGTGACAAGTACGCCGGTGGCGAATGCAACTGACAATTCAGCTGCCATCTCACACACCTCGCCGAAGCGCCGACGAATCTCGCGCCCCTTCTCAGCCCACCAAGCGACACCTGCGAAGGCTGCGCCGATGACGTAGAGAAAACTTGAGATTGACACTTCGGAGGCATCTTCGAGGACGGCCACGAATAGCCGCACGACACCCACAGCGATGATGACACCAGCCAAGTAGTACAGCGCTTCTTGGATGCTGAACGACCAGCGTGGAGCTACCGAGATGTCGTCGGCCTGGTCGTACGTGAGATGACCAGCCGTGATGTGCTCGTCAAGAAGTTGTCGAAGTGTCTTCTGCGTCGTCATTTTGAATACCAACTAACTACCGGTTCTAATGTCGCATCAAGCACCGGCCCCAAGAACTTGGCGTAAGCGCTGGTGATGTGGTTGTCATCACGGTAAACGAGAATGTTGCCCACTACAACGGGACAAATGTTGGAAGTACAGAACCAGTCTTTCGTGCGTAACAATGGAACCGAGTTCTTCGTCGACAGGTCCTCGCGAACTTCTGCGATATCAGCTCGTAGGGCTGCGCTTGGAATGGGATTACATACGTCAATGTTCCTCGGACTCGCAGAGAGACATGTCGGAACATCACGCGCCGGGAACGGAGTGTCAGCAAAGAGGACTGGCGTGATTCCGATGCCTTTCAGAATGTCGATCGTTCCCTGCAGTCCGATGCGCCAGTCACGCTGCCAAATCGGAATCTTTGTCTCTTTGGACAGCAAGCGGTCAAATTGAGCAACGAGGACAACCTTCACTCCGTCGGCGACCATTTTCTTGTAGACGTTCTCTCGCCATGCGTCGCACTCGGTGTAGTGCCGGCCGAGAACTTTGCTCCACACTTCGATGTCAGCAGGAGGACAACCGCGCTTCGTGTAGGTGATGAGTTTCCACTTGCGCTTGATCGCAACTTTCTCAAGACCGGGAAACCACTGCGCAGCATGCGAGTCGCCGTACAACCCGACCGAGATGCTGCCATTCGGGTCGCCGAAGATGCAGTTCTTCTGTTGAACCGAGGTGAACGACGTATGGCAGTCGTCTTGGTACACCTTTGCAAAGTCGAGCAGCGCATCACCAAGACTCGGGGTGAGGTTCGCTGGAAGAACATTGTTCTTCGCGGCATCGGCGATTGCCTGAATTGGTCCTCGATACAACGGCAACGTTGGAGCGACAGGAACAGTCGTTGTTGGAATGCCAGCAGTAGTCGCCGTCTCGAGCGTTGTCGTTGTTGTTGTCGTCGTTGACTCCAATGTCGGCGCGGCAACATCATCGCCACCGGAAATTGTCGGTGGATTATTTCTTATGAGAGCACCTGCCGCACCACTTATGAGAATCGTCGCCATTGCCAACGACAGTGCGCGGCGTCCCTGTAATAAATGGTTGCGATGCACTGGTCGCTCGACAAACACATGCCCAAGTTCTGTGACCCCTAGGGCAATTACCAGACACATCACTTGCTGCATGACTGTGAGTTCGTTCCCCAGCGCGGCAGGGGCAATGATCAACACTGGCCAATGCCATAGGTACGCCGAATACGACCGCGAACCAAGCCATTGAACCGGTGAGAGACGCAGAAGTGCATTCGGTGCCAACCGGTGAATGTCACCACCTTGTAGCGCGAGCATCGTTCCAGCAACCGGAACAAGTGCCCATGGACCAGGAAACCGTGTCTCTTCCGAGAAACCTGTGGCGCTGACGGCGATAAGAGCGATGCCCATCCACGAAATGAGTGGTGCCAACACCGGTGAGCGCTGCAAACGCGCAAGTGGGAACGTCGCACAAAGTGCGCCAAGTGCCAACTCGAAAGCTCGAGTGTGCGGTGCAAAGAATGCCCACGGCTGTGCTTGCTCCATCATCAGCATGCATGCAACAAAGGAAGAGACCGACACGACAGCTGACAACACGCCAACTCGACGCCGTACCGAACCACGTGCGCCGAGACAAGCCACCAACACCAACACCGGCCATACCAAGTAGAACTGCTCTTCGACTGCGAGCGACCAGTAGTGCTGTAGCGGCGATGGCGGAAGAGTTGACTGCAGGTAATCCGCTCCCCTGTTCGCAAACAAGATGTTTGATGAGAATGTGGCAGTGCCAATGGCATCTGAGCCAAGTTCGCGAAGCCGAAGTGGTTCTATCCACACATACGACGCAATCAGTGTTACGACGACGACAAGTGCAGACATCGGCAAAATGCGACGCACACGGCGCGAGTAGAACTGCGAGAACGAAATTCTGCCGGTCTCTTCACGTTCGTTCACGAGAAGTCCGGTGATGAGAAAGCCAGAGAGCACAAAGAACACATCGACACCGACATAACCGCCGCTGAAGCCCGGCACATGAGCGTGGTACAGCAGCACGAGAGCGACGGCGACAGCGCGCAGCCCTTCGATGTCAGATCGACGTCGAAGGCCAGTTGTCGACACGTCGCCAGCGCGTCGAGTTGTCATTGGTCGAATCGCTCTTCCGCCAGGGTCAACGCCGCACGTGCACCAGTTGGGTCACCGCTGAACTGCGCAACATCGAACACCCACTCGCCGGCTTCCAAGTGCCAGTCGTGCAACCTCACATCGCGCACTGCGAGTGACCGCACCGGTACCGTCACCACGACACCTGTTGTGTCGCCCGCAGCGACTGTGCAGCGTGTGAAACCAACCAATCGACGTACCGGTCGCTCGACCCGTCCATGTGGCAATGATGCATACACCTGCACGACGACCGATCCTGATTGCTCACCCGTGTTCGACACCGCGGCTTCGATGTTCAACCTGCCGCCATCACGTCGTACTTCTGCGCTGTCAATTGAATAAGTGGTGTACGACAAGCCAAAACCGAACGGGAACGCCGGTGAATTGCCGTCGCGGTCGAGTTTCCACTGGCCGTGCCAATAGTCGTAAGTGATCTCTCGCGCAGTCGCGTCAAAGTGCGGAAGATGGTCTTCAGTGGTTGGCACTACAAATGGAAGACGACCCGATGGATTCACAATGCCGAGCAACACATCTGCCAGCGCGTGTCCGCCTTCCATCCCGCTGTACCAACTCATGACAATCGCTGACACATCGTGACGCCACTCCTCCATCACCACCGCAGATCCGGCGACAATCACGACAATTGTCCGAGACTGACGTTCTGCAACTGCACGAATAAGTGCCACGTCGTCATCACGAAGTCGAAGTGAGGTGCGGTCACCTCCGACAGCGAACGAAACATCGCGCGACTTCTCGCGCATGACATCGGGAAGTTCGTGGTCCATCTCGGCGATGTATGCCGCATATGCAGCCTCTAGGTCGGGTTGCGGATCTTTCGGGAAGAGCTTCGCCAAGTCCTGACTGTCTTCGAAAGTGCCGATGAATTCGCCTTCATCTTCTTTGGTGTAACCAACCACGACGACTGCGACATCTGTGTCTTGCGCAAGACGAGCCGCATACGACACGTCTGACCCATCGGCGTACACGATGTCGATCGTTGGCAAGGCGTTGCGTAGCCCTGCAAGTGGTGTCACCACCTGCGGCGCCATCACATCGCTACTTCCCCCATCGCCCAAGTTGCGCATGTCGCTCAATCGACCGACGACTGCGATCGAACGCAGAGCAGATGCCGCAAGTGGCAGCACTGGTGAGCCATCAATTGGTTTGTTCTTCAGCAACACCATCGACTTCTGCGCTGCTTCACGTGCTAGCTCTCGGTGGGCGTCACTCACCAACACGGACGAATCGCTGATCGGTCGTGCGCCAATGTCGAAGCGCAACATGGTCGCGAGCGTTCGTTCAACTGCCGCATCCACGACATCCATGGACAGCTCGCCGCTGTCGATTGCAGCAACGATTGGCGCATGGCGAATCATGCGGTACGGCATCTCGACATCGAGTCCGTTGCGAACACTCTTCACCCCGTCGCGCAGACCGAAGATCCAATCGGAAATCACGAACCCGTCGAAACCCCACTGCTGACGGAGGATTTCGGTCAACAATTGTTCGTTCTCGCCACACCACGAACCATTGACCGAGTTGTACGCACTCATGACGCATGCGATGCCTTCGTCGATGATGTGTTTGAAGTGCGGCAGGTACACCTCGTGCAAAGTGCGCTCATCACAGATTACGTCGACACTGAAGCGCGCGTTTTCCATGCTGTTTAATGCGAAGTGCTTGACCGTCGCCATCACGTGTCGCTGTGCACCGCGGGTTAGTGCGGCACCCATGACACCCATGTGGTGTGGGTCTTCGCCGTACACCTCTTGTGCGCGACCCCATGCCGGATGACGCAAGATGTTCACACACACCCCTCCGTATAGGTCGGCGCCAACTGCTCGCAGTTCCATTCCAATTGCATCGCCGATGCGCTCTTCCAATTCGACATCAAAACTGGCGCCTCGCGCCATGGTCACAGGGAATGCAGTTGCTGGCCCCACCACCACACCGCGCGGGCCATCGCTGAAGTGAAAACCCGGTATGCCAAGCCGCTCGACTCGGCATGCACGGAATGGACGCCTGTGGTACCCACCGCGCGACATGTCCGAGAGGCCGCCTGCTACTGGTGCCCCACCATCAAGGCAATGCAGTCGTTCTTCGACTGTCATCTGCGCGATCAGGCCCCGGGCTTCGACATGGTGGTCGGCTCCGTCGCGCACCCTCGCAAGTGCGCGCATATAAGCGGTGTCGGCGGTCGCCATCACATGAGAACCCTACTGACCCGTGCTCATAGGCTCTGCCCATGGCGATGACGGCGTATGCATTCGACAGTTTTCTCAGATACCACGACATGACCGAGTGGCTGCAGAACATCGCAGCCGAACACCCAAACCTCGTGTCGCTGTCCTCGTATGGCACCTCCTACGAAGGTCGACAGCTGTGGTTGACGACGATCACCGACTCTTCGACCGGCGCTGCTGAGCACAAACCAGCACATTGGGTCGACGCCAACATCCATGCTGTCGAAGTAACTGGTGGAGTCGCCGCGTTACATCTCATCCATCACTTGGTGTCTGGATTCGTCGCAGGTGACGTCGATGTCGTGGAAGCACTTCGTACTCGCACGTTCTATGTCGCACCGCGCGTGAACCCCGATGGTGTCGAAGCTGCGCTCGGCGACAAGCCACACTTCGTGCGGTCAAGTGTGCGACCGTGGCCTTGGCGTGACGGACATCGTTGGCCCGGTCTACTCACACACGAAGACATTGACGGTGATGGACGTGTGCTCACTATGCGCGTGCGTGATGAACACGGCGCATGGGTGGAACATCCGACTGATTCGCGCGTCATGATTCCTGTGGACCATGCCGATGCGCCACGCGGTACTCAGCGATACCGCGTGCTAAGCGAAGGATCCATCGCCGACTACGACGGCTTCACCATTCCACAACCACGAAACCCTCGTGGCCTCGACATGAACCGCAACTTCCCCGCAGGATGGGACCCAGGTACCCGCGGCGCGGGTGATCACCCGATGTCCGAACCCGAAATCGACGCATTAGTGCGCGCGATCACCGCACGTCCGAACATCTGCGGTTACAACGCGTACCACACTTCTGGCGGAATTCTTCTTCGACCATCGAGCACGAAGGCCGACTCGTCACTTCCGCCGGAAGACCTGTGGGTGTACAACGAAATCGGACGCGCATGTACCGAGCTATCCACCTACCCGGTGTATTCGGTGTACGAGAGCTTCACATGGGACAAGTCACACGTGATGAGCGGCGCAGCAGATGACTGGGTGTACGACCATCTCGGACTCGTCGGGTGGACAACCGAATTTTGGGACGCAGTCGCGGCTGCAACCAATGAACGTTCATCGACACACATCTGGTATCTCGGACCCACCGTTGAACAGGAACTAGCCGTGGCGAAGTGGAGCGACACCCATGCACCTGGCTCGTACGTGCAGTGGTATTCGTTTGATCATCCGCAATTAGGTGCGGTAGAGCTGGGCGGCGCTGACATGTTCCGTATCTGGTCCAACGCGCCATCGTCGAAGCTGCATGACGAGGTGGCTCCTCACTCACGTTTCGCCGTACAACAAGCGTTGAAAAGCCCGAAGTTAGACATTCTTCTTGCCGATGCGAAACAACTCGGTGACGACACATGGCTCGTTCGTGTAGGCGTGGCAAACACTGGTTGGCTGCCCACGTACATCACGACCCATGCGAACAAACAGAACCTCGTGTTACCACTGACCGTCGAAATCAGTGGCGCCACAGTTGTAGGTGAGGGTGCACGCAAGCAACTTGGCCAGTTGGAAGGACGTGTCGCGTTGCGTATGAACGGTGGTGCCATGAGCGACGGCACCGGTGATCGCGCACTCGCAACGTGGACCGTGACTGCGAAGCGTGGCACCACAGTGAATGTGATTGCAGAGCATCCACGTGCAGGTCGCGCAACTGCGAGCATCGCACTCTCATGAGAGCAACCATGATGCTCGCCGACTATGCGTCGGTGTCAGACGGCAAGTTGACCTTGGTCGGTGGAGGCTGGTGCGTGGTCGGTCCCGGTCCAGCGCCGTGCGGAATCGGCATCATGTTCGAAGTGCCATGGAGCCACACCGACACCGAGCACATGTTCACGTTGAACCTCATCGACGCCGATGGTCACGCGGTCAATGGTCCAGATGGCAACAACATCGGGTTCCACGGTTCGTTCACAGTGAGCCGACCAGGTGACGAGCACCCAGAAGGTGCCGACATCAACGTGCCATTCGCAGTGAACTTCGCACCGATACCTCTCCCCGAAGGACGTACGTTCGAATGGCGACTCTTCGTCGATGGTGAGACAACTGATGCGTGGCGAGCCACATTCTGGACTCGTTCGTCGCAATAAAGAAGTAGGTCACACTGCGGTGACACGTTCTCACCAAAGTTGTCCACAAGCAGAACAGGTATCCACCACCTCATTGGCGCCAGTTGGCACGATTGTCCTTGATGTCAGGTCTGGTCAACACCGTGAAGCAGTCGCTCGCACGACTGTCTGATGTGCTCGCGTGGCAACCGGTGTCGATGAAGGGCCTCGACATCGCGTGGGTCGGTATGCAGGTTCCGGCCATCGACTCTGCCGGTCGTCCGTGGGTGTGGGAAGTGGTCACGCCCGATCAGTTCGCACAGACCCCGTTGTTGCACGACGATCCCATGGTTATCCCAGTTCAGCAAGACACGGTCGTCGTCACCGTGCATCATTCCGATCACTCAGGGCCCATCGTGCGTATGCAAGTTCCTGTCACCCACGTTCCAGAGCACGTCGCTGTCGACAGGCGAGCCTTGCCCCAGGGTGCGTGGACATTCGGGCTTGAAACCGGCTGGACGACCCAAGCCCTAGGGACTGCCGCACAGTGCTGGATTGACCGCGAAGTGGGTTGCAACGCGCGACTCAACATGGACGAGCCGAGCCTTGAGAGCCAGGACTCATACCAATTGAGCCCTTCCATCAATATCGAAGCGTCCGCGTTCGACCGACTGCTTACACTCGCCCCTGATGAGGCTGCCGTCGTGTCTTCTGCTCTCTGCGCCATTCATGAGGCGCTCGAGCCGTACCGCTGATCAACTGACGACCGCCCACGCAGGTGATCGCCCATGATCACCACATACGCAATCTCTCTGACTGCCGACGACTGCGACAACACAGATCGCATTCGTCTTGTTGACTTGGTCAGCGACTGGCTGGTCGACGAGTACCCACCTGAAGAACGGCCAGCCGGAACATTTGTGCGCACTCGCGAGGGCTCCGAGGACCCGGTGTTTCGTGTGTCGATCAGCGTGAATACCCCGAGTGCTTCACACTCGACCGCAACCGACATCACAGTCGTCATGAACGGGTCAGCGCTCACCTTCGACATTCGAAGTGTGACGTTGCCGATGAGCCAGCGCATCACGAAAATGAATGCGACACCAGTTCCACCAAACTTGGTCCAACTTGTGCAACGTGTGTTGCGAGCAATACCGGTG
>Ga0255083_1000342_pt1 | contig 12145 bp, 11 predicted proteins | sample Colum_Colum_RepC_FD_188460 | JGI IMG/M metagenome (GOLD analysis project Ga0255083, IMG submission 188460) | Freshwater microbial communities from Columbia River, Oregon, United States - Colum_Colum_RepC_8h | ecosystem: Environmental > Aquatic > Freshwater > River | place: USA: Oregon...
AGATAAAGGGAAGAAGTAAGAGTAGGTGGAAGCGGTTGGCGGTTAGCGGTTGGCGGTTAGAAAAGACAATGGGCAAATGGAGACTGGGAACAGGATGGGGCGAAGTGGACATATGACCCCAGCCAATCATCCGGTCTCCGGTTTCCCCTTGAGCTTGTAAGGCCCGCCACCTGCCACCCGGGGCCGCCACCTGCCACCCGAAATAAATGTCTCTCCCATCCGCTAACCGCCAACCGCTTAGACCTGTCATGGGTAGGGCTGACCGGCTCGGTCAGCCTCGGGCGAGCGGGCCGCTCGCCCCTACCTCCGAAACTCCGGCAACAATTCCGGGGTCGCGCCAGGCTTGGTGCAGACGAAGGCGGCGACGTCGACGGCGCGCTGGTGGACGAGGGAAAGGTCTTCGCCGCGAAGCAGGCCGATGGCGAGGGCGGCGGTGAAGGAGTCGCCGGCGCCGACGGTGTCCACGACGGCGACCTTGGGGGCGGTCTTCTCTTCGTAGGTGCCCTTATGCCAGACGAGCGAGCCGGCGGCGCCACGGGTCAGGGCGACGGTGTGCAGGTCGAAGCGCTGGGCGACGGCGAGTACGAAGGCTTTCTCTTCCTTGGGCAGGCCGAGTAGGTCGGCGACCACGGGGACTTCGTCGTTGTTCAGTTTGAAGACGTTGGCGAAGCCGAGGGACGACTCGATGACTTCGCGGGAGAAGAAGTTCTGGCGTAGGTTGACGTCGAAGATGCGGAGGCAGTCGGCGGAGGTGTTCTCGAGGAATTCGCGGACGGTGCGGCGGCTTTCCGGGGCGCGCTGGGCGAGGGAGCCGAAGCAGACGGCCTGGCATTTCTTGGCCAACAGAGCCAGCGATTGGTTCCAGGCGATGTGATCCCAGGCCGGGTCGGCGGCGAAGACGTAGCTCGCCTGCTTGGCCGTATCTAGGGTCACCGTGACCGTGCCCGTCGGGTGTTCGTTGCGCTGAAGCAGGAGCGTGTGGACGTTCTTCGAAGAAAGTGAGGCAAGGGCGTCATCGCCGAGCTGATCCCGGCCGACCGCGCTGACGACCCACGCGTCCCCACCTAGGCCCGCGGCATGGCAGGCGAAGTTCGCTGGGGCTCCGCCGAAATGGGCCGCGTCTGGAAAGACGTCCCACAGCACTTCGCCGAGGCCGACGAGGTTAGGGCGGACGATCTCGGGATTCATGTCAGGGAGTCAGTCCAGTGTTACCCGAGATGTCGACGTCGGAGCATCCCTTGGCGGCCGGGATATCCCGGGCCGGACCTTCGAAGCGGTTGCCTTGGATGACGATCTGCGAGCCGCCGGGCATGAAGGTCATGGCATGCTTCGCGTTCGGACCGCTGATGAAGCGGTTGTTCCGTAGGATGACGTTCCCGTAGGTGCCCCCGACTTCGTAGGTCGTGAAATACATCTCGGCGTATTCCTCGTAGTCGCCGGTCACGAAGCTGCGCCGCCCGCGCTTGGGGTCTGCCTCGCACTTGGTCGTGTTCCGCTCGAAGACGTTATCGACCATCGTCAGGTTGCGGGGCTGATTGATCCAAGAGCCGCGGCCGCCGTTGCGGAAGGTGTTACCGCGGACCACGACGTCCGTGCAGGATTTCTCGATGCTGACCACACGGGAGCCGTTGGTGCCGTCGACGACGTTATTCGTGATCAGCGCACCTTGGCAGAACTCGGCAAGGAAGAAGGCGCCCATGCGGGAGCCCGTGATCTGGTTACGGTCGAAGACGATCCGTCGGCTCTTCTGGATGTGCATCGTGTCTCCCAGAGCGCTCAAGGTATTGCCGCGGACCTCGACGTCCTCGCAACCGACGAGGTCGAGGGCGCCCTTACCCGGACCAGCGCCGTTCGGTGAGTAGAGCGCCAGGTGGGCGTAGAAGAGTGGGGTGATTAGCTTAGTCTTCGGTCCGGCGGAGGTCTGGAAGCGGATCGGGGCGCCTAGGGGCTGGTCGGCGATCCGGACGTAGGTCGGAGTGCTTTCGACGACGAAATACTGGCGACCACGGACGAGGTTGGAAGGAAGGGTGTCCCCGAAGAAGCAGAGGGAATCATAACCCCTGGCGACTTCGGGTCCCTGGCGCACTTTTGAGACCGGTAGCAGCTTCGTGTTGGCGAAGAACACGCGGTCGTCACCCGCGTCCATCTTGACGCCACCTCGAATCAGATCGTTCCGGAAGTATTTCTGGGCATGGGCGTGTTCGGTCGGGCCGTATTCCTCCGGCCAGACGGTAATCTGCCAGAGGTAGCCGTAATCCCACATGTACTTACCGGTGCGTTCTAACCGGCAGTCCGTGACGTGGACGCCTTTCGCATAGGTGAGGACACCGCGCTCATTCGCTTTCTGCTCGGCGCCGAGGACCGTGATGGCGGCGCCGGCCAGGTCGTCCGACTCGATGCCGTCGAAGCGGAGGTTCTCGGTCCGGCCGCCGACGGACGTCGTGATCAGGATGCCGCGGGTGTTGACGTTCGGCTCCCAGGTATTGTCCGAGCGCGATTGATCGAAGACGTGGCCGACGAAGTGGCCGCCTTTCCAGGTGAGGTTGCGGATGTTCTCGCCCTGGAAGACCACCGCCCGGGCCTTATCGCCCATGCGCTCGGGCAGTCGGAAGTTGGCGCCGTAGGCGATGACCGTCAGGTCGGACTTCAGCGGAATCGGTACGGCGCCGTCCACGTCGTATTCTCCCGGCGGGATGACGAGCGTATCCCCCGGCTTGGCGGTCTCGAATGCTCGGCGGAGGGAGCTGACGTCGACGGAGGGGCCGACGCAACCGCTGAGCCAGGTGACGGCTAGCGCGACAAGGCCTTGGATGCGGGAGGACATCAGGATGGTTCTCCTGGCTTGTTGTCAGGCTCGTCGGCGAAGGTCGGATAGTTGTTCTCCGGCACGAACGTGTCGGCGGCTTTGGGCACGCTGACGGCTTCCTTGGCTTCAGCGTGGCGCGGAACCACAGCGAGCCCGAGCGCGCCGAGGAAGACCCCGCGGAGAGCGTCGCGACGGCTGATGCCGGCGGGGTGGCTACGATTGGGATTATCGGGCATCGGTAAAGGGGCCGGCATCGCGGCGGGAGAGGATTTCACGGATCTTACGGCCGTCGAGCGTGGCGACCTCGGCTTTGGTCTCGCAGGCGAGGGCGGCGGCGACGCCAGCGGCTTCGCCTAGAGCCATGGCCGTGACGGTCACGCGGGAGGATGACGAGGCTAGGTGGGTGGCGCTATGGCAGCGTCCGGCCACCAGCAGGTTACCCACCTTCTGCGGGATGAGGGTGCGGTAGGAGATGTCGTAGGGCAGGGGCTGGTAGGCCGAGCCGGTGAAAGGCTTGTCGGAGGTCTTGCGTGGGTGGAGGTCGAGGAACCAGCAACCGGTGGCGACCGCGTCGTCATGGCGACGGCAGGTCTGCAGGTCCTCGACCGTCAGACGCTCGACTCCGAGGATGCGGCGGGTGTCACGGATGCCGATGTAAGGTCCGGTGGAGATAAGATAGCTGTCCTTGAAGGCCGGCACCTTTTCCTTCCATTCGCGGAAGATCGTCCAGGCGTCCTGACGTCCCTGCATTTCGCAGCGCGTGAGGTCGGCTGCGTCGGTCGCGTCGCCGGCGATGCGGGTGGCGTGGATATAGGCTTCGTCCTTGGCGAAGGCGAAGATTAGGCCCGGGCCGTAGAACTCCGGCATCTTGCCGGCCTTGTGGGCGTCGACGAGCGCCTGCTTGGCGGCCGGGTACATTTCCTTGTTCGGGGTCACGTTACCGATGCGGAAGTGCATCGTGAGCGGCATCATCTCCGGGTTCTTTTCCGAAGGCGCACCGGCCCAGTTCGCGACATCGGCGTCGCCGGTGGAGTCGATGACCTGGCGGGCTTCGATGCGGACAAGGCCGTCCTTATTCGCGACGATGACGGCGGTGATGAGTCCGCCCTTGGTCTCGACGTCACAGACGAGCGAATGGTAAAGCACGCTCAGGTGCTCGGAGTGGCGACGGATGAGGCCGTCCATGAGCAGCTTGAACTCGTCGGTGTTGGGGATGTTGACCGAGCCCCAGTATTTCGTGATGAGATGAGCGGGCAGGTCGTCGATGCGCTTGGCGTCGGGCTTGGCGAGGCCGAGTTCGCGGAGGAATTCCAGGGCGATCCCGCGGACGACGAAGCGTCCGGTCGGTTTGTCGATCAGGCCGTCGAAGTACGGCAGGCCGACCGCGGTGATGATACCGCCGGCGAAGCCGGCGCGCTCGATCAGCAAGGTCTTTACCCCGGAACGGGCGGAGGCGAGGGCGGCCGCGGAGCCGGCGCAGCCGCCTCCGCAGACCAGCACGTCAGTCTTGATGGTTTTCATGGTCAAATATTAGCCCCAATATTGGGAGGTCTTGCGCTTGAGGAAGTCGGCGCTGCGGCGGAGTTGGTCGATGCCGTCGACGCCGTCCTCGATGCTGATCCAGCCGTCGAAGCCGACGCGCTTGAGTTCGGTGAAGATGGCGTCGTAGTCGTTGAGGCCTTTGCCGATCTCGCCGTGGCGCAGGCGCTTGGCGTAGCCGGCGGCGCCGCCTTCTTCCTTTCGGAGGTCTTCCAGGGTGCCTTCGATGAGGTAACGATCCGAGGCGTGCATGGTCACGACGCGATTCGAGACGCACTTGAGCAGTGCGATGGGGTCATCGCCGGCGATGTAAGCGTTGCTGGGATCGTAGTTCACGCCGAAGCCGTCGGAGGGCAGGGCGTTCACCAAGGCGCAGAAGACGTCCATCTTCTGGGCGAACTCGGGGTACATCCAAAAGTCGTCCTTGTAGTGGTTCTCGAGGATGAGCGTCACGCCGCGTTCCTTGGCGTAAGGAATACAGGCGATGATGCTGTCGGCTGCGAGGCGTACGCCTTCGGCGTCGGTGAGCTCGGGACGACGCTGGCCGCTGAGCACGCGGCAGTAGGAGCCACCGAGCGCGTGGGTCATGTCGATCCAGCGTTTCTGTTTAGCGATCTCGGCGTCGCGGAACGCCTTGTCCGAGTGCGTGAAGTCGGGCGAGCAGCACATCATCGGGATGGACATCCCGAGGTCGGCGACTTGGCGGCGGAAGACCGGCCAGTTGGATTCGTCGGCCATCTCGAGGAAGCCGGCGTAGAATTCCAGGCCCTGGACGCCGAGCGTGGCGGCGAGGGTGAACCACTCGGAGAGCTTCATCGTGCCGTCCTTGCAGAGGGCATGCATGTAGGCCTTCGGGAAGGCGGCGATCTTCGGCATGGTCAGGCTTTCTGCCCCGGCAGGTTTTCCGGATCCTTCGGCGGGTTGCGGCCGATGAAGGGGTGCTGTTCCAGTTCGACGACCGAGCCGCTGATCGGGCCGGCTTCGTCGGCGAGCCAATAGATGGCCGCCGCGGCGATCTCGTCGGGCGTGATTAATCGTCCGGCGGGCGCGTACACGCGGGGCAGATCGGCATACCAGTCGGCCTTGAGGCCATGGTCCTTCTTGCGCTGGGCTTCGTTCTCCGTGAGCACCCAGCCCGGGTTGATCTGGTTGACGCGCACGCCGTTGAGGCGGTGGAGCGTGTCACCGAGATTGCGGGTCAGGGTCGTCAGGGCACCTTTCGAGACGCTGTAAGGGAGGAGATTGGGTTCGCCCGAGTAGGCGTTGACGCTGCCGATGTTGAGCACTGCGCCACGGGACTTCGTCAGGTGGGGCAGGGCGGTCTGGATGAGCAGGAACGGGACGACCGTGTTCACCGCGAGCATCTTGTGGAAGAAGGCCGCGTCGGTCGTCTGGATGTTGCCCTGCGCGACCATCGCCGCGTTGTTCACCACGCCATCGAGCTTGCCGAAGGTCTTCACCGCGAGGTCGACCAGGCGCTGCGGGCAGCCCGGCGAGGTCAGGTCCTCGATGTGGATGACGCCGTTGGTCGCGCCGATCTCGGCGAGCGTCGCCTCGGCGAGGTTCTTCTCCAGTCCGTGGATGACGACCTTGGCGCCTTCGCGCACGCAGCGCTTGGCGATGGCCTTGCCGATGCCGGTCGTGCTGCCGGTGACGATGATGACCTTGTCTTGGAGGCGCATGCTCAGACGGGCTTGAGGACGGACTTCACGACTTCGCCCTTGTGCATCTTCTCGAAGGCCGTGTGCCAGTCGGTGATGGGCCAGACGCCGCCGATGATCGGACGGACGTCGAACTGGCCGCTAGCCATGAGAGCGATGACACGCTCCCAGATCGGCCAGTTGTGGCTGAAGCTGCCCTGGAGCGTGATGTTCTTCTGCACCAGCGGATCAAGGTTGAAGCCGAGCGGTTGCGGTCCCCACCCGACTTTGCTGACCCAGCCGGCAGGGCGGACGATATCGAGGGCGATCTTCAGGGTCGCGGAAGCTCCGGCGGCGTCGATCACGCCATCGCAGCCGAGGCCGTCGCGCTGCTGGGCCCAGGGCTTGGCGTCGCCGATGATGACTTCGCAGCCATATTGCTTGGCGATGGCGAGACGATGCGCGTCCTGCGGGAGCCCGACGATGGCGACTTGGGCGCCGCACTGCTTGGCCATGGCGGCGCAGAGGATGCCGATCGTGCCGGGTCCGAGGACGACCACGCGGTCACCGGGTTCGATGCGGGCGTTCTTCACCACGGCGTTGTAGGCAACGCAGCAAGGCTCGGTGAGGCAGGCCTGTTCGAAGGGAAGGGCGTCGGGCAACGCGTGCAGGATGCGCTGGGGGACGCGGACGTACTTGGTCATCGCGCCGTTGACGCCGTAACCGAAGCCCTTACGGGTCGGGTCGAGGTTGTAGAGCCCGCGGCGGCTCATCGGGTTGTTCGCAGAAATAATCGCGGCGGTCTCGCTGACCACGCGGTCGCCTTCCTTCCAGCCTTCGACCTTCTTGCCCAGCTCGACGATGCGGCCCGCGAATTCATGGCCGAGGACGACGGGGTAGTTGACCGGCCAGGAATGGTCGGCGGTCCACTGGTGGAGGTCGCTGCCGCAGACGCCGACGTTGGCGACTTCGAGCAGGACGTCTTCTTCACCGATGGTGGGGCGGGCGATCTCGCGGATCTCGACGGAGCCCTTTTCGGGGGCGAAGTTGACGACGGCGGCGTTATGCATGAGAGTATGGAGTATAGAGTATGGAGTATAGGGGGAGTGCTTACCGGCCGACTTTGACGTCACCGTAGGCGTGGACTTTCTGGCAGATGAGGCGCAGGGAGGATTCGAGGTCGCCCGAGGCGGTCTTGAACGCGTCGGCATCGATCGTGAGCGGAGCGCCGAGGACGACGAGCGGGGCGCCGTATTCCGGGCAACGCACGGCCTGTTCGAGGGTGAGGCCCCCGACGGCCTGGACCGGCACGTTGACCGCCTGGACGACTTCGCGGAGCTGGTCCATCGGGCTGGGCATGCGGAGGCCGCGAGCAGCGATCCCGCGACGTTCGTCGTAACCGATGTGGTGGATGACGAAATCGCAGCCCAGGTCTTCGCAGAGCTTGGCGCCGGCGACCATGTCGGGGCAGCCGAGGTTGTCGCCCATCACCTGGACGCCATGGTCGCGGCCGGCCTTCACGATGACCTTGAGGGTTTCTTCGTGGGCACGGGCCATCACCACCACGTGGGTGGCGCCAGCCTTGGCCATCATCTCCGCCTCGAGGTAGCCGCCGTCCATCGTCTTCAGGTCAGCCACGATCGGGACGTTCGGGAAAGCCTTACGCAGGGCGCGGACGCCGTGCAGACCCTCGGCCAAGATGAGCGGGGTGCCTGCTTCTAACCAATCCACCCCCGCCCGCATGGCCATCGCCGCCGTTTCTAGGGCCTCATCGATATTCGTGAGGTCTAGGGAGATTTGGACAACGGGCTTCATGCGGGTAGGGCAATACTGCCGCCTGCAACCTTCTGGGCAAATCGGTTTTAGATAATAGTGACAGGTGTTTAACCTATTAAGACTCGCCAGTCCTGATTTTTTATCACCCCATACCGTCTTTATGCCAAAAGCGTCACTCAGCCAAGCCGAGCTCCTCTCGAAGCAGAAGGAGTATCTGCGTGAAGTGGTCATCGACGTGGAGACCATGGCGATCTTCGATTCGCTCCCGGGCTTTCTGTGTTTCCTCAAGAATCGCGCGGGGGAACACCTCTATGCGAGCGGACTCTGGACTACGCGCCACGGTTTCCGTGAAGCGTGGGAGATGCTTTTCAAGACGGACCAAGATCTGACGCCCGGCGCGATGGCGGAGTCTTATCTCGCTGATGACGCGATCGTGTATCGGACTGGTCAGCCCGTCTTGGATAAGATCGAGATCTGCTTGGACGCGGTCGGCCTGCCCGACTGGCACGTCACGAGCAAATATCCTGTGCGCAATCGCAAGGGTGAGATCATCGGTATCCTCGGCATCTCCCGTGTGTGCATGGGCCAGGCGCCCATCGCCTCGCTCAATGTCAAGATCGGCCCGGCGACACGCATGCTGCAGGAGAACCTCCTCGAATATCCGTCCGCTCAGGTCCTCGCGGACGCGTGCGATCTCTCCGTGCGCCAGTTACAGCGTCGCTTCACTGATGCGCTCGGCCTGTCGCCGCGCGACTATTGGATGAAGTGCCGAATTCGGGCGGCCTGTGAGAGCATCATCAAAGGCGAAGAGAAGCTGGGTTCGCTCTCCGTGCGCCTTGGCTTCTGCGACCAGAGCAGCTTCACCGCCCAGTTCCGTCGTCATACCGGCGTGACCCCGAGCGCCTTCGCGCGGGGTAAGAAGTCGCTGAAGTAACCTCAGAGCGGGCGCAGGATGCAGCGGCAGGGAGCGCCGTCGCCCTTCGCGATGCGGATCGGCAGGCAAATCATCTCGTAGCGGCCGGGCTTAGCCTTCGCGAGGTTGAGCCCTTCGATGATCCAGACCTTCTTACCGAGTAGGATATGGTGGGTCGGGACCGAGTCTTTGTAAAAGCCCCCGACGCTGAAGTAGTCGATGCCGACCGTACGGATGCCTTTGTCGACGAGGTATTGGGCGGCTTCCTTGGAAACGTAGACGAAATCCTTGTCGAAGGACTTCTTCTTCCAGCTCACCTGGGAGTTGCGGGTGCGGAAGAGGATGCGCTCGCCCTTCTTGAGCTTCAGTTTCGCGAGTTCGGCCGGCTTGATGGATTCCTTATCCTTGATCTCGACCACGCGGCAGGGGCCGATGACGGCGTCGAAGGGCAGGTCGTCCATCGTGCCGAGGCCCTTGAGGAAGTGCCAGGGCGAGTCCATGTGCGTGCCCGCATGCGTGTTCAGATTGAAGACCGAGACATTGCAGACATCGCCCTTGGCGAGCGAAGCGTGCGGCTTGATCACGGTCGGCGGATTGCCCGGCCAGGTGTGCATCCCGTTGGCGAACGGGATGGTGACGTCGATCCAGGCGGATTTGCGGGAAGGCATGGGATTAATGAAGTGCAAAGGTGCAAAAGTGCAAAGGTGGTTTTTGCCCCAGAGTATGGAGTATCGAGTATGGAGTATGGGGGCGGGTAGGGTCGGAACCGCGTTACGACATAGCTGTATCGAGGTAGGGACAGCACCACGTGCTGTCCTTGTTCGCCGCAGGGCGAACCAAGGGTAGGGGCACGATTTATCGTGCACTCCCATGCGGAGGGCGCGGCGTAGCCACGCCCCTACCTTCGGCCGCCCTGCGGCGGCCGGTTACTCCACCCGCCAACCGCCAACCGCCAACCGCTAGCCGCTTCCGCCTACTTCCCCACCTTCACCACCGCCGGATGCGCCAACGCATTCCAGCAGGCATCGAAGAGCTTGGCGTCGGGTTCGCCGTCGGTGACCACGAAGCGGTAGCGGGTGACGTAGGGTTTGCCGGGCTGGATGGAGAAGGCGCCGAGCTTCTGCGGGACGATCGAGAAGTAGGGCATGTCCGGATGAAGGCGCAGGGGCATCGGGAAGCGGAAGTTATCAGGGAAGCCCAGCACGGCGGTGCCGGAGAGGCCGGCGCTGGTCTTGCCGCCGAGGTAGCACCAGCGGGCACGGGTGCCTTCGCCCTTCTTGCGGTCGGAGATGCCTTCGGACGTCAGGAAGCGGGCGCCGTCCTTGCCGTCCCATGCCTCAGGTCCGCGGAGGCCGAAACTTCCGTAGTGATACTGAGGCAGCTCGAGCGGGTCGTTCGTCGCGCAGGTCTGGGTAGTCGTGAGGTCGAAGACATGCATCGGCTTGGGAGCTGCAGGCACGGCATAGGCTCGTACCGACCAGCGGTCGATGAGCGCGTCGATCGGCGCGGGGCCACTCAGGTCGGTCATACGCAGCTCGGCGTCGAAGCCGCCATGGACTTCGCCGGCCCAGGTTCGCCCGATGGCCCGTAGTTGCTCTTCGCCTTTCTTCGACTGCATGTTCCAGAAGTCAGTGGTGCGCCCCTGGAAGACCGCCTTGGTGAAAGGCGTCCAGATGCCGTGATGGTGGGCATGGTCGGAGGGGTAATCGCCCGTCACGATGGCACCGGAGGGGGAGCGCACCGGGTGCAGGTAGCCGGCGCGCAGGATGTCGGGATTGATGTCGGCCCGAGGCTTCTTCGTCTTGTCCGTACGGAAGTTAAGCACCTCGGCTCCGGCTGCGCTGAGCACCATGCCGTCGACCCCGGGTCGGAGTCGGACGGTTTCGCCGCCTGCGGCGACGGCCCGTAGTTGTAGGCTAAGGGTGAGGGACTCTCCGGCACGCAGGAAGCCGATCGCGATGCAGGCCTTGCCGTCGTCATCGACCTGGACTGGCAGGCTCGTGCGATCGGCCTTCATGGCGTGAGTAGGCCTAGGGGCATCCTCGGCCAGCGTGAACTCCGCGATCAACGCGGCGCGATCGACCGGCGCCGGCGCGATGGTGATCGTCTGAGCGTTTAGGCCGAGCGTGAGCAGCAGGGAGGCGAGGAGGGCGCGCATATATCGAGGACAGGAGGTATGGAGGGCCTGAGGGCCGGAGGCGAGTGCAGGGTGCATCGGGTAGGGTCGGGACCGCGTCACGACATAGGGTTGCCGGCCGCCGTATGGTGGCCGGAGGTAGGGTCACGACTACGTCGTGACCGGGCGCGGCGTAGCCACGCCCCTACCAGGCGTTCACCATTCGGCGAACGGGCTAGGTCGCCACGCAGTGGCGACCCTACCTCGCGAGCGCGTGAAACTTCGCCAATTCCTCCGCGGTCAGGGCGCGGTCGAAGACGGCGACGCCGCCGATCCAGCCGGTGAAGCCGACACTGCGGGAGCTATGGATGACGCGTCCGATCGTGAAGGGGCCGCCGGTGCCGTCGTTCTTGGGCTGGTAGAGGTCGTGCGGATACCACCAAGGGTTGAGACGCAGGGCCGTGAGCTCGCGGGCGGTTTCCTGGCCGTCCTTGAGCGTGACCTTGACCTTGGTGAAGGCGTATTCGCGGAGTTCGACGCGGGTGGCGTCCTTCTCGCTGACGACCGTCACCTTGAGAGGCTTATCCTCCGGCGGGCTGTAATACTGGTCGGCCGGGAACTTCGGGTCTTCGCCTTCCTGCAGGCCTGGAATCTTGGCCAGGCGGCCTTGGAGCCAGGCGTTGGCGGCGAAGGAGAGGAGTCGGTCCTTCTGGGGGTTGTCCAGCCAGCGGTCGCCGCTCTGGCCGTTGAGCCAGCCGGTGAGCAGCTGCGTCTTGCTGTCGAAGGTCATCGCGAACGTCTGCCAAGACTTCGCCAGCACCTCGGGCGCGGCGTCATGCGGCACCTTGGGGGACTGCTCGGCCGAATTGCACTTATGCAGCGCATACTTGTTCGTGAACGAGCTCGCGCCGTTCTCGGAGACGTGGCCGCAGGCGGCGCCTTCCTTGTTCAGGCCGGCGAAGAGGGCGTATTGGCGCTGGCCGCGTTCGACCTTGGCGATCGACTCGGTGGTCTTCTCCTTGAGGTCGGTGCCTTCGTGCCAGATGCCGGCGAGCGCGTGGTTGCCGCTTTCGCGGATGGCCCAGACGACGACCGTGACGGCCTTGCCGGCGCCCTTGATGTCGAGCGGCGAGTCATGCAGGCGGGTACGGGGGACGAAGAGCAGGGGACGGAAGTCCGGGTTGGTCTCCTGCTTGATGCGGATCGCCTGGCCGAAAGGGCCTGAGCCTAGCAGCGGGAAGTCGGCATAGCTGGCGGACGGGCCGGCATTCCAGAGGTCCTTGATATAGTTGCCTGCGTCGAGGGCGTAGTCGTTCTTCGCGCCGGCCGGGACGTGGGCCGTGAAGCGCTGGCCC
>Ga0255083_1000349_pt1 | contig 12101 bp, 12 predicted proteins | sample Colum_Colum_RepC_FD_188460 | JGI IMG/M metagenome (GOLD analysis project Ga0255083, IMG submission 188460) | Freshwater microbial communities from Columbia River, Oregon, United States - Colum_Colum_RepC_8h | ecosystem: Environmental > Aquatic > Freshwater > River | place: USA: Oregon...
AACGGCGATTGTCTCGTCAGGCACTGCTGAGGCTCTTGCGCGAGTCGTAGCCCGCCAGCGGGGTGAGCAGACTCCACGAAACATGAACGGCTTTACCTTCACGTCACAAGAACTTCGACAAGTCATGACAGTTCTCGAAGGGGCCAAGACTGTCACTGAACGCCGTGAGATCGAAGGGTTGGACGCATCGCGCGCAGACATCATCCTTGCCGGAGCAATCATTCTACAGTCGATTATCGATGAGACCCAGATTGAGACTCTCACCTTCAGTGATTATGCACTTCGCGAAGGACTGCTCTTCGACACGTTGAGGCGATCCACGCCTGCGCTGGGCGAAGATTCGCCGGACATCTGGCGCAACAGCGTCGAATCTCTCATGACACGCCTCGATGATGAACCTGCACACAGTCGCCATGTGGCAGAACTGGCACTTCAATTGTTCGATGGCCTGAAAAAGGTCCTCGAAATGGACGATGACCAGCGATTCATTCTCGAATCAGCTGCTCTGTTGTCGAATGTGGGACTTTCGATCTCCCATTCGAAACATCACCTTCACACGTACTACATCATCAAACATGCAGACATGCTGGGTTTTCGTGAACGAGACATCGAACTGATTGCCCAAATTGCGCGGTACCACCGAAAGAGCAAGCCGAAGAACTCACATGAAGCATTCATGACACTCGACGAGAGCGACAAGCACGTGGTGCGGGCCATGGCTTCGGTTCTGCGTATTGCGATTGGCCTTGACCGTTCACACGACGGAAGAGTCCGTCAGGTAAGTGTCACGAAGAAGAACTCCAAGATCGAAATCGTGACGAAGTCTCGTGGTGATGAAGACCTCGGCGTGAACATCTATTCCGCACGTGAACGCTCTGATCTTCTGTGTGACGTCACCGGGTGCACAGTGGAAATCGACTGAACGAACGGACTAGCCGCCAGTTGTGGCTGTTGGCAACGTCGTCGTTGACACAACTGGCACTGTCGTCGAGGTAGCACTCGGCAACGTCGTCGTCACTTTGACTCCTCCCCCAGGAATAGACGTGGTGGCACCTGGGATGGTGGTCGTTGTCGACGAAGTGGTGGTCGTGGGTTTCCAGTTTGGGTCGACTCGGTTGAAGTACGGCGGCGGCGAACCGTAGTCCTCTGGTTCCTTCACGCCATCAAAGACGAAAACTCGGTCGCCGTATTGAACCAACGCGGGAAAGTACTCGGATACGAACATCGGAATACGAATGCAGCCATGTGAGGCTGGATACTTCGGCACATTCATCGCACCATGTACTGCGACGCCATAGTTGAAGTACACGGGGTTCCACAACGTTCCGAGAGCGCTTTCCCGAAGGCCGTACTTGCGCATATAGAAGTAGTACACACCAGACGGGGTCACGGACTTGCCGCACTCCCCACGCACGACTCGGTCCTTGCCCTTGTTTCCCTCTTCGCCTGGGTCAATGACCACTTCCTCGCACCAGTCTTTGCCGTCACCGGCTGAGATGTGTGTGATGAGCGCCGGAACATCGTCTTTGAAAACGACCATCGCTTGTTCACGCAAGTACACCTCGACATGTGTCGGAGTCGACTCTGGTCGTCGAGGCTTCACCGACACATCGGATCGCATGAGGTCCCACATGACAGGTGTGACAAAGTCAGACTTGGTCTCGTACGGAAGGTTCATGACGACGGCTTGAAACGCCCACACGGCCATGATGGTGTCGCCCCCATACAGCCCGTCGATTCGTCCCGGATCGAAGTTGAGATCTTTCAGTCGTTGTTGCACACGCTTAACGTCATCACCCTTCATGCCGTTTTTCAGCGTGCGTGTCAACGTGAAGGTCGTGACGTCGTCGGTCGGCGTTGACTCGGGTACCGAAGATGAGGTCGTGGTCTCGCCGCCAACACCAGGCGTATCGGAACGATTGGCGATTGAGAGTCCGGCGACCACGACGAGCACCACTGCGGCCATGACCGCATGGCGCCAGCGCACGAACCACGGCTCGTCGGAGGGGGGTGTGATGTCGTCCGCCACGGCGCCGTCACGCTACCAACGAGATTCGCCGGCTTTCCGTCGACCGCACGGGCTACCGTCGTTCAGATGAGCGCCCCCATCCGAACATCGCGCATCGGACTTCGCGTCGGATGGGCGCGTGTCGGTCTCGCCACTTGGATTGGCGTGACGGTCGGCATGATCGCGATCGCAGTAACCAGTCGCACCGTCAGTAAGCCACCGTGGTGGCTGGGTGCCAGCACGAATCCTGCACCTCTGTATGTCACCGTGATTCCCGTAATCGCTTGCCTCACACCAATCATTGCCATCGCACTGCGTCGACGATCGAGTCCACTCATTGGATGCGTGTGCGCAGTGGCACTCGCGGTCAGTGCCGCTCTCGACGCGACTCACACCCCCGGAGTGGCCGTCGTCCAAGCAGCACTTGCAATCGCAGCGCTCGGTGGTTCGGTGGCGCTGTGGGCAGGCATCGGTACCGTGTAGAGCCGTGTCCAAGGTCCTCACTGAACTTCCCGTCGGCGAACGTGTCGGCATCGCTTTCTCGGGCGGACTCGACACCTCTGCGGCAGTTGCGTGGATGCGAGAGCGCGGCGCACTTCCGTGCTGTTACACCGCTGACCTTGGCCAGCCCGACGAGCCCGATCTTGCGGGTATTCCTGATCGCGCGCGCGAGTACGGCGCCGAACTCGCGCGCCTGGTCGATTGTCGCGAAGAGCTGGTTCGCGAAGGACTGATTGCACTGCAGTGCGGGGCATTTCACATCAGCACCGCTGGAAAGACCTACTTCAACACCACACCACTCGGTCGTGCAGTGACCGGGACCTTGCTCGTCCGCGCGATGCATGAGGACGGCGTTGATGTGTGGGGTGATGGCAGCACATACAAAGGCAACGACATCGAACGCTTTTATCGGTATGGACTCATGGTCAACCCGTCGCTGCGCATCTACAAGCCATGGCTCGACCCGACCTTCGTGGACGAACTTGGTGGACGTGCCGAGATGAGTGAATTTCTCACATCGCGCAAGCTTCCCTATCGTGCAAGCAAAGAAAAGGCCTACAGCACCGACGCAAACATCTGGGGCGCTACGCACGAGGCGAAGTTGCTCGAAGAGTTGAACACGAGCATGCACATCGTCGAGCCGATCATGGGTGTCACACATTGGCGCGAAGACGTGAAGATTGCGGCCGAAGATGTGGCCATCGAGTTCGTCGAAGGCTTCCCCGTTCGCATCAACGGGAAAGAATTCTCAACTGCGGTCGACTTGGTGCACGAAGCGAACCGCATCGGTGGTCGCCACGGAATCGGTATGAGTGACCAGATCGAGAATCGCATCATCGAAGCAAAGAGCCGAGGAATCTACGAATCCCCCGGACTTGCATTGCTACATATCGCATATGAACGACTCGTCACGGCCATCCATAACGAAGGCTCAATCGACAATTACCGCACTATGGGGCGTCGCCTCGGCCGACTCCTTTATGAAGGACGCTGGTTCGACCCGCAGTCACTCATGCTGCGCGAGCCCCTCATGCGTTGGATTGGCACCGCGGTCACAGGTGAAGTGACCATCACCCTTCGTCGGGGCGATGACTACACCATCGTGGACACAAAAGGTCCGCACCTCACGTATGCGCCAGAGCGACTCAGCATGGAGCGGGTCGAAGATGCCGCATTCGGGCCAATGGACCGCATAGGCCAGTTGACGATGCGCAACCTCGACATCGACGACAGTCGCGCCAAACTCGACGTCTATCGCGCGGCTGGAACGCTCGGCAAGGGTTCCATCTTGTCCATCGAAGACAAGAGCTGACACATCCTCGCCACGAGCGCGGCTCGCGATGCAAGCGTTGACACGACGATGCATTCATGGGTGGTGTGAGCGCCCTCACCCACTGCACCCATTCCGTCGAGCGTGTGGACACCTGCCTGTGCGGTGAAATTTCCATCTGACCCACCGCCGACCGCGACACCTTCGACGTGCATACCCAGTTCCGAAGCAGCAGACGTCAAGATCGAGAACATCGCACGCGAAGACGATTCGTGCATTGGAGGTCGATTGATACCACCGCGTACGGCGACCGTCGCGCCGACAACCGACGTGGCGAGCGAGGCCATCGCCGATTCGACACGTTCTTTCTCGCCTGGTTCGACGACACGCACATCGACGGTGCAGATGGCTTCGTCGGGCACGACATTGTCGGCCGTACCAGCCCGTGCCATTGTCGGCGTCACAGTTGTTCCCTTCGAAGCGTCTGCGATAGCTGCTATGGCCGGCACGATTCCAGACAGTGCCATCAACGCATTCACGCCCTTCTCTGGCTCTAGCCCCGCGTGAGCCGCCTTGCCCGTGACGACGACTTCGAATGTGCCAGTTCCTTTTCGCGCGATCTTTGCGGCACCACCGTCGGCACTTGGCTCAAGCACAATGACCGACCCAGCAGCCCGAGCGCGCTCGACGATGAGGTCACGCGATGCATGTGACCCGACTTCTTCGTCAGCAGTGATGAGAATCTCGATGTGCGAGCGATCAGCGATCTTTGACACTGCGTGAAGTGCCTGCACAATTCCGGCCTTCATGTCAAAGATGCCGGGACCAGATGCTGTGTCCCCTTCGACAGTGAACGGTCGAGCCGCAGTGGAGCCCACCGGATGCACGGTGTCGTGATGGCCGACGATGAGGACACGCGGCTCACCCCCGCCGCTCCAATGCACATGTGGCCCAGCAACTGATTCAACAATGCGCGGTGCCGAGCCGAGAAGTCGTGACATGAGCGCGGACAACTGTTCGGCTGAGCGAGCAAGGCGCACGAGATCACGCGAGGGTGACTCACACATCACGAGCTGTTCGATGTCGCCGAGCATGTCGGTCGACGAGAAATCTGCTGCCGTGATGTTGTCGGTCATAGATGACCTGAAGCAACCGCAGCACGGGTGAGCAGAGACGCAAGTTCGTCCACGCCTTTCGACACCGCAGTTGATGAAGCGCGCACACTCTCTGCTAACTGTGTCGCTCCGACGTGCTCGAGCATGTCAGGCAGTCGATGACGAACTCTTGACACGGTCCAGTCGAGTGGATCACCCTCGGCGACATTGTCGAAACGCACCACGATGTTTCGCCCTTCGGCGGCGCGGATGTAGTGATAGTGCGGCTCGTTGTCGAAACAATCGAATCGCAGGTACTCGACCCGATCGTCACTGCCGAGCACATGCAAGCTGGCTCCACCATCGAGGATGTTGTAATCGTGGTCGATGCCATCTGACCGGCCCTGGACCGCTTCGTTCTTGATGATCGCGTCACGTGTGAGGTTCCGGGCCTCGACCACGAACGTCACGGGACCTGCGCCGACCTCGACAGAGTTCGACCAGACGATGGCAATCGGCATGACCGTGTATTCGCGACCGAGCATGTACGCCTCGACCCCACTCGGCTGGCGCCCGTCACTGGCGCTTGTTCCCATATTCGACATGCCTCGAGAGTACTCGCAGGTGTTGCCCGCCGGATGGGGCACTACTACGGTTATCGGGGGACATACGAGTGGTGCTCGCCGGGTCGTTCGGGTTGGGGTGCCACTCACAAGGGGGAATCATGAGCGAGGAACGCCTCATCGTCATCTCGGCAGACGGTCATGCCGGAGGCGACATTCATGACTATCGGCCGTATCTCGCAAGCAAGTGGCACGACGACTTCGATGCGTGGGCGAAAGATTTCGTCAATCCACATGAGGACTTGATCGGCGACCTCGGCAAGCGCAACTGGGATTCTGACCGTCGAATGCGTGACCTTGAAGCAGACGGCCAAGCAGCCGAAGTCATCTTCCCAAACACCGTCCCGCCGTTCTATCCGAACTCGACACTCACCGCTCAGCCGCCAACGATGACACGCGAAGACCAATTGCGACGTTGGGCGGGCCTGCAAGCGCACAATCGTTGGCTTAAGGATTTCTGCAACGCATACCCTGGTCGTCGTGCAGGCATCGCCCAGATCAACTTGCACAACATCGAAGAATCCGTGAAAGAGATTCGTTGGGCGAAAGAGAATGGTCTCACCGGTGGCATCGTGCTTCCAGGTACGCCGCCGGGTGGCGACTTACCGCAACTTCACGAGCAGTATTACGAACCACTCTGGCAAGTGTGCGAGGAGTTGTCGATGCCGGTGAACCACCACACCGGTTCAGCAGCACCACCGATGGGTCCAGAGCCGGTCGATGCGATCATGTTCTTGCTCGAAGTGTCGTGGTATGCACACCGTGCCTTCTACCAACTCATTCTTGCCGGCGCATTTGAACGTCACCCGAACTTGCAACTGGTGTTCACCGAACAAGGCACCGGATGGGTGCCGCAAGAGTTGATGCGGCTCGACTACATGTTTGACCGCATGAGCCAACCGAACGGTTCGCAAGAATCTCGCTGGGGCGAAGAAGTCATGGGTGACTTGACGTTGAAGCCCAGCGAATACTTTCAGCGCCAGTGTCACATTGGTGCGAGCTTCATCCGTCCGATGGAAGTCGGTATGCGCCACATGGTTGGTGTCGATCGCATCATGTGGGGCAGTGATTATCCGCACAAAGAAGCAAGTACTCCGTACTCCCGTGAGGCCATCTCACTGAGCTTCGCCGGCGTGCCGCTTGAAGAGACAAAGTTGATGTTGTCTGGGAACGCCGCTCGTCTTTACGGCTTCGACCTTGCCTTCCTGAAACCAATTGCTGACCGCATCGGACCTCGCGCTGCCGACATCTTCGCTGGACTGCCACCACGTGTGGCACCAAAGGACGCCGACAAGTGCCCGGCATTTATCGGCTACGAGTTCGCAGCCTGACAGTCAACGAACGACACTGAGACTCACAACCGAGCGCTCACCGACCACACCATCGAGCAAAGGAACACAACATGGCAAAGACAACACTCACTGCGGCAGATTTCGCAGACAACGATCCGTACCTGATCATCGCGGCAGACAGCCATGCCGGCCTGCCGACAGCTCAGTACCGGCCATACCTCGAGCAAAAGTACATTCCCCAATTCGAAGACTTCCTGAAAGAACAACAAGAACTCATCGAAGCATCGACCCGTCTGGGAGTGCGCGACGAGAAGTTTGCGAAGAGTTGGTATGAAGAGCATGACGACGAACTTGCCGGTGGCTGGGACGCCATTCGTCGCGACCAAACTCTCGACGCAGACGGTGTAGCCGGCGAAGTTGTCTACCCCGATGCAGACGCTGTCGAGTCGCGCACTGCAGTTCCCTTTGGTGCTGGCCTTGGATTATCTGGCGATCTTGACCCAGAGCTCGGACTTGCCGGTGCGAAGGCGCACAACCGTTGGCTTGCCGACTTGTGTTCAGTCAGCCCTGAGCGTCGTTGTGGTGCGGCACTCGTTCCGATTACCGGGAAAGTTGAAGATGCGCTCGCCGAGATCACGTGGGCAAAAGAACACGGTCTTGGCGCAATCATGATCCCAGCCCGTTGGTGCAATCAGACGCCGTATCACGATCGTCGATACGACCCGATCTGGGCGATGTGCCAGGAATACGACATGCCGATCGTGACTCACTCTGGCTCTGCGCCGCGCGAAGAGTACGGCGACCACCTTGGCATCTACGTGAGTGAAGTCACTTGGTGGCCAGCACGACCAATGTGGTTCATGTTGTGGTCAGGCGTATTCGAGCGTTACCCAGGTCTCAAGTTCTGCGCGACAGAAGGTGGCTGCTGGTGGTTGCCGCAGTTGTTGTGGTTCTGGGATCGTCTCTGGATGGGCCAGAAAGGCTCGGAGAAACTCGGCTCAGGCGCTTTCAAGGGCAAGGTCGAGATGTTGCCGAGCGAATACATTGACCGCAACTGCTTCACAGGACTTGCCAATGTGAAGCGACGCGAGCTTGGCCAGCGTTACGAAATCGGCATTCAGAACATGCTGTGGGGCACCGACTTCCCGCACCCTGAAGGCACGTGGCCACGTACGAATGACTGGTTGAAGAAGACCTTCTTCGACGTTCCGATCGACGAGACCCGCGTGATGCTCGGCCTGTCGGCCGGCGATGCTTTCGGCTTCGACATGGTCGAGTTGCGAAAGATCTCAGAGAAAGTCGGACCGACGCCAGAAGAGCTTGGTCAACTCGGTGACGGCAAGACCGCTCAAGACCTGATCGACAAGTGGGAGCCAGTGAAGAAAGTTGGCCGTCACTGGTTGACTGGTCACGACTTCTCTGTCATCGGAAACCTCTGAACCGACAACTCTTCGCGAAGAGAGCCATTTCCGACAAACGAACTGACTGGTCGCGCGAAAACTGAGTTGGTGCCCGGAGTGGGAATCGAACCCACAAGGTGTTGCCACCCGGGGGGTTTAAGCCCCCTGCGTCTGCCAGTTCCGCCATCCGGGCTGAGAACACTGGTCAGGCTACGCGCGGGACACCGGTGTCGGCAGTGGAGTTGCGGTCGGGCGTGAGGCTCGTGAGCTGCACCGTGAAGTGCAACATGGATCGCCACAACATGGTGCGCACACGGTCTGCGTCTGGCGGCGTGAGGTTGTTCAACACCACCACTCCCTCGATCATGTCGCTGACGGCTGCCGTGAATGGCCGATCGGTGAGGCGCACTGCCACCACCCCACCGATTCCGCCCGGTGCGCGCCGGACCGTACGGTCGACCCCGACAACCCGTGGCGGACATCGAAAGCCCGGCACCATAAGGCCAGCAGCGTGCACAGCGTCGGAGAGAACACGTGCCGCAGAGGCAAAGTGAGTGGTTGTTGGCGTTGTCATGTCAGGTCATCTTCTCAAGAGGGTGTGACACCGTCGGTCTAGCGTGCATTCGTGAGTTCAGTCGACGCGACCACCAGCAGTACCGAGCTGAACCCCATTCAGCGTGATGTGTTCGGCGCACTGCGCGTACCTGACGGATGGGCTCCCCTGCCCGACGATCTTGTCGGTCAACTTGAAGCCGAACTCATCGACGGTCTTGCTGCGCTCGACACCGTGTTCACTCGCGACGAACCATTGCGTGTCACGAAACGTGCAATGTCCACTATTCATGGCTGCGAGACGCATCATGTCGAAGAGAAGAAGTCTGCGTTTGCTTGGAGCCTTCCTACTGTGCGTGGAACCGTCGCACACAAAGCCATCGAGTTGCTCCTCAACTGGCGTGGCGAGCCAGTTCCCACACACCTTGCCGATGCCGCAGTCGAAAGTCTCATTAACAACCCACGCGAAAGCGCAGGTGTGTTTCTCACCCAACTACCCGACCGTGACCTTGCTGAACTTCGCGCAATGGTGGTCGACACTGTCACCACCTATCTCGAGAGTTTTCCTCCGCTAAAGCCACAATGGCGACCAGTCGTTGAACATTCAGCGCGATACACCTTGTTCGACGAATCGATTGTGTTCTCATCGCGTGCCGACCTCGTCATCGGAACAGCTGGGCGAAAAGTTCTCATCGATTTGAAAACCGGCCAGCTAACGTCAACTCACCGTGACGATCTGCGCTTCTACGCTCTTGTCGAAACGTTGCGGTCACGACAAGCGCCACGATCACTCGCCAGTTTCTCTCTCGATGCTGCGCGTATCGATGTCGAGGAAGTCAGTGAAGGACTGCTGCGAGCAGCATTACGACGCACGATCGACGGAGTGCGAATCATGGCAGATCTCGTCACCGAACGACGCGAGCCCACTCGTCGGGCTGGTTTTCAATGTCGCTGGTGCCCAGTGAACGAATCGTGTGACGAGGGCCAACGATTCCTCACCCGAGCCACAGGTGACGACGACTAGTCGAGATCAGTGTCTCTCGCTCGTGGCGACATGAATGCCACGGGAACACCGAGCGCGGCCTCTGGCCGCACCGAGGAGATATGCCGGCCTGGCTGCACTGCAGGCTTTGGTGCCGTCATCACGTCAGGACCCATCGAACTGGCGAACTCGAAGATGTCGTCGACAACCACCACGAAGCCCCACAGACGAGCTCCGATGTGCGTGACATGCGGGCCGGACACAACTTCGATGACGGTGTTGTTGACAACGTGAAACCCTTGCGACACCCCATGCCCTGCGTCGCGAACGCGACGTAGCGGTGCACCGAGCGTCGACTCAAGAGCCGCACTGGTTCGCATCAGATCGTCGGTATTCACGACGACATGGTCGATGGCCAGAAAACGTGAGTCTCCTTGCGAGCCCGTTGAAATGACAGGTCTCGTAGCGATGCCATCGACTTCGGAGACTTCTACGGTGCTGCCATCGCCAGCGGAAAAACCCCACTCACAGAGACCTTCGCACGAGGCAGACACGCTTACATCGACATCGGCGATGGTTAGCTCGCCACTTGGTGACGCTCGGAACAACTCCCGCCAACGTTGAGATGAACCGCCCACCGTCAATGTGGTGAGTCGGACCAAGGCGTTAGGAAAGGTCAGCCCCGACCCATGTTCGGGCGCTTGCCGTGGTTGGCCTTTGAGCGGCGCATGCGCGCCTTGCGCTTCTTGGTCTTCTTCGACATAAGGATGTGAGGCTATCGCCGGAACCTCGAATTCCGGCAGTCCGGAATTGTCAGGGCTGACGCCAACGGTTGCGGGACTCTGTGGGGCTGGTGGTGCAGGTGTACACCCGACCGCTGTACGTGCCTCGTGCTCCTACAGGAGAACAAAAGGCCCCTGGCCTCGAGACAGTTGCACCAGAGTCGGGCAACGGAACCGAGGAGACCGTTGTGACCGGACGACCGTTTCGAACAGGCATCGTGGTAGTGGTGGTCGAATTGTTCGCTACCCCGCTCACTTTGGTGATGGGTGCAATCACTGTTCCGGCACACTCGCTCGCGAGAAGTTTGCGCACGCGTCCTGCCTCGCTCTGATCCATCGACAGACCCCAACGCGCCTTTACCGCGACCCACAGGCCCAAGTAATCACAGACGTATGCGCGATTGGGAGGCAACCAATTCGAAGGATCGCGGTCGCTCTTGCTGCGATTGACCGAGTCGGTGACCGCAATCAGCGTGCGACGGTCGGTCAAGTCATTTGCGAACCTTTGACGCAAGGCGGCAGACCATGCATGTGCGCCGCTGTCCCACGCTTCTTTGAGCGCAACCACATGGTCGATGTCGATGTCTGAAGGATCTGTGTGTTTCAGTCCGTCGTAGGGCGAATACCAATCACCGGTGATGACTTTGCAGCCATAGCGGTCGACCTGCGCAATGCTGGTGCTGTCACGAATGAGAACTTCTTCGCGAGTATCGCAACCGTCAGAGTCATCATCGACCCAGTGCTTGAAGGACTCACGTTGATAACCGACTTTGACTTCGGACTTCACTGGAATGGACATCGCAAGGTTGTATGCAGAAGTCGCAGTTGCGTGTGGCACGCCAGAAGTGGATGAAGCACTCGTCTGAGACACAACGACTGAAACTGCGATGCCGATGGCACCGAACACCAAGGCGGTGTTATGACGAGATGACTTTGGGAGCGTTGTCATAACCGGTATTGCCGCTCCACCCCGGGCCCTTGCGCAGAGTGACGGTCTCGATGCCCAACGGCTTGCTGCATGCACCACACACAAGCACAGGAGTGAACGCCGACCCGCATTCATCGTGGATGGTCGTCAATGATGGATTTCCATCCATGAGCCATTTATCGCCCCACGACTTGATGGAGGCAATTGAGCTGTAGAGATCTCTTCCCATGTCGGTGAGGTGGTATTCGTACCGCTTGGGACGGTCGCTGTAGAGAACCTTTTGCAAGACACCCTTGTCGACCAACCACTGCAGACGATCGGACAAGATGTTCCGCGCAATTCCAAGATCTGATTGCAGTGCCTCATACCGCGTGTGACCGACCATAACTCCGCCAATGATGAGTGGGGTCCACCATTCACCGATGACATCGAGGGCCCGAGCCATTCCGTTGTTCAGATGAGAGACACTGGTGCGCTTCATTGGCAATGACCATAGACCGAGGGTGTGTCGTATTTAGGAATTTAGGCGAGCGACATTTGGAGAAATAGAGGGCATTCCTTTGGTGCTTTCGGCACTAAAACACCTGTTACGCCACCGTTCCGACGGCTGGCAGGAGATCTTCGTCCATGTCGTCGATATCAATGAAAATGCACTCCCCCGGGCACACC
>Ga0255083_1000359_pt1 | contig 11859 bp, 9 predicted proteins | sample Colum_Colum_RepC_FD_188460 | JGI IMG/M metagenome (GOLD analysis project Ga0255083, IMG submission 188460) | Freshwater microbial communities from Columbia River, Oregon, United States - Colum_Colum_RepC_8h | ecosystem: Environmental > Aquatic > Freshwater > River | place: USA: Oregon | collected...
GTCGTGGCGAGGAAGAACTGCTGCCCACGGAGATCCGGTACACCGAGACCGACGCTCCGGTCCCCGAGGGCATCGTCGTCATCGAACGTGGAGTGTCGGCTCAGGAATTCGCGCCGCGTCTGAACCGCACGGCGGCCGACGTCGTTCGGTTCCTCATGAAGAACGGCGAAATGGTCACCGCGACCATGACGCTCTCCGACGAACAAATGGAACTCTTCGCGCTCGAGATCGGCGCCGAGATTCTGCTCGTCGAACCCGGTCAGCAAGAGGAGATGGAACTCCAGGCGCTGTTCGACGACAGTGACGACATCGACGAGGCCGCCCAGGCTTCGCGCCCGCCGGTGATCACCGTGATGGGTCACGTCGACCACGGTAAGACGACGCTGCTCGACCGCATCCGCAACGCGAACGTGGTCGCCGGTGAAGCCGGTGGAATCACCCAGCACATCGGTGCCTATCAGGTCGAACAGAACGGCAAGAAGGTCACCTTCATCGACACGCCCGGTCACGCCGCGTTCACCAAGATGCGCGCTCGTGGTGCCCAGGTCACCGACATCGTCGTGCTCATGGTGGCCGCCGATGACGGAGTGATGCCCCAGACCGTCGAGGCGATCAGCCACGCACGAGCGGCCGAAGTTCCGATCGTGGTGGCCATCAACAAGATCGACAAGGAGAACGCCGACGTCCAGCGCGTGATGTCGCAGTTGTCCGAACAGAATCTGATCCCCGAGTCGTGGGGTGGCGACACGATCTGCGTCGAAATGGCCGCGCAACAGGGCCTCGGCGTGGACGACCTCGTGGAGCAACTCACGGTGGTTGCCGAACTCGAGGAACTCACCGCCAACCCGACGGGTCGGGCCAAGGGCGTCGTGCTCGAAGCCAACCTCGACGTCGGTCGTGGTCCGGTGGCCACGATCCTCGTCGACAAGGGCACGCTCAAGGTCGGTGACCCCATCGTCGCCGGAGCGGCTTGGGGTCGAGTTCGCGCCATGATCGACGACAAGGGTCAGCAGATCAAGGAAGCCGGCCCCTCGACGCCCGTTCAGGTGCTCGGTCTTTCCACGGTTCCGCAGGCCGGCGACGAATTCCGCGTGGCCCCCGATGAACGCACGGCGCGCACGGTGGGTGAAGCGCGCGAACAGCGTCTGCGCGCCAAGTTGCAGCGTGGCGATGCCCGCGTGCAGAAGGGCGTCAAGCTCGAGGACGTCTTCAGCCAGATCCAGGCCGGCGAAATCGCCACTCTCAACCTGATCATCAAGGCCGACGTCCAGGGATCGCTCGAAGCCGTGACCGAGAGCCTGCGTCGTCTCGAACGTGAAGAGGTCAAGTTGGCCTTCGTGCACCGCGGTGTGGGCGCGATCACCGAGAACGACATCACGCTCGCCGGGGCCACCAACGCCACGCTCATCGGTTTCAACGTTCGTCCCGATCGCAAGGCCCGCGACCTCGCCGAGGTCGAGCACGTCGAGATTCGTACCTACGAAATCATCTACAAACTTCTCGAGGACATCGAGAAGGCGATGGTCGGCATGCTCGCGCCAGAGTTCGAAGAAGTCGTCACCGGCGAAGCCGAGGTGCGCGAGATCTTCCGCGTTCCCAAGATCGGCGCCATCGCTGGTTGCTACGTGCGTTCGGGTCAGATCACCCGCGGTTCGAAGGTCCGCTTCCTCCGCGAAGGTGTGATCATCTGGAAGGGTGCGATCCAGTCGCTGCGTCGATTCAAGGACGACGTCCGCGAGGTGCGCGACGGCTTCGAGTGTGGTATCGGACTCTCCGACTTCCAGGACTTGAAGCAAGGCGACCTGATCGAAACCTTCGAAGAGAAGCAGATCATCCGCACCTGATCCCCGACGGGAGGAAAACGTCGTGAGTGACCTCGAGTTCTTCTTCGATCCGGTGTGCCCTTGGGCCTGGATCACATCACGTTGGGTCGAGGAGGTCTCATCGCAACGTTCCTACGACGTGCGCTGGCGTTTCATCTCGCTGAAGCTCCTGAACGCCGAGAACAAGGCCGAGTGGTACACCGACCAGTACAAGCGCTGGCACGCGATGGGCCACGAAGCACTGCGCGTCGCCGCCCGACTCGACGACGAACTCGGCAACGACGCGGTGGCCGCGCTCTACACCGCGATCGGTACCGAGGGTCATGTGAAGGGTCGGCGCGACGATTACGCGGCGAGCACGGAAGGCTTCGTGGGTGAGTGTCTCGGCATCGCCGGACTCGATCGGTCGTTCATTTCGGCGGCCTTCGACGAGAAGTTCGACGCGCGTATCGCGGCCGACACCGAGTTGGCGTTGTCGCGTACCGGTCGCGACGTGGGCACCCCGATTCTCACGTTCAAGCCCGGTCAGCCCGACGAAGGCTCGTTCTTCGGGCCGGTCATCGCCCGCATCCCGCGTGGTGCCGAAGCGGTACGTCTGTGGGATGCCGTGGAGATCGTGGCCACGACCCCCGGTGTGGCCGAACTCAAGCGCTCCCTGCGCGACACCCCCAACTTCTCGTAACCTGAACTCGTGACCCGTCCTCGCAAGTCCAGTGGTTCGCGGGGATCCACACGTGCGTATCCGCGGGCGGTTCGTCTGGGTGAATCGTTGCGAGAGGTGATCGCCGACGAACTCGTGCGCATCGACGACGAACGGTTGTCGTTCGTGACGATCACGCGAGTGGAAGTCGACTCGGAAATGAATCGCGCCGTCGTGTACTTCGACTCGTTGAGTGGCGAAGAGGGTGACGCCGCGATCATCGAGGCCTTCGACGATCATCGCATCCGTCTGCAGGGTTCGGTCGGTCGCCAGATCCGGGCCAAGAAGACCCCGATCCTGTCGTTCCGAGTGGACGAAGTCATTCGCTCCGCCGAGCGGATCGAGAAGATCCTGCGCGACAACCCGAGCCCGGCCCGATTCGACCAGGACTGACCGGCGGCGATGGCGCGTCGCAAGCCACCGCAGATTCACGGCCTGCTCGTGATCGACAAGCCCGCCGGAATCACGAGCCACGACGTGGTCGACCGGGTGCGTCGTCGGCTCGGTGAACGGCGGGTCGGTCACGCCGGAACCCTCGACCCAGATGCGACCGGTGTTCTGCTGGTCGGAGTGGGGGCGGCCACGCGGCTGGTCCGTTTCATGGATCTCGTGAACAGCAATGGCGAGATGGTCTCCCAGAAGTCGTACACCGGCGACGTGGTGCTCGGCACCGAGACCTCGACCCTCGATGCCAGTGGCGAGGTCGTGGCGACCCACGACATGGAATCCGTGGTCACCCGCTTGGGTGAGCCCGACGGGATCGCCTACGTGCAATCGGTGATCGACGCCCATTTCATCGGACCGATCGATCAGGTGCCCCCGATGGTCTCGGCGATCCGAGTGGACGGCAAACGACTGCACGAACTCGCGCGTGAGGGCATCGAAGTGGAGCGTGAAGCTCGATCGGTGACGATCAGTCGCTACGTGGTCACGGCGATCAGCGGCAACGTGATTTCCATCGACGTGACGTGTTCGTCGGGCACGTTCATCCGAACTCTGGCCGCCGATCTCGGACACGCGCTCGGCGGCGGCGCCCATCTGCGCAATCTTCGTCGCACATCGGTGGGTGCGTTCACCATCGCCGACGCCGCCGACATCGACGACGCGCCACTGCTTCCGGTCGCCAGGGCGGTACGCGGCCTGAGCACTCTCGCGGTGTCGGGAGAAGATGCCGAATCGATGCGTCAACTCGCGGCGACCGGCAAGGTCGTTCCCGTCGATCGGTTCGCGTCGACCGGCCCCGAGCCGTGGGCCGTGGTGGCCGGCGACGATGTGCTCGCGATCTACGAGTCGTTCAGTAACGCCAAGGTGGGCGAAGGAATGGCCCGACCCGTGGTCAGCCTTGCGATGCCCGCGAGTTCATGATCTTGTGACACCAGTCGAGGACGACCTGCGAGTACTGCTCGGTGTGGAACAACATCAACTGATGTCGTCCGTCGGGTAGTACGAAGAACTCGACCGGCCCGCCCGTGGCATTGACCACGCGCTGCACGACTTTCACCGGGAAGGTCGGATCGTTCTCGCCGACGGCGTAGAGGATCGGCCGCGTGTTCTCGGCGAGGGGCACCACCGGTTCGTAGCGCATGATCGATGCCCACGACGCCATGTCGTACATCCAGGTGTTGTACGGGTCGGCCTTCTTCTGCTCCTTGGCCCCCACGTAGCCGTAGTCGGCGTCGAAGTCGAAGTAGCGGTCGATGTCGAGTCGGAAGCGACTGCCCCAGATCTTCTCGATCTTCTCGTAGGCCTCGCTGCGGAACGGATTGTCGGCGGGAATGAGCGGAGATCCGGGAATGGCGAAACCCATGAGCACGGCTCCGGCGAACACGCCCGACTTGGCCAGCGCCGAATAGGCAGCGGCCGATCCGAGTGACGAGCCGGTGATGAAGACCGGGAGGCCCGTGGTCTCGGCGATGTGCTCGCCGTACATGACCGCGGCATCGACCCACTGTTCGAGGGTGAATTGGCCCGGTCGTTGGGAGATGCACGAACGACCGTGGCCGGGTGCGTCCATCGACCAGATGTCGACTCCCTGCCGGGCATGGTGCGCGCAGAAGTTGTCGTAGATGCCGCCGTGACTGGCGATTCCGTGCTGGATCAGGAGAGCGTGGGTGGGCTCGGGTCCGGTGAACCGGTACGAGAACACCTCACCGAGTACGTATTCGTCGCGTCTCATGATGCAACCGGGGGAGTGGTCTCGCTCATGTTGTCCCACACGAACTGGTCGTCGAGGCCCATGAGTCTTTCGTAGGCGGCCGGCGAATACGCCATGCGCGGGCCGGTCGCGGTGAGCGGCGGTTGCGGAACGCGTTCGGCCCCGGGCGCGAATCCGGCGGGCTGGATCATGGCGCGGAGTTCGGAATCGTCGATACCGCAGAGCCCGACGACCTCCGGATCGATCCAGGCCTTCTCGTCGATGTCGTGACCCACGGCGACCTCGAGGGTCATCCCTTCCGGACCGGCGAAATAGATCGACTGGATGAATCCGTGGTCGATCGGGCCGAGCACGTGCACGTCACGACTGCGGATGCGATCGCGCATGGCGTACAGCTCGTCGAGGGTGTCGACGTGCAGCGCGAGGTGCTGCATCGCGCCCCGGGTGACCTTGCCGCCGGGGTTGCCGGCGTGGGTGACTCCCACTGCGATGTCGGTCGGATTCTCCGGATGCTGCACGAACGCGATGTACGAATCGGGTGACAACTCCACGAAACCGTGGAAGCAGCCATCCACGCCGTGCATCCAGTAGAGCGCCCGCAACGGGCAGCCCAAGACGTCGGTCCAGAAATGGAGTTGTTCCTTCATGTTGGTGGTCGACAACGCCAGATGGTTGACCCCGCGCGGATGCAGTGTCGTCATGTTCCCCTCCGTGACTTCGATGTGTCCCGGCCACGACGATTCCGGCCGGGATCACCGGTTCTCAGATTATGTCGTGGGGTCGACACGGACGATTATGCGCCACGGGAACTAGCGTTTCGATCGTGTTGATCGTGGACGACTTCTCGCGTCGGGTGTGGCCCGAGCAACGAAGTGTCGTCACCATCGGCGCGTACGACGGACTCCATCTCGGCCATCGGACCGTTGTGGATCATGTTCGGGCCGTGGCTGCCGACACGGCGAGTCGAAGTGTGATCGTGACCTTCGATCGCCATCCGGCGAGTCTCGTGCGCCCCGAGTCGGCGCCCCGCCTCCTGACCGACCAGACCCAGAAGATCGAATTGCTCGCCGACACCGGCGTGGATGCGGTCGCTCTCATCCGCTTCGACGATGCGCAGGCCGCCGAATCGCCCGACGATTTCGTGCGACGCGTTCTCGTGAATTCGCTCGGAGTTCGTGCAGTGGTGGTGGGTGAGGACTTCCACTTCGGCCGTGGCCGGGCCGGCAACGTGGAGCTCCTGCGCGAACTCGGCAAAGTGCACGACTTCGTCGTGGTTCCCCACGAACTCGTGACCGGTGATGCGCCGGCTGGAGCCGCAGTGGAGCCTCGAACGGTGATCAGTTCGACGGCGATCCGTCGGGCCATCGCCGAGGGTGACATCGCGCGGGCCAACGAATGGCTCGGGCGATCGTACGAGTTGCGGGGAATCGTGGCCGACGGCGACAAGCGCGGTCGCACCATCGGATTCCCGACCGCCAATGTGGAGGTGCCGACTGCGATGTGCGTACCCGGCGACGGCGTGTACGCCGCGTGGTACGTGCGCGATTCGGGTCCGCGGGCCGGCGCGATGTATCCGGCGGCGGTGAACATCGGTCGTCGCCCGACCTTCTACGACGATCAGCCGGTGTCACTCGTGGAGGCCCACATCATCGACAACGGCCCGGCCGATCATCAGCCGCTCGACCTCTACGGCGAAAGTGCGCGGTTGCGTTTCGTGGCCCGCCTACGGGGTGAGCAGAAGTTCGACGGCATCGACGCGCTGAAGGCGCAACTCGACGTCGATATCGCCGCGGCTCGACGGGCGCTGAGCTAGTTCACTCGCCGGCCACCGGCGAGAGGTGCCGGTAGGCGGTGTTGCGCTGTACCAGGGTCCGGCCGAGCGGTGCGGTGACCGCTTGGAAACCGTCCTCGGTCATCTTCTGACCGTGGTTCGCGCCGGCCGCACGCGAGATGTTCTCGTCCATCAACGTGCCGCCCATGTCGTTGCAGCCGGCGCGTAGCAACTGCCGGGCTCCGTCGACGCCGATCTTGACCCAGCTCACCTGAACGTTGTCGATCAGGCCGTCGTACACGATGCGACCGATGGCGTGCATGAGCACCGTCTCGCGGAACGTGGGCCCGCGGCGCGACTTCTTCTGCAGGTAGATCGGCGAAGCCATGTGCACGAACGGCAGGGGGATGAACTCGGTGAAGCCACCGGTCTCCTTCTGCAGATCGCGAGTGCGGATCATGTGCTCGGCCCAACTCGTGGGGTCCTCGATCGATCCGAACATGATCGTGATGTTCGAGTGCAAGCCGACCCGGTGGGCCACCCGATGGCATTCGATCCATTCGTCGGCGGTGACCTTGTCGCTGCACAGAATCGCCCGGGCGCGGGTGTCGAGGATCTCGGCCGCCGTGCCGGGCAGTGATGCGAGACCGGCTTGTTTCATCTTGGTCAGGTAGGTCGCGAGATCTTCGCCGTTGCGCTTGGCACCTTCGGTGATCTCGAGGGCGGTGAAGCCGTGCACGTGCATCTCGGGAACGGCGTCCTTCACGGCCTGGGTCACGTGCAGGTAATAGTCACCGTCGAAGTCGGGATGGATGCCGCCCTGCAGGGTGACCTCGGTGGCACCCATGTTCCAAGCTTCCACCGCGCGGCGCGCGATGTCGTCGAGGGTGAGCAGGTAGGGCGTACCGCGCAGGTTGAGCGAGAGTGGCCCCTTGGAGAATCCGCAGAACTTGCACTTGAACGTGCAGACGTTGGTGTAGTTGATGTTGCGGTTGTGCACCCACGTGACAACATCGCCCACTGCCCGCTGTCGGAGTTCGTCGGCGTATTCGGCGATGAGGGCGACTTCGGGTCCGCGTGCTCGGAAGAGATCGACGATCTCGGCGAAGCCCACTTCCTGACCGGAGCGATGACCGTCGATGATCTCGTGGATGCGGGAGGTTCCCCGAACGGATGTCGCTACGCCGGCCCCCGACATACCGGGCTGCCCGGGCTTTACGGAGACGAGTACGGGCGGCTTGTTGTTCGCTCCGCTGTACCACTGCGTGCTGCGATGTCCGACGAGCACGACCTCGGCGCCGTCGTGCACCACGTCGGCGGCCGTGACCTTCTCGGGCCAGATCGCGCCCGGGTCATCGCGACCGAGACCTTCGGCATCGGAGCGGTCGAGCACCGCGAAGCGCAGTGACGGATCGATCCATTGGCTGTCGCCGAGTCCGAGGTTGTTCGGACCACTCACGAACTCGGGGTACACCGTGAGGCGCGAGGCGAGGGCCATGCCGCGCGATTCGGTGACGACGCGCAACTTGTCGAGATCGGGCCAGGGACGCTCGGGATTCACGTGATCGGCGGTGACCGGGGAAACGCCACCCCAGTCGTCGATGCCGGCATCGAGCAACACACCGAAATCGTCGGAGAGATTGGGCGGGGCCTGCAGGTGGATCTCGGGCGGCAACACGATGCGGGCGGCGGCGATCGACCACAAGAACTCGTCCTGCGGGCACGGCGCTTCGTTCTGCATGCCGGTGCGCGGCTTGGGCAGGAAGTTCTGCACGATGACTTCTTGTACGTGACCGTGACGCGCGTGTGAATCGGCGATCGCTTCGAGGGCGGCCAGTCGATCGGCGCGGGTCTCGCCGATGCCCACGAGGATTCCGGTGGTGAACGGAATGCGCAGTTCGCCGGCGAGTTCGAGGGTGGTGAGGCGACGCTCGGGGAGTTTGTCGGGCGCGCCGCGATGGCACGCGAGATCGTCACGCAACGACTCGATCATCATTCCCTGACTCGGGCTCACCGCGCGCAGCTTCGAAAGGTCGTCGCGGTTCAGCGCGCCGGCGTTGGCGTGGGGGAGAAGTCCGGTTTCGTCGAGCACGAGTTTGGCCATGGCCGCGAGGTAGTCGACGGTGGAGGCATAGCCGTGTTCGTCGAGCCATTCGCGGGCGATGGTGTAGCGCTCTTCGGGGGCTTCGCCGAGGGTGAAGAGTGCTTCGTGGCAACCGTGCTTGGCGCCTTGTTTGGCGATGGCCAGCACCTCATCGGGGGTGAGGAACGGACTCTCCAGTCGGGCCGGCGGTTGAGCGAAGGTGCAGTAACCGCAGGTGTCGCGACACAGCATGGTGAGCGGGATGAACACCTTGGGTGAGAACGTGACCCGCGAGCCGTGATGACGATCGCGGATCGCGCGGGCCTCGGCCATGATCTGCTCGAGCGGTGCGTCGACGAGGTGGCCGTGACGGAGGTCGACGAGACCGTGTTCGTCGGAACGTGATGACGGGGAACTGCTCCCCACGGGGGAGACAGGGATGCGCTGGCGCGACATGCGGAACCTTTCGGGCAGGCTGACGCCTGCGGTCGTGGAACTCGGTTTTTGCCAGTGCACAACGGAGACCGTGCGGATGCGAGAGAGCCGCCGGGACCCCACCCTGTCGTGCGAGAACGAGCCTACTTGGTGGCGGGTTACTTGGACGAAGGGTTACTTGGTCGAAGGGTTACGGAACGCCTCGAGGATGTTGGCCGTGGCCACCCCGACCCGATGGCCCGTACGCGAGATGAAGCCGATCTGCACCCCGGTGGCCGGGTCGCGGACGGTGAAGAACTGCTCGTGGCCGTCGTCGTCCACCACGACATCGGTGAGGAGCGACGCGCTGCCGCCGGCCAGGCTCTGACGCGCGTAACCCGCGTTCAGGACCTCGACCGCGATGTGATGGATTCCAGGCCCGTGCGCGCGCAGGTGCTGGGCGACGTCGGGGCCGGCGTCCGGGCCCACCAGCACGATGGTCACGCCACCGGCGTCGAGAACCGAGATGCCCTGGGCCGCGACCGTTGACGTGCCCGCGTGAACGTTGGCGGGGTGGAATCCGAGGCGGTCGGTGAAGAGCGCGACGGCATTGGCGAGATCGTCGACGGCGACGACGATGTGATCGATGCGTGTGGCCACGGTGTCGAGGTCGGAGCGGGTTCCGTCGGGCGAGGCCGATTTGCCGGGTGCCGTGTCGGGCCGCCGGCCGGCGACTTCGATGCGGTGCGTCTCGGCGAGGAGGACGCGCATCACTTGCTCGGCGAAGTCGGGGTCGACCCCGGCGTCGATGGCCCATTGGCGACGAGAAGTGACGACGTCGCGCACCCGGGCGGGTTGGATCACCGGGGTGTCGGACTTCTCCTTGATGCGGGCGACCTCGTGGCACACCTGCAGGCGCTCGGCCAGAACCCTCAGTAGCTCCCGATCGAGTTGATCGATGCGCTCACGGAGCGACGACAGATCGGGGTCGGGAGTCACGTCGGCAACGGTAGTCGGATACATCACCGTTGGGCGGTTGGAAAGTGACGACCCGAGTGTCGGGCTCGAGGCTGAGCGTCCAGCCACCCTCGTGCGCCGCATGGTGGTGGCGTGAGCAGAGCGGAACCTGATTGTCGAGGTCGGTTCGGCCGCCGTTCTCCCAGTACTCGATGTGGTGGATCTGACATCGGTGATAGGGCACGTCACAATCCGGGATCGCGCATGTTCGGTGGAATGATTCGAGTGCTCGTCGTTGATGGGAAGTCGCCAGACGTTTGGCTCGTCCCACATCGATGGGAACACTTCTGCCGTCGAGGACGATGGGAATGATGTCGGCTTCGCAGGCGAGTCGGCGGATGGTCTCGATCGGTAGATCCGAACCGAACTGCGTGTGGGCCACGCCGTGGGTCCGTAGGCCGCTCTGCAACGATTCGAGATCCACGTGGACTACGACTTCGGCGCGCGGATTCGGCTTCGCATCCGAGGGTTCGGGTGTGTCCGTGACCAATGAGATCAGTGCGAGGGCGGCAAGGTGTTCGTTCGGTTCGATGCCGGGAGCGACATCAACTCGGGTGGGTGCCTCGCCGGTATGAAACATCTGCTCTTTGCGACGTTCGATCGACGAGGCCAGCGCGGCTCCCGACACGGGGTCGAAGCGGCCGCGGAGGTTGAGCATCCCATCGTCGTCGGTCCAGGTTCGTAGCGAGGTGCTCCGTCGCTGATGTTCGAAGACGGACAAGCCGTCGTCGGAGCGAACCGCCTTGACGGTATTGCGAACCAAGTCGTTGAAGTCGGCCACGGTCATCTCGGTTGCCGCTTGGGCGAGGTCCGGAATCAGCGAGAAGAAGGAATCTCGCTCGGCTCCGACCTGTTTGAGGCCCCGTCCGATGACATCGATGTGCGCGGTCGTGGTGAGGCCCTGGGCGAGGGCAGCGGCGACGGCGGGTGCGGATTCCACGAGATGTGAGCGATTGACGGCCTCTCGCGCTTCGCGAGAAGTCATGCCGGCGTGGGCGATCAACTCATACTCAGGAATCAGGAATTCGGTTGAATCCGGATCCTTCAGGAGCGCTTCCATGCGCGAGACGAGGGCCAGTTCACGAGATGCAAGCCGTGCCTTTTCGCTTCGGGTCAAGACGAGTTCGCGGCGAACTTCGTCGATGTTCATCTTCGCGATGTCGGTCGCTTGCATGTGCACGAAGGTACGCGCGGGGTGTTGCAGAGTTTCGCGCGCGAGGTCGAACTACTTGAAACTTCGTTTCACTTCAGATGCGGAGCGACCAATCGCTCGATGTGCTTGGCCAACACATCCATCTCGAGATTCACGCGCGATCCCGCGAGACGAAAGCCGAGTGTCGTGACTTCCGCAGTGTGCGGAATCACCGCCACGCGAAATGTGTCGGCCGTGATGTCGAATGCCGTGAGGCTGATGCCGTCCACGGTGACCGATCCCTTTTCCACCAAGTACTTCATGAGGTGTTGCGGGACGCGCACCACCAAGTCGGGTGCGGGCGACACGACCTCACCGACACCGTCCACGTGACCGAGCACCATGTGGCCACCCAGGCGGTCGCCGAGCGCCATGGGGCGTTCGAGGTTCACGCGGTCGCCGGGCGCGAGCGACCCGGTCGTGGTGCGGGCGAGGGTCTCCTCGCTCACGTCGGTGTCCCACCACGAACCACCGGAACCCGAGCCTTGGTCGACCAGGGTCAAGCAGCAGCCGTTGACGGCGATCGAGGCACCGAGGCCCGAACCCTCGAGCACGGTGGAGGCCGCTACGCGCAGGCGAACTCCCGGCCCCCATTCGGTCGAGACCGGGGTCGACGACACGATCGTGCCCAATTCCTCAACGATCCCGGTGAACATGGCTCCGAAGGGTACCGGTGGCCCTCCGCCCGACCCCGGCCCGACCCT
>Ga0255083_1000375_pt1 | contig 11503 bp, 9 predicted proteins | sample Colum_Colum_RepC_FD_188460 | JGI IMG/M metagenome (GOLD analysis project Ga0255083, IMG submission 188460) | Freshwater microbial communities from Columbia River, Oregon, United States - Colum_Colum_RepC_8h | ecosystem: Environmental > Aquatic > Freshwater > River | place: USA: Oregon | collected...
AGATCGCTGTGGTCGCGGCGAGATGGCCAAGTATCACTTCATCGTTCGAGACGACCTCAGTTCATTGTCCCTTGAAGATCGAATTGCTGCATGCGTCCGTATCAAAGCGGACATCGTGGCTGGCGATGAGCGAGAGTCTGGTCGTCGGGCACTTCTCAATTACGGACATACGCTTGCACATGCCATCGAGGTGAACTCGCAGTGGGCCGTTGCTCATGGTGAAGCAGTTGCAATTGGACTCGTCTTTGCCGCGCACCTGGCATTAGTGATGGGCCGCATCGACGTTGGTCGGGTGGCAGAGCACTACTCGGTGGTGCAAGACACGTACGGGCTATCGGCGCATCTGCCGAGCGGCTTCGACGACGATGCGCTCATCGCATCGATGAAACGCGACAAGAAGGCGCTCACTTCGCTCACTTTCGTCCTCGATTCACACCAGGGGCTCGAGGTGGTAGAGGATGTCAGCGAGGGTGATATTCGTGCGGCACTGACGGCCCACCGACGGTACGGTGTGTCGTCATGAGCGCCGGCATCGTCCTGCTTCTGCACGGTCCGAACCTGAACCTGCTGGGTCAGCGCGAACCGGAGGTGTATGGGAACGCAACACTTGCTGACCACGAGACCCGCGTCGCCTCATTGTTGAAATCCGCAGGGTACGAGTGCGTCACGCATCAGAGCAACAGCGAAGGTGACATTGTCGACCGCATCCACGCGGCGCGTGGCAATACAGTGGGAATGATCCTCAATTCTGGCGCGTTCACGCATTACTCGTGGGCGCTGCACGACGCACTTCGTTTGTACGCGGCACCAATCATCGAAGTGCACCTTTCGAATCCAGGGTCTCGTGAGGAGTTCCGTCACACGAGCGTCGTGGCACCAGTGGCAGCAGGCACAGTGGCAGGTTTCGGCGGATTGAGCTATGACATCGCTGTTCAAGCACTAACGGCATTGCTGACGTCGCCTCGTAATCCAACTGCGTAGCTAACCATGGATCTGCCGGCACTTCGGGTGATCGACCGACTCGATCGTCTATGGGCGTGGTGCGCCGATAACGACGTTGACTGGCTATATGTGCAGTCCTTGCCAAACATCAGGTGGATGACGACATTCAGTGGTTCGACAGCGACAGCACTCGTGGATGTGTCGGCAAAGTCCATTCACCTCTTTGTCGATGGTCGATACGGAGCCCAAGCAACAACGCAATGTGAGTTGGCGGGGGCATCAGCGGAGATTCACGTCCTCGATGGTCCCGATGGCAAATCGAATCTGATGCATCGACTTGTTGGCGCTGAAGACATCACCTTTGATCCGAGAGAGTTGACAGTCGCAGAGCATTCACACTTGTCGGCGACGACGTCATCGAAGTGGCTAGCTCGTAGCAGTCCGTTTGGGCTGCTACGACGTGTGAAAGATGCAGCCGAGCTCGCTCGCATCGCTTTCAGTGCGCACATTGCGGATGGTGCTCTGCGGGCTGTGGTGGCAGAAGGACTTGCCGGGCACACGGAACGTCACGTTCGCAATCGCCTCGATACATACATGCTCGATGCCGGAGCAGATCGCACGTCATTCGACACGATTGTTGCAAGTGGCCCCAATAGCGCGATGCCACATCATCGACCGTCAGATCGGATCATCGAGTCTTCGGACGTCGTCATCATCGACATGGGGGCAGAGGTCCAGGGTTATCGATCTGACATGACGCGCACTCATGTGCCCACGTCGGCGTCAATCGAGATGCGCACAATGGCTGACATCGTGCGTGAAGCACAGTCGGTCGGGGTTCAGGCGATGGGGCCCGGGGTCGACACGTTCGATATCGATGAGAAAGTGCGTGCCGTCTTTCGTCGGTATGGAGTCGAAGCCGAATTCATCCACGGATCAGGCCATGGCGTCGGCCTGGTCATCCATGAAGAACCACTCATCAACCGCCGTCAAAGGTCGGTTCTCGAGAGTGGTGAGGTGGTGACCATGGAGCCAGGGCTCTATCGTGTGGGCGTCGGTGGAGTCCGAATCGAGGATTTGGTGCTCATTACGACCGATGGACGCGAAGTCCTCACTCACAGCCCCAAGGAATTGTCATGCCCGCAATAACGACGAACGACTTGAAGAATGGCATCACGCTCGAACTCGACAACGGTTTGTTCACGGTCGTCGAGTTTCAGCACGTGAAGCCCGGCAAGGGCGGCGCCTTCGTCCGTACCAAGCTGCGGAACCTTCGAAATGGGAACGTGTTCGACAAGACATTCAACGCGGGCGTGCGCGTCGAGCAAGCGATTCTCGACAAGCGCGACATGCAGTTCCTCTACAAGGACGGCTCAGATTTCGTGTTCATGGACACCGAGTCATATGACCAGATGCATGTGGCTCCCACTGCGCTTGGAGACGCAGCGAACTACCTCACTGAGTCGATGATGGCCATCATTGCCCTTTACAACGGCGACATCGTTTCGGTCGAAATTCCTGCCTCGGTCGAACTGTCCATCGCAGAGACAGAACCAGGGGTTCAGGGAGATCGTGTGTCAGGAGCACGAAAGCCAGCGACACTCGAGACCGGGCTAGTCATTCAAGTACCGCTATTTGTCAATATCGGCGATCGAGTGAAAGTCGACACCCGCTCCGGCGAGTACGTCACACGCGTCTGATGACATCTGGCCCTGGGCACGACCGTGTCGATGAGCGCAGCGATGCCCGCGAGCAGGCGCTGATATTGCTATACGAATGTGAGCAGCGTTCAACCAGTTTGCTCACCGTCGTCGACCAACACGCCGCCATCTACGTTGGTCTCACCAAAGAGTTGGCAGACGGGGTCGAGGATCGTCGCACTTCGATTGATGCACTTATCGCCGACCATTCAAAGGGTTGGACCCTTGAGCGAATGCCGGCTATTGACCGAACAATTCTGCGCATCGGCACCTACGAACTCGTCGCTCGAGTAGACACGCCTGTGGCCGTCATCATTGATGAAGCTGTCGAATTGGCCAAACGCTTTTCCACCGATGACTCCGGACGATTCGTCAATGGCGTTCTCGCTGCGATCGCGCGCGCTGTTCGGTGACCGCATCGGGCAGTCCGATGTCGTTCGCCAAGTGCTTCCTCGCTTAGCGATGCTTGTGGGAGCGACGTGGTTCTTCGTATGGACTGCGTCACGAACTGTCTCCATCCACGACGCATTGGGCACGTCTGCCTACGACTTAGGCATCTTTGACCAGGCCACATGGTTACTGTCGCGTTTCGAGGTGCCATTCGTGACTTTGAACGGCATGAACAGCCTTCGCGACCACTTCCAGCCGGTCTTGTTACTCTTCGCGCCGCTGTATTGGATATTCCCAGGCGCATCGACGCTTCTTGTCGTTCAGGCGTTCTTGGTGGCCAGTGGGGCAGTGGTCGTATTTCTCTTCGCTCGGCGCCGACTCGAGAACGAATGGTTCGCATTCGCGTTCTCGGCAGCGTGGCTCCTCAATCCAGCAGTGTCGCGTTTTTCGTTCGAAAACTTCCATCCCGACGCCATGTATGGGCTGTCTGTGCCGCTCGCGCTGTACGGCGCACTAGAACGGAAATGGAAGGTCTTTGCAATCGGCATCGTCCTGTCGCTGATGGTGAAGGAGGATGCGATGGTGATCGTCGTGCCGATCGGCCTTTGGGTCGCATGGCGCAGTGACCGCACCAAAGGCTTCATCACTGTGCTCGCGTCACTACTGGCGACGGCAATCGGTTTTTATGTTGTTCAACGACAGAGGCTGGGGGACCGGATCCCCTTCGGTGGGCCGGGGGGATTCCTGAAAGAAGCCGTTACAAACCCTGGTGAGGTGTCCAAGTATCTAGTGGGCGACAACAGACCTTTTTACATTTGGCAGATGCTTGCGCCGTTTGGCTTCGTGCTCATCGGGGCGCCTGATGTCTTGCTCATCTCATGTCTCGTCCTGGTAACCAACATCGTGAGCAATTTTTGGTACCAGTTCAACATCGAGTTTCATTACTCGCTCATAGCGGTCCCTGGTCTCATGTTCGCGGCGATCGTGTCCACCTCGAAGGCGACTCGTTCACAGCGCAAATGGCTGGTCGGCATTGTCTGTGGGTGCACGATGTGGACATCACTTCTGTGGTCTCCGTTCTCATTTGCCGAACGCCCGATTCCACCAGCACTTGTGGATGACCCACGTAACATCGCAGCTCGCGAGATGATGGCTCGTGTACCACCCGATGCTGTGGTGTCAGTGTTCCATGTGTTGTCCCCGCACATGTCGAATCGACGGGACGTCTACTTCTTCCCGAACCCATTCCGAGTCTTTTACTACGGTCCAGACCCGTCGTTGAATGACACCCGGCGCCCTGAGGCCGACACCATCGAATTCGTTGTGCTGCCTGTGCAACGGGAGACAATCGTCCAAGAGGACTGGAGCCGGGTCGCGGGCGAATTTCGTATCGTTGACGCGAACGAGTACTGGCAGCTGTACGAGCGCACGGCCAAGTAACCCTGCGGAGGTCTTTACAGCCAGCACCGAACCGTGTAGATTAAGTCTCGCCGTAAATCGGGTCCTGTGAGGCTCGGACGGGAGGACAATATGGATTCATCTGGAACAACGCGCTGGGCTGCACCTGGCGCTTTTTTTGTGCACGGCATCACGGTCCCAGCGACTCGCTGATGGCAACCGAACGAAGGGCCGAGGTGTTGTCGGCTACCGATGTGGGGCGGGCATTGACGCGTGTCTCGCACGAAGTCGTCGAGCGAAACTCGGGGGTCTCGTCGCTCGTACTCGTCGGAATGCAACGGGGCGGAGTGTGGATCGCAGAGCAGATCGCGCGGTCCATCTCGAGTTTTGAAGGACAATTCGAAGTTCCTGTCGGGTCGATTGACGTGTCGATGTATCGCGATGACATCGCATTGCGTCCAGTCATTCCTGCCGCAGTGACTGACATCCCCGTGGACATCACGGGAAAGACGGTGGTCCTCGTTGATGACGTGTTGTTCACCGGTCGCACGGTGCGAGCAGCTCTCGATGCTCTGCTTGACCATGGCCGGCCGCGGGCAGTCCAACTAGCAGTGCTTGTAGATCGCGGTCATCGAGAGCTTCCAATACGTCCCGACTTCGTTGGCAAGAATATTCCAACTCACGTGAGTGACGAAGTAGACGCATCGCTTCAGGGGGTCTTCGTCGCCTCTGTGGCTCTCGATGCGAACAAGAGGGCTGCGTCATGAAGCATCTCCTCTCGATTGACGAGCTCACGGTCGAGCAACTGACAGCGCTACTCGACCTCACTGACCACATGGTTGAGATCAGTAGTCGACCCGTGCCGAAGGTTCCTGCGCTTCGGGGTCGCACGGTTGCAAGTGTCTTTTTTGAGGACAGCACCCGAACGCGACTGAGTTTCGAGACGGCAGCCAAACGACTTTCTGCAGACACGATGACATTTAATGTTGGCACCTCGAGTGTCAACAAGGGAGAAAGCCTCCGAGACACAATCGAGACTTTGTCGGCGATGGGCGTCGACGCATTCGTGGTGCGACACAAATCGAGTGGTGTGCCACACATGGTCACTGAATGGACTGATGCGTCAGTCATCAATGCTGGCGACGGGTGGCATCAGCATCCGACGCAAGCGCTGCTTGATTGTCACACGGTGACCCGGTCCTTCGGGACCGGCAACGACCTCACGGGCCGAACCGTCGCAATCGTTGGCGATGTCAAACACAGTCGCGTCGCCCGCAGCAATGTCCGCGCGTTCACGATGCTTGGCGCTGACGTGGTGCTCGTCGCACCGCGAACACTGTTGCCCCCAGAATTCATTGATTGGCCAATTCGTGCCGTGGACTCACTCGATGAGGTGATTTCGGACATTGATGTTCTGTACCTGTTGCGTATGCAGCGTGAACGCATGGATGCAGCTCTTGTTCCCTCTCTTGGCGAATACTCCGCAAGGTTTGGATTGACTCGTCAACGGGCCGACCGATTGAAGTCCGATGCACTGGTGTTGCATCCAGGGCCGATGAATCGCGGAGTTGAGATTGTTGTCGACCCCGCGGACCTTCCAGGATCCCGCATTCTCGATCAAGTACGTACCGGCGTGAGTGCGCGAATGTCGGTGTTGTACACGGTGTTGAGTGGTGGATCAGTGCCACCGGCAGGAGGTGCGGAATGAGTTCGTTCGTGTTGCGGGGTGGGACAATCGTCAACCCTGACGGAAATTTCAACGCAGATGTCGTGGTGCGAAATGGAGTCATTGAGTTGGTTGGTGACACAAAGGGCGACCTGCCCGTCATCGATGCCACCGGATGTTTCGTCTCGTCGGGATTTGTAGATCTTCACACCCACCTTCGCGAGCCAGGCAAAGAAGAAGCTGAAACCATCGAGACGGGTAGCCGCGCAGCGGCTCGAGGTGGATACACGGCAGTGGTGGCGATGCCAAACACCGATCCTGCACAAGATGCTGTACATGTCGTGGAGTTCGTTCGCGCCCGAGGGGAACAAGTTGGCCTGTGCGAGGTGTTGCCGTCGGGATGCATCACAATCGGTCGACTCGGGCAGCAACTGGTCCCTTTTGGTGCGTTGGCGAAGGCCGGAGTTCACCTCTTCACAGACGATGGCACCGGTGTGCAAGACCCCCTTCTCATGCGACGTGCGCTTGAATATGCGGGTCAGCTCGGGGTGGTCTTGGCACAACATTGTGAAGTGGCCCGACTCACGGAGGGTGCAGTCATGCATGAAGGTGCATGCTGTTCGACCTTGGGTCTACCTGGTTGGCCGGCCCTCGCCGAAGAGTTGATGTTGCATCGCGACATCGAACTGGTTCGGCTCACCGGATCTCCCATGCATTTTCTGCACCTTTCCACAGCACGAAGTGTTGAGATGGTGCGTCAGGCAAAACTTGAAGGGCTTCCGATCACGGCTGAGGTCACGCCACATCACTTGTCGCTGGTCGATGAATTGCTCACGTCCTTCGACACCGTATTCAAGGTCAATCCTCCGCTTCGGACACGGGCAGATATTGAGGCGCTGAAGGGCGGCGTGTTGGACGGCACCATCGACGCAATCGCGACCGACCATGCGCCGCACAGTGACCATTCAAAGGACCAGGCGCTTGACGCCGCGCCCCCCGGCATGCTCGGTCTCGAAACGTCACTCGGTGTGGTCAATACGTCAATGAGTCTTTCGCCACGTCGTATCGCGGAAGTCTTGAGTTGGAATCCAGCCCGTATCGCGAACGTGTCCGATCGTCACGGGAGACCTATCGCAGTTGGTGAGCCTGCGAACCTCGCCGTCTGGGACTGCGCGAGTGAATGGGTCGTGTCGCGTGATCACCTCGTGAGCAAGAGTCGCAACACCCCGTATGACGGCATGACACTGCGCGGACGCGTGCGCCACACCGTGTTTCGTGGGGAGTTGGTCGTTAAAGATGGAGAGGCACTCAAGTGATCAAACAAAGACAGGGCATCGAGCGGGCTGCATTGGTGCTCGAAGATGGGTCGATCTTCGAAGGGGAAGCACTCGGACACCGTCCTGCTTCGGGCGTCGCCGCGGGAGAAGTCGTGTTCAACACTGCGCTGACCGGGTATCAAGAAGTCATCACCGATCCGTCATATGCGGGGCAGATCATCACATTCACCACCACGCACATCGGCAATTACGGAACGACGATGGTCGACAATGAATCGGAAGCTCCACATGCTCGCGGTGTCATCGTTCGTGACATGGCACGGCGTCGTAGTAACTGGCGTAGCGAGTCGGACCTTGACGACATGCTCGTGGCGGCAAGGCTTCCAGGTATCGGCGGAATCGACACGCGGCGTCTGACTCGTCTGTTACGCGATGCAGGCTCGTTGAAGGGCGCATTCGGAACAGCAGATGAAGCGTCGCTCCTTGGGGCCGCTCGAGCCGAGACCGGTACAGGTGGCGTGGATCTAGTTTCCACCGTCACCACACCGAAGCCGTACATGTTCGGCGACGGAAAATTTGCCGTTGTTGCCTATGACTTCGGTATCAAGACGACGATCCTTAGGTGCCTCGCGGAGATTGCAACGGTGACGGTTGTTCCCGCGGGAATGGGCGCAGATGAAGTCATCGCAATGAAACCTCACGGTGTGTTCTTGTCGAATGGTCCGGGAGATCCTGAGATGGTGACTGGTGCAACCGATGCAATTCGGGCCATCGTCGAGGCTGGAGTACCGACATTCGGAATCTGTCTTGGACATCAGTTGTTGTCCCGTGCATTCGGTGGCCATACCTTCAAGTTGCCCTTCGGGCATCACGGAGGCAACCACCCAGTGCGAGAGGTCTCAACTGGGAAAGTAGAGATCACCAGCCAGAACCACAATTTCTGTGTCGACACAGACTCCCTTGCGGCGGTTGCCGAGATCACACATGTGAATTTGAACGACAACACGAACGAAGGGATGCGATTGAAAAAGCATCGAGCATTCAGCGTGCAATATCACCCCGAGGCTGGCCCTGGTCCTCATGACAGCCGGTATCTCTTCACAAGATTCGCAGAACTAATGGAGAGCCGCTGATGCCTCGTCGTACAGATCTTGAATCCATTCTCATCATCGGCTCAGGCCCGATCGTTATCGGCCAGGCATGTGAGTTCGACTATTCAGGAACGCAAGCATGTCGTGTTCTGAAGAGCGAGGGGTACCGAGTCATCCTCGCGAACTCGAATCCGGCCACAATCATGACCGACCCTGACTTCGCCCATCGCACGTACATTGAGCCACTAACGCCCGAGGTGTTGGCCAAGATCATTGAACGCGAGAAGCCCGATGCGATTCTTCCCACGCTTGGTGGACAAACGGGGCTGAACCTGGCGATGTCGCTCTTCGAGCGCGGTCTTGCGGGTGTTCCTGGTACGCCTGAGTTAATTGGCGCAAATGCAGAGGCGATTGCCACCGCAGAGGATCGCGACAAGTTCAAGAAGGCGATGATCGAGATCGGCTTGTCAGTGCCCCGAAGCGGTATCGCACACTCAATGGAAGAAGCACTTGAGGTTGTCGAGGACATCGGCCTTCCGGTCATTATTCGTCCTGCGTACATCCTCGGTGGACGTGGCACTGGAATTGCGACAACGCGAGAGGAGTTTCTCAAAGTCGCTAGCAATGGTCTCGATGCAAGTCCCATTCGAGAGATTCTCATCGAGACATCGATCGTCGGTTGGAAGGAATATGAACTCGAGGTGATGCGGGACCGCGCAGACAACTGCGTCATCATCTGCAGCATCGAGAACTTCGATCCCATGGGTGTCCATACCGGTGACTCCATCACCGTGGCGCCGGCACAGACTCTTTCTGACCACGAATATCAGCGAATGCGAGATGCGGCCTTCGCGTGTATTCGTCGGGTGGGTGTCGAGACCGGAGGGTCGAACGTTCAGTTCGCGGTCAATCCATTGAATGGAGATCAGGTCGTCATTGAGATGAACCCACGCGTATCTCGATCGTCAGCACTTGCTTCCAAGGCGACCGGCTTTCCAATTGCAAAAATCGCAGCAAAACTCGCAATTGGGTACACACTTGATGAAATTCCTAATGACATCACGCGCATGACACCGGCAAGTTTCGAGCCCACCATCGACTATGTCGTCACGAAGATTCCACGATGGGCATTCGAAAAGTTGCCTGGAACATCCGGAATTCTCGGAACTCAGATGCAAAGTGTCGGCGAGGCAATGGCGATCGGCCGGACCTTCCCCGAGAGCCTGCAGAAAGGCTTGCGCAGCCTGGAACAAGGTCGCTGGGGGTTGAACTGCGATCCGGCCGAGTCTCAGTACGCAACCTTGTCAGATGACGAATTGCTGCAGTGCACAACTGTGCCGACGCCCGAGCGCATATTCCAAGTGGGTGAAGCATTGCGACGTGGTCTCGGGATCGATCGTCTACATGCCATGACCGGTATCGATGTCTGGTTCCTCGATCAGATGCAGATGATCATCGACGAACGAGACGTCATCGACGGTGCATCCATCGACGAGCTTGATCGTTCGCAATGGCGTCGGTTGAAGCGCTTGGGATTCTCAGATGCGCAGCTCGCATATGCCTTGGACACAGACGAGCTCATCGTGCGCACAGCGAGGGAATCTCACGGTGTCGTGCCGACGTTCAAGACGGTCGACACATGCAGTGCTGAGTTTGCCGCTGAAACGCCGTACCACTATTCGACATACGAGGACGAGAATGAGGTGAAACCCTCCGACAAGGAGCGCGTCATCATCCTCGGATCCGGTCCGAACCGTATCGGCCAAGGAATCGAGTTCGACTACTGCTGCGTGCACGCGAGCTTCGCGCTACGCGATGCCGGATTCGAAACTGTGATGGTGAACTGCAACCCAGAGACAGTCTCTACGGATTACGACACGTCAGATCGCCTGTACTTTGAACCGCTCACTCGCGAGGACGTATTGAATGTCGTTGCTGCTGAGACTGTGGCCGCGGGTGGGAAGTCGCCACGAATCATCGTTTCCCTCGGTGGTCAGACACCGCTCAAGTTGTCGGGGTTGCTTCCACGCGAATACATCGCAGGAACATCGCCAGACTCAATTGACTTAGCTGAAGATCGCGAGAAGTGGAATGCGCTCTGCACTCAACTGTCGATACCGCAGCCACCCGGCGGGACGGCGCTCACATTTGGCGAGGCTGAACAGATCGCACGTCGTGTTGGATTCCCAGTATTGGTGCGTCCGAGTTACGTCCTTGGTGGCCGCGCCATGCAGATTGTCCACGACGTCGATCATCTCCGTCGGGCGATGGACGAATTGGCTGGGTTCGGGTCCTTGGGTAAAGAAGGTGGGCTGTCCGCCGAGCGACCTGTGTTGATTGATCGTTTCTTGGAAGACGCCACCGAAGTTGATGTCGACGCAATCAGAGATCACACGGGAGAAGTGCTCATCGGTGGCGTGATGGAACACGTCGAAGAGGCAGGAGTCCACTCAGGTGACAGCGCATGCGCGATACCTCCGCAAACTCTGCCAGCGTGGGTCGTTGAAGTCATTCAGTCATACGCGACAGCAATCGCCCATGCACTCGATGTTCGTGGCCTCATCAACGTACAGTTCGCCGTGCTCGGCACGACGGTGTATGTCATCGAAGCGAATCCGCGCGCGTCACGGACAGTGCCATTCGTTGCCAAGGCCACCGGAGTTCCACTCGTAAAGGTCGCCAGCCGAGTCATGCTCGGTTCGACCCTTGAGGAACTACGTCGCGAAGGCTTGTTGAATCCACCGGTCTCGTCGGGTCACGTGTCTGTGAAAGAGGCAGTGATGCCATTCAATCGATTCCCTGAAGTCGATACTGCACTTGGTCCCGAGATGCGCTCGACTGGTGAGGTGATGGGTATCGCCTCGACTTTCGGCCGGGCCTTTGTGAAGGCAGAGACGGCTGCCGGCACGATGCTTCCGACGTCCGGAACGGTGTTTCTATCCCTCGCCGACGGCGACAAGCCCGCCGGATTGGTTGTTGCGAGAAAACTTCGCAAGCTTGGTCTTAGCATCGCGGCAACGAGTGGAACGGCTGCATATC
>Ga0255083_1000398_pt1 | contig 11164 bp, 9 predicted proteins | sample Colum_Colum_RepC_FD_188460 | JGI IMG/M metagenome (GOLD analysis project Ga0255083, IMG submission 188460) | Freshwater microbial communities from Columbia River, Oregon, United States - Colum_Colum_RepC_8h | ecosystem: Environmental > Aquatic > Freshwater > River | place: USA: Oregon | collected...
GCCCCGAATAGAGCGGGGCCCACTAATCCTGCCCCAAAGCCCATCAAAGAATGCAAACCCATCGCCGTTCCTTTGATCTCTTGTGGAACACTGATGACCAAGCCAGCAGTTAGAGTGGCAGAGTCCGCCATAACAAACATCGAGTGAATAAAAGCCAGCGCAACGATGACAGTCCAATGAGAGTCGACAGACATCCCCAAAGTAATACCGCTGATAGCACTTCCAATCATGACCCAATACACCCAACGATGACGACCTACTTTGAGAGCCATTTCATTACCGAGGATTGAGGCCGGTATGCTGATGATGTTCAAGAAGGCAACGATCAGCGTGGCGCTGATCAAAAAGGGTTGCTCAGGGGCGGCAATCGATGCGCAATACGTAAAAAATGCCACCAACCAAGCACGTGTCGCAAACAGTTCGAGTGTGTGCGCGCTGTAGCCCAGCATATAACCAACCGCCTCTTTAAGCGCCAATACCTTTTTCCAGCGCGCCACAGGAAAAGCATCAGTCAACTTCATTTGAATATCAAAAATTCCTTTTTCACCAGGAAGTGCTTTTGTACCAATCCAAGTCAAGATACCAGCACAGATTGGACCGATGGCAATCAAGATGAACGCTAATGACCAAGAAAACTCTCGAATTAAAACCCCAGAGAGGTAATACGACGCACCTGTGCCAAGCCCAAAAAATGCTGTGTAAAAAGAAATGTGACGAGTGATTTCACCAGAGGTCACGCGATCAGAAATAATTTTTAGACCAGGCATGTACATGGCGGATACACCTGCGCCATGAATCATCAAAAAGAATAGGGCTGAGTAAAACCCATTCGCAAAAAATCCGACACCCAGCAAGCCTAATCCAGCGGCAAGACCACCAGCCAAATAAACTTGACGGGTATCGATGCGATCAGTGAGGGTTGTGGCAATGGGAACTACCAGCACATAACCAAGAAAAAAACTGCTGGCTAAAAACCCAGACTCAAAATTACTCAAGTTCCACTCTGCCTGAATGATGGTCAAGGCTGATGGATAACAAGCAAATCCAAGAAGGGACAGTGCTTGAGTTAAGAGCATTAAGTAGGTGGTCAAAATGGCAAGTTATTAAGTATTGTGGTCGAAATGATTTTATCCTTAGATGAGTATTCATGGATAATTGAATTCTATTTATTTGAATCTTGTCCATGCCTGAACTTCGCTTCCAAGCCCTCCAATTATTAAGCCTTTGTGACCCCTCTGAAAAGGGAGCAGCTGTGATTGCTTTGCGCGAGCAGTATCTGCAAGGTGCAATTGCTATCAATGCCAACGAATCATTGTCTGAATCAGATTTTTCTATTCCTGGTAGGCCTGCCGCCCCCATTTTGGTCAACCCTGGATTGGTCAAGCGCCGATCGATGGTGACGGAGGAAGGTCGTTCGGTGTTGATCCATGCCTTGGCGCATATTGAGTTCAATGCCATCAATCTGGCTTTAGATGCTGTGTGGCGTTTCCCAAATATGCCCAAGGAATATTACGAAGATTGGTTAAAGGTGGCGGCCGAAGAAGCCTATCACTTTGATTTACTGAATCGCCATCTACAAAAGAGTGGTTTTAAGTACGGCGACTTTCCGGCTCACAACAGCTTATGGGAAATGGTGAGTAAAACCACCGACTCTATTTTGGCCAGAATGGCTTTGGTGCCAAGAACCATGGAAAGCCGTGGATTGGATGCCTTGCCGCCAATTCAAGAAAAACTTTTGCAAGCCCATGATCATGATGCTGTTGCTTTGCTTCAGATCATTTTGAATGACGAGATAGGGCACGTAGAAATTGGTAATCGTTGGTTCAATTACCTCTGTCAACAGCAAAGCTTAGATCCAATTGTGGCTTATGCGGAGTTAGTTGAAAAATACGATGCCCCAAAACTAAGAGGTCCATTCAATTACGCTGCTAGAAAAGCGGCCGGTTTCACTGATGCAGAATTAGCCGCATTACAAATCACCGAAACAAACTAAGTTTAAAGTTCTGAAACCTAATCTGGTTCTATTTGCAACACATCAAAAGCAGCTTTTAAGCGTTTTTCATATTTGCGCTTCATCTCAGAGGATTCTTCATCTGACCAAGTTCTAAAGCCTTCTTTTGACTTGATCCCAAATTTTTTCTCTTTCAGGATCTTATTCAAGCAAGGCGATATTTCAGTGTTGTTTGATAAGCTTGGATAGATTTCTTTCGCAGCAATTGCCATGCCTTCCCATCCAGAAATCTCTTTTTGTGTCATTGGTCCAACGGCTGCATAACGAAAGCCAAAGCTGTAGCGCACCGCTGTATCGACATCCTCGGGTGTTGCAATGCCATCATTGACCAAAGCAAGAGCTTCACGCATCAAGGCATGCTGAATACGATTAGCTAAAAATCCTGGAATGTCTTGATTGACCAACACAGGTTTTTTGCCAGTTTCTTCAAACAATTCGCATACCTTCTTTGCCATTGATGGATCAGATGCTTTACCCAAAACAACTTCGACCAATGGCACGATGTGTGCAGGCATGAAGTAGTGCATATTGAACATGCGCTGTGCTGTTTTTAAACTTTGACTGATTTGACTGATGGGAAAGCCGGAGCTATTGCTACCGATAGGGATATGAACTGGAACCCTCTTATCTAACGAGGCAAAAATCATTTGTTTGAGCGCCAAATTCTCTGTGACAGTTTCTAATACCAATGCGACATTAGACCAATCGGACCAATCATCTATAGCACCTGTTTGAATATCGTGAACTGAAGAACTTGATGTTGAGCTCGAAGCTAAACCTTCCGCCAAACTCTTGATTTCAGGAATAGCGGATTTGGCGCGCTCAATATTCCTACCCAAAAGAATCACGCCATAGCCACTGCTGATGAATCCCGCAGCAATGCCGATTGCCATCGTTCCTGTGCCTAAAACAACCACCTTTTTCATGCTTGTCTCCATTATTTTTATGTCTTCCATCATACCTAAGTCAATACTTTGGTGTTGTTAGCTAAAAGGCTTATGGAGTCTGTTTTATTAGGGTTTTAACTGAGTCTTTGAGATCAAAAACAGCTTTGTTTTATGGCCCAATCGGACTAGGATATAGCTTGCTTTTCAAAACTGGAAGTCTTTATATTTAATGAGATTTTTCTAAGTATTTGAAGTGCCATGTGAAGTACAAGTATCACCAATTAAATATAAAAAATAGAGAGACAGACATGCCCATTATTCAATCCGTTGAAGTCACAGCCATTAGTGTTCCACTTGATCATGTGACATCCTTTTCTACCAGAACAGTTTCTGAAAGACATTACTGTTTGGTCAAAGTGCGCAGCAAAGATGGTCACGAAGGTATTGGTTTTTGCTACGTTGGTAGTGCAGCAGGTGAACTCGTCAAACTCGCTGTTGAGCAACTCTTTGCACCAAAGCTGATTGGCCAAGACAGTCATCGTACGGAAGGCATCTGGCAAGAAATGTACACCGACTCGATCTTGCAAGGACGATCAGGCAGCGTGATGCGTGCCATCTCTATTTTGGACATTGCTCTTTGGGATTTGAATGCGCACTCAGTCAATTTACCTTTACATCGTTATCTAGGATCGTTTGTCAATGATCGCGTTCCAGCATATGCTAGCGGCGGTTATTACTTGGATGGCAAAACACCTGCCAAGCTAGGAAAAGAGATGGAAGGCTACGTCAAGTTGGGATTCAAAGCCGTCAAAATGAAAACAGGTCGCTTGAACCCCAAAGAGGAAGAGGCTCGCTTGAAAGCTGTTCGATCAGCCGTTGGACCAGACATCATCGTGACCATGGATGCCAACAATGCTTGGCGTGATATTCCAACTGCCATGGAATATATGAAGCGCTTTGAGCAATACAACCCATACTGGATGGAAGAGCCTTTTTCACCAGATGCCATTGATCTCCATGCACGTTTAGCAAAACTCACGAGCATCACCATTGCCACCGGTGAAATTGAAGTAGGGCGTTGGCGTCATCGTGACTTGGTGGAGCAAGGTGGGGCAGAGATATTGCAAACTGATGCCGCTGTGTGCGGAGGTATTTCTGAGTGGCGCAAGATTGCTGCATATGCTGATGTCAAAGGTATCACCTTGAGCCCACATTGGTTCCATGATTTGCATGCCCCACTGGTAGCTGCAACACCCAACGCACGTTTTGTTGAATTCTTTGTGGATGATCAGGTTTTGAATTTCAGGCGTTTGATCAACAAGCAGTTGAAATTTAAAGACGGTGATTTGATCTTGCACACCACCCCAGGTCTTGGTTTTGGCTTCGATGAGGCAGCAGTTAAAAAATATGCGATTGGGAAAAGCACATGGACCAAAATCAAATAAGTCCTGCCAGAGCCAAGCAATACGTTCAGGAGGTCTTTGCCAAACTGGGTATGCCTCATGAAGACACCTTGATCGCCGCTGAATACATTGTTAGATCGGATTTGGTGGGGGCCGATGGTCATGGATTATTCCGGATGCCTCAGTATGTTCAGCGCTTCTTACAAGGGGGCATGAAGATCCACGCCAAAATCAAAACCATCAAAGACAGTGGCCCAATGGCCTTGCTTGATGGTGATAATGGCTTGGGTCACTTGGTCATGTTTCGATCAACCGAATTAGCCATCAAGAAAGCCAAAGAGTTTGGGATTGGCTGGGTTGGATCAAACAATGGCAATCATTCAGGTGCTGGGGCACATTACGTGAATAAAATTGCGGATGAAGGCTTGGTAGGTATCTATCTAGCGGTTGGTAGCGCTAATCACATGGCACCCACAGGAGGTTCGAGTCGTTTGTTATCTACCAATCCCATTGCATTTGGTGTACCTGCAGGTCCAGACAAACCGCATATGATTTTGGATATGGCTACAACGGTCACAGCTTTTGGAAAAATCAAAGTCAAAGCCCAAAAAAATGAAGCCTTGCCGGTTGGTTGGATGATTGACGAACAAGGCCAACCCATCACAGATCCTAAAAAAGCTATCGAAGGCACACTATTACCTATTGGAGACCACAAAGGCTATGGTTTGGCGCTGATGATTGGTATGTTGGCTGGATGCATGAACGGTGGTGCCATGGGTAGCAATGTGGTGGATTTCAACAAAGACAGCAGCACCGTGGCCAACACTGGTCAAACCATGATTGCGATCAACCCTGATTTCTTCATGGGGCAAGATTACTTTTTAAGTGAAGTTGGTCGTGTGATCGATGAGTTGCATGCATCTAAAACTTTGCCTGGAATTGATCGTATTCGAGTACCGGGCGAAGGTGCGAGAGCCACCGAAGAAAAAAGGAGCCAAGAGGGGATTCCTTTGGCTCCTGAATTACGCGCAGCATTGAATGAATGTGCGCTGAGTTTGGGTGTTTCTACTATCTAAACTTTTCTGATATAAATTCTGCGATCTACATCATGACAAACTAAGAAGCATCAAGCTTTCTTCTTAGTTTGTTTTCTTTTTAGATTGTTCGTAGCGCGCTTTGTTTTCTTCGTTGGGTGGATATAAACCAGGAAGGGCTGCACCACCCTTGACTTGTTCCATGATCCAAGATTCCAGATTCTCTTGCTCAGGTGCTGTTGCAACCATTTCATCAACAAGATCAGCCGGTATCAAAACCGCACCGTCATCATCAATCACAATCACATCATTTGGGAAAATAGCCACACCGCCACAAGCAATCGGTTCTTGCCAAGCAACAAATGTCAAACCTGTCACAGACGGTGGTGCTGCAATACCACTGCACCAGATCGGCAATTCTGTTTCTAAGACACCAGCCACGTCTCGAATCACGCCATCAGTGACCAAAGCTGCTACCTGACGTTGCTTCATCCTTTGACACAAAATATCGCCAAAAATACCAGCGTTAGTCACGCCCATGGCATCAACCACTGCAATGCAACCGGCTGGCATATCTTCAATCGCTGCTCTGGTTGAAATTGGTGATGACCACGATGCTGGTGTAGCCAAGTCTTCTCGGGCCGGCACAAAACGCAAAGTAAATGCACGGCCAACAATTCTGCCTTGGCCTGATTTCAGTGGCAAGCTGCCTCTGAGCCACACATTACGCAACCCTTTTTTGATTAATAGGGTGGTCAGCGTCGCTGTGGTTACCTTTGAAAGTACGTCGATCACTTTTTGATCTAATGCTTGAACGGGTGTTTTCATAAAAGACTCTTAAATATTAGGAATATTGCCGCCATCCACACGGATAACAGAACCAGTGATGTATGAGGCGACTTGACTGGCTAAAAATGCCACTGTGTCACCGTATTCTTCAGGTCGACCCAAGCGTCCAATAGGAATAGACTTTAAGCTGTCAGCCTCAACATCCTCAAGAGAAATATTCTCACGCTTTGCACGAGATTCATCCAGAAAACGAATGCGATCCGTCGCAATTCTTCCTGGAACAATGACGTTTGCAGTGATGCCGTGTGGAGCAAGTTCGCGAGATAAAGTTTTAGACCAAGCGTGCAAAGAGGCTCTCAAAGTGTTTGAAATGCCCAGGTTAGCGATGGGGATGATGGCGCCTGATGATGTGCTGGTGATGATTCGTCCCCATCCTCGTTGCTTCATACCTGGTATGGCACGATCGGTGATGGCAATGACTGAGAGAACCATCTCTTGAAACTTTTCAATCCAAAGTGCGGTTGATTGTCCTGCTGCAGTGGCTGGAGGCGGTCCACCGGTATTGTTCACCAAGATATCAATAGGACCAAGATTTTTTTCAATTTGTGTGAATAATTCATCGATGGCTGCTAGGTTGCCTAAATCCCAAGCGATGCAGTAAGCCTGACCACCTGCTGCTTTGATCGCTTGCGCAGTCGTCTCTAAGTTTGCCATTGTTCTGCCAGCTAAAGCTACTTTGGCACCCTCTTTACCAAGAGATAGGGCTATGGCACGACCCAAGCCGCTACCAGCGCCAAACACCAAGGCAGTTTTATTTTTAATGCCTAAATCCATTATTCAATTTCCTTCAATCGTTTTGTTTGTCTAATTGTTAATCGTTCAATATCTTTAATATCTGCTGGAGATAGTTTCGGACCTGGTTTGCGAACTGCAGCAGAGGCAATCACGCCACGTTCAGCCAAGATGTGCTTGCGCACGGCTAGACCAATATTGGCTTGCTGCTCGTATTTGGCCAAAGGTAAATACGCATCGTAGACATCACAGGCTTTTTCTATATCGCCATTTGCAAATAATTCACAAACACGCACCATCATTTCTGGATAAGCAAAACCAGTCATGGCACCATCCGCGCCACGAATCATTTCTTCAGTCAAGAAAAGTCCGCCACCATTGCCAGTCAAAATCGAAACCCGCTCAATATCTTTTTTGGCAATTGATGTAATGATTCCAGATAATTTATTTAATCCTGGCGAGTCTTCATGCTTGAGCATCACGCAGTTGGGGGAGTTCTTCAAAATCTTCAGGATCACTGGTGTTGACATCTGCACACCAGTTGAAACGGGGTGGTCTTGAAGACACCATGGCACATCAGGACCCAAGGTTTCATTGACCATATCAAAGTAAGCTGTGATTTGATCATCTGTGCGAAGGGTGGAAGGAGGAGCCACCATCACACCCGCTGCACCCATACCCATCACCGAAGTGGTTAATTCTTTCATGGGAGCAAATCCTGGAGCTGATGCGCCGACCGCCACAGGTACTCGTCCATTCACACGCTTTAATACACGTGCCACAAAAGTTTTTGACTCTTCAGCAGTCAACTTGGGAGCTTCACCCATGATGCCTAAAATTGTCAGACCAGTGACACCACAGTCCAAATAAAAATCGACCATGGAATCGGTGCTCTCTAAATCAAGAGCACCATTCTCTTTGAATGGGGTCACGGCAATCAAATAAACACCGCGGCTGTTGCGATTGAATTGACTCATGCTGCTACTCCCGAAGATTTTTTATTTCTGATGATTTGCATCACTACTACCAAAGCAAAACCCACGAAACCAGCCACATCTGAGTAATTAGATGGGTATGCCAATGCAACGCCAGACAAAATCAAAATCCAACGCTCAAATGAATTGGTCTTGGCCAAGAACCATCCTTGTAAACCACCCGCCAAAGCAATCACACCTGCAACCGCTGTGAAACTCACCCAAGCAATTTGTAGCCAATCTGCATTAGCCAATGCTTTGGTTGAGCCCATCAATAAAAGAGCACTGCCAGACTTATCCAATACAAACATGAAAGGCACCAATATCGCAGGAGCCACGTATTTCCAGCTCTGCAGGGTGGTCTTATAAGGATTACCTTTACAAATTGCAGCGGCAGCAAATGGCGAGAGTGCTGTTGGAGGAGATACTTCAGACAAAACAGCGTAGTAGAAAATAAACATGTGCGCTGCAAAAGCGGGTACGCCCAAATTAATCAAAGCAGGGGCGGTGATCACAGCGCAAATGATGTAAGACGCAGTCACCGGTACAGCCAATCCCACGACCCAAACAATCATCGCTGTATAAATAGCCGTCAACAATAATGAACCATCAGCCAATTGGATGATGATGGAGCTGAATTTAAGCCCTAGGCCAGTCAAGGTCACGGTACCAACAATCAAACCAGCACCGATACAAGTTGCAGCAATGCTGATCACACCAGATGAACCATTGGCCAAAGCTTTGATCAAGTTAGACTCGTAAAAAGACTTGATGACGGATTGTTTCCCGCTGAACATGTCCCAAGGCAAGATGGCCGTATCAGCTCTTAACATACTGGTTGCTGCAGAAAGTACCGTGGCCCAAAACACCGACATCACAGGTGAAAAGCCCATCAACATGAACACCACGATTGAAATCAAAGAGAAGAAGTGGAACCAATACTTCTTGGCTAAATTCCAGGCCGTATCCACTTTTTCAATTTTGATTGCAGACATATTGTATTTTTTGACATCAATCTCAACCATGACAAATAAGCCAAGATAAAAAAGGATGGTTGGAATACATGCCATCAATAAAACATCTAAATAGGAAATCTTTAAAAAGTCAGCAATCAAAAATGCCGCAGCACCCAAGACTGGAGGAGAGATGATGGCGCCTAAGCCGCCTGCAGCCAAAAGACCACCTGCGGCATTTTTGTCGTAACCAACCTTATCCAACATTGGAGCAGCCACCGTACCAACGGTCACAGTCGTTGCCACACCAGAGCCAGATGGGCCACCCAATAAGAATGAGGAAAGCACAATTGTTTTGCCAACACCTGAGGATTTACCGCCCATGGCGCTGAAAGCAAAATCAATGAAAAATTTACCAGCATTGGTGAACTGCAAGAAGGCGCCAAAGATGGTGAAGAGAATGATCAATGTTGCTGAAACATCAACTGCTGTACCAAACACGCCCTCCAAGGTCATATACATATAACCTACCAAACGAGAGACCTCATAACCTTTGTGAGTCCAAGGAGATGGTAAGTAATTTCCAAATAATGCATAGGATAAAAATAACAAAGTGACTGTCAGTAAAATCAAGCCATTGGTGCGACGGACACCTTCAAGAATCAAAATGATAAAAATCACGCCAAAAATAATGTCGAGCTGCAGTGGGGCAGTATTTCTATCCGCCAAATCATCGCCGCCTTGCAAGATATAGAAAGCCGTGGCAACCGCTAGGCCTGCTAAAACGATGTCCCAAAGCATGAGCCTATTTTTAAATTTGGCCGCTATCGGAAAAGACAAAAACAAAATAGCTAAAACAAAACCAACGTGGACCACTCGGAGTTGTAGCGTCGGCACAATTGAATAAGCTGCATACAAATGAAACAGTGACATGGCCACTGCAGCTAATGTCAAGAAAACGGCTAAAAAGCCTTTGTACTGATGTGAGTCGCCTTCTTCTTGACGAATCAATGACTCTACTTCCTGTTGGGTTTTTTCATCCAATGCAGGGGTTTGATCTTGGATCATGGTTGTCTCGTTCAATGGAAAACTACCCAAGGAGTGCTTGGGTAGTTTGTATTATTTTTCTAATATTTTTTAGAACTTGGCGCCGCGTTCTTTCAAGTATTTAATAGCACCTGGGTGAAATGGCACTGAGCTATTACCTGGCTTCTGAATACCAACGCTGATGCTTGAATATTCAGTGTGCGTAGCGATCAACTCTTTTTGATGATCAAATACAGCTTTCACAATCTTGTAAGCTTGGTCATCAGGCATTGATGCGCTAGCAACCAAAATATTAGCCACGGCTGATACTTGATTGTCTTTCGTCATACCTGCATAAACGCTCTTCGCAATGGTGTCTGCATAGTAAAGATTGCCATATTTTTTATTCATGGCGGCTACTTCAGCAGCGTTATCGATCATCACGATTTTTGTGCCTGGAGTATTAGCCAAGTCAGTCACAGCCGCGGTTGGTAAACCACCAACCCAGAAGAATGCATCGATCTTGCGGTCTTTCATGGCATTCACTGATTCAGCAGCACTTAAACGCTCACGCTTCACATCTTTATCTTTATCCAAACCAGTAGCTTCTATCAAGCGGAAAGCCATCACTTCAGTGGCGCTACCAGGTGAACCTGTGCTGACACGCTTACCTTTAAGATCTTTCATTGACTTGATGCCAGTAGCTTCAGTTGTCACGACGTGCATGCGGTTAGGGTAGAGAACCAATAAAGTGCGAAGTTCGACCTTTTTGTTGGTGAATTTGTCTTTACCCTCGAGGGCATCCTTTGCAGCATCTGCCATGGAGAAGCCAATATATGGCTTACCTGTGCCAATCAAATTGATGTTATCAACTGAACCACCAGTCACTTCTGCAGTTGCTTGCATGCCAGGTACATGTTTCGAAAGTACAGAAGCTAAACCGCCACCCATTGGGTAGTAAACACCACCTGTACCACCAGTACCTACAGAAATATTTTGTGCGCTCGCAATACCAGCTGAGCTGAACAGAAGTACAGCTAAAAGTTTTGCAATTTTCATTCTTTTGTCTCCGGTTTGTTATTCAAAAAGTATTTAATACCGTCCTCAAAATTTAGCACTATTTTTTTCTTTTTGCTCCATGTTTTTGGGATTACCTAGGGTTATCACTAGTCAATTGCTTTTAAATAAAAAAATGCACTATTTAAGAGCAAGTTCTCGGTCAAAAATATCTCTGAAATATGATTAAAACTGGTTTACATTTCAGATGCAAAATTCATAAATAGTCATCTAAAAAT
>Ga0255083_1000409_pt1 | contig 11038 bp, 9 predicted proteins | sample Colum_Colum_RepC_FD_188460 | JGI IMG/M metagenome (GOLD analysis project Ga0255083, IMG submission 188460) | Freshwater microbial communities from Columbia River, Oregon, United States - Colum_Colum_RepC_8h | ecosystem: Environmental > Aquatic > Freshwater > River | place: USA: Oregon | collected...
TCAGTATTTGCTTGTAATCAATTGGCTTCCATTGGTGCTATTGTGGTTGAGGATAATCTTACAGTGCCAGCAACTGGCCAATCTCACATTCGATTTTTTCATCTTTCGCCCAATGCTCCAGCCGTGACAGTTGGTACCCTATCGGGAGCAACTTTTACACCGGTCTTTGCCAATCGTAGTTTTGAGACACAAGCTACCGCCAGCGCTAATCAAAATTTTACACCAGTTCCTGCGGGCACCTATACATTTGATGTTCAAGCGAATGGAGCTTCAGTGCTAACTCTTCCGGGAATTGTGTTACAGGCAGGTAAAATTTATACTGTTTTTGCAAAGGGTTTAGTGGGTGGCCAGGGATCCCAGGCGCTTGGAGCTCAGATTGTGATACATAATTAGTAAAAGGCAACATTAATTTGCTTTCTTGGGGTAAACACTGTAAGACTCTCGCAAATTGATTTAGATATCTGTCCTATGCCCAGTATTTATTTTTAAAATTTATCTATTGCCCCGCTATGTTATCATTTAGCGGGGTTTTTTATTAGACTATAATGTTGGGGAGGGAGTGCCAAGGATTTAGTATCTTACTACCACACGTACTAAAAAATGGCGCAACAACACCAAAAGGAGTTTAGGAACTGGGTAGAAAAAGGGCGGAGTATTTTACTTTCTCCCACCTTTAAACAGCGAAGTGAACGTGTAGTGTTGACACTTGCTATTGTGAGTTATCTGTGTCACCTTCTGTTAATTGCATTATCGAAGCAGGGGTTGATACAAACGGACATAGCACTTTTTAGTAGTCCAATTTCAGCTATCTATACTCCCTTTTCTTTTATTCTGGTTTACGAAGTGTACTTACTCCTTTTTTACTTACCTAAGTCAACAACCTTTTATATTGGAAAGCAGTACGAGATTATTACATTAATTGTGATTCGAAGAATTTTTAAGGATTTGGGAGAATTAAAATTGGTTTCTAATTGGTTTGAAAATGCGAGTGATCTGCAATTTACTTATGATGTGGTAACCTCGTTGGTCTTATTCTTACTGATCTATTTGTTCTATCACAAAATTGTTAAAAGACCTATTGCTGAAGTTGATGAATCCGGTTTGCATGCTGGACCTACTGCACAATTTGTGTTTCTTAAGAAGGGACTAGCTTTAGTACTAGTGCCTGTATTAGTGGGCTTAGCTGTTTATTCTTTTTCAAATTGGGTAGCTATCGTTGTTGATAATCAATTATCAGGTATGGCAGCTCTTTCCAACATAAATACCATATTTTTTGATGATTTTTTTACGATTTTAATAATCGTGGATGTTTTGCTTCTTCTCGCTTCTTTTTATTACTCAGATCATTTTCATACTATAATAAGAAATTCTGGGTTTGTTTTATCGACCATTTTAATCAAACTCTCCTTTTCTGTTTCTGGTATTTTAAATAATGCGCTTATCATTGGGTCTGTTCTATTTGGGCTACTTATTCTTTATATCCATCAGTTATATGAGCGTGCGCATCTTACATCGCGCTAATATCTAGTCGCAATTCTTGGTCAGTGGGGGCGCGCCTTACAGTCAGCGATTCTTTGATGTTCGTCATTTACATCCTTTTTTCAGGAGCCTATTTTGCAACCGGTATCAATACCAGTATGATATGCGAAAGGGCGGACTATATTTATTTATACTTCTTAGTTTAGGTTCTTGTCAAAAGGATTTTGTTTTTCTGACCACGGAAGACAAGCTTGTTGATAAGACCTGGTACCTAGAAAAAATTTCTACCCCTGCAGGAAGTTTGGTATATGCGAGTCAGCCTACATTTTCGTTTCAGTTAGATAAGTCTACAAAAGGGTATGATGATTCAGATGGAATTAGTGGCACCTATTATATTGATGAACAGCCGCTCGTTACCTCTTTGCAGATTACATCTAATGGCCGGTTGATTGAGGCCTTTTTACTACGCCAAGTGGAGTCCGATCATGTTGTCATGGAGTATTCAAAAAATAATATTTCTAACACACTTTATTTTTCATTACGCCCATGAAACAGTTAGTCTTATTATCGGTTTTGCTCATCTGTATAATTCAAAACGGATTTTCGCAATCAGGTTCTTTTTATGGGGTAAGTGTAGTTGGTTCATTTTCCCAAGGCATGCGCGCTTCTAGTTTGGTGCAGAGCTTTAACAAGCGAACTGAATGTTTACAGTTGAATACGGGTTTGTTTTTATACTACGCTATTAAAGGTAGTAGCAAGTTTGAGCTTACTTGTCAAACAAACTCATCAGATACTCCTATTGACATTCGATTGTTTCCAAATCCAGTTCGAAATTATGTGCGTTTGGAAGGGAGTGGGTTTTTGGATATTGACCAGAATCTAAGTTTATCCCTTTTTGATGCAGCTGGAAAGAGACTATGGGGGCAAGTTATTTCTGTAAGTCAGCTGATAGCGGGGACAAGTTTTTTCTGGGGGTGGCTACAATCGGGTAATTATTATTTACGAGTCGACGGCGAAGAGCTGCATCGTGTTATTCCATTTATAAAATTGAATTAAGTGATAAAGGCAAATCAGTTTATTTACTTCATTGCATTTTTTTTACTCTTAATTACTAAGGCAGATTTAGTTCTGGCGCAGCAGCCTGGGATTCATTTTGAAGCTATTGCAAGAGATAGAAATAATAATCCAGCAAAAGATCGACGCATATATATAAAAGCTACCATTCTGCAAGGTGCTGCTGCGGGGTCGCCAGTTTTCATTGAGGAGCATCGGTCAAGGACAAATAGCGAGGGTATATTTCAAATTATTATTGGAAATGGTACGCGTGTTGGAGGAGCTTATGCTTCTATCTTGAATATACCCTGGCGGACACTTAATTACTCCTTAAAAATTCAAGTAGCAATTGAGCCGATTGTGAATGTGGTGAACTGGAATTATCAAAATGAATGGATTGATCTGGGTGCTTCTCCATTTGGTTTAGTTCCTTACGCGGGTACTGCACTTATGGCTGAACAAGTTGCTGCAAGTGCGGCGGTGCTAAGTTTCAGTGGTGGTACAACAGGATTATCACCTACTACTGCTTCGCAGGGGAATGTGGTCTTGGGAGGAATACTTGGTATCGCTAATGGTGGAACAGGTTCATCCGTTAAAAATTTTGTTGATCTCAGTACTCAGCAACAAGTAGGTGGGGAAAAATCTTTTTTGCAATCACTCCAAGCGAATGCTGGTATTATGGTAGCTGGCTCACTTTCATTGCAAGGAAATAGCACTCCGTTTTTGATCGATAATCAGAGCGGTTCATCGGGCGATGTACTGGTATCGCGAGGTGCCGGTTTTTCTCCCCAATGGGTATCTGCACAATCGGTGTTGGGTGTAAAATCTAAAAGTCGGAGTGTTGTGCTTACAGCAGCTGAAGTATTTTTTATACCTGTTAACGGGTTAGATAGTAATGATGGAATCAGTGTGCTTATGGAAGTTGATGCCGTACCCAGACCAATTCCTAATTATTATATCTATCGAGATATTCCTAACAACAGGGTAGAGGTTCATTTTACAGCCCCATTCACGGGATTTGTAACCTGGGTAATTGTTGATTAAAACTGAAATTTTAAAAACCAAATAAACAAACAACTATGAAACACTTTCGGATTGTAACGGCTACTTTGATTTTGTTAACAGGCGCCAGCCTTAAATCGATGGCTCAGTCACCCACCATTCAACGTGAGGTTCGATTAGTAAATCCTACCGGCCCAACTGGATTTATTGGACTGAAAGCGGCATCGAATACCTCTACGTATTCATTAACCATGCCTACGGCGGCACCTCTTGCCAACCAAGTTCTTACTGTAAGTAATATCTCAGGAAGTGCAGTAACCTTGGCATGGAATTCGCCTGATGCCACTGGTTGGTCATTGACGGGGAATACGGGAACAAACGAAAACAATTATTTGGGTACTACCGATGCGCAACCTTTGGTTGTTAAAACAAACGGTAATACACGGATGACTGTTGGAGCCGATGGTGGTATTACCATGAATACATTATCTGGTACAAATGGCACGGCCTCCTCTGCATTAGATGAGGGTGTGGTGATTTCTGATGCCAACGGCTTAGTTTCCAAAGCTAGCTATGCGTCTGTTGTAGCGGTAGGGTTAAGTAATCCACTTGGCGTAACTGTGGGTGGACCGTTAACGGTATCTGGTTTGTTTACTGCCAATCTCGGTGCTGCTATTACGGGGGGATTGAATTTATTAGGCACAAGTCCGCTTCTGCTAAATGGATCAGCTGGAAATGCTGGTGAAATTCTACAGTCTAATGGTGCGGGTGCTGCGCCTACCTGGAGTAGTGCCTTTGTAAAGGGTAGAGGCTTGGCAACTGTTGGTGGAAATGAATCGATTGCAGTAGCGGCTTCTGTGGATACAGACGATGCAATCAATGTAACGCTTGAAGGAAGCGCTAGTGATATGCCAATTCCTTCTTACTATGTAGTACGTTCAGGCAGTGGTTTTACGATCTATTTTTCTGCGCCATTTACGGGTAGCTGTAATTGGACTGTAATTAATCAGTAAACTTTTATTTTAAGCATAGTGAATAAATCACACAAATTATTTTTTCTGCTGGCTCTTTTGATGGGGCCGGCAGAAAAACTTTTTCCAGCACTTTGGGCGCAATCAATACGTCCTACTGCTCAAAAAGAAGTTCGTCTGGTCGGCGAAACTGGTAATACAATTAGTTTGCGACCTCCCTCGGGGGCTAACTCTTATTCCTTAGTATATCCTGTTGCGGTACCGCTGGCTAATCAAATTTTATCAGTTAGTACAGTTAACGCAGGAGTAGCTACATTAAATTGGAGTACCCCCACTAGCGGTGCTGGAAGTGGCTCAAGTGGACAAGTGGTATATTGGAGCGGAGCTAATAGTCAGGCAGGTTCTAATGAATTTTTTTGGGATGCAACTAACCGTAGACTAGGTGTCGGAACCTCAGCGCCCACTGAAAAATTTCAAGTAAATGAACCAGGGAATAACTCACTCTTGACTTCATTAATTGCAAGGGGAGGGAATAACTTAAAAGCGCAGTTGAATTTCGGAGTTAGAAATTCAGCCGGTAATGCAGTGGGGGGATCAATTATATCAGATGGAAGTTTGAATGGAGGATTGGTGCTTCAAGGAAATTTAAATGATCAGCCCTCTGTTAAACCCCACGTAGTTGTGAATTCTGCCGGAGAGCTATTGGTTAACACTACATCGGATGCAGGAGCTTATCAATTACAAGTGAATGGTGATATTTATGCCCCCACAGCTCGTTTCTATTTTGTGAATTCTGGGGGATACACCCAGGATCTTAATCTTCGTGCGGACGGTACATTAACTACTGCTGCGTCTGATCTACGACTAAAGCGTGATATCGCAACAATTACCCAGCCTTTAGAAAAAGTAATGGCTTTACGAGGAGTAACTTATAATTGGAAGGATACTTCTTTGCCAAAACGTATGATGGGAATGATTGCGCAGGAAGTTTTAGCGGTAGTACCTGAATTGGTCTTTCAGAATAAAGCCGACGGGTTTTATGGGATTAATTATGGAGAAACGGCTGGGCTGTTAATTGAGGCTATCAAAGAGCAGCAGCATCTTATCGGGGAGCTTAAGTCCGATTTATTAAGACAGCAACAGTTGGTACAAGCTACATTGCAGGAAGTAATTCAATTAAAAAAACAAATAGCCGAGATTAAAAGGCAACATTAAAATATACTAGTATGAAGAAAATTAATACATTTTTATTAGGCACTGCATTATTTGGTCTGCTTGCATTTGCCAGCGAAAAGGTATACGTATTTAAGTTTTCCGAACCTCAAATCAATTATCATTGGCAGAACTTGGAGGCTATCAAATTAATGATGGATCAAAGTGCGTTACCGCATAACCAGGTTAAGCAAGCGGTGGGTGCTATTGATTCCTTGCAAAAGGATATGCGATCTGTGCTGACAATCGACACAACTGCGCAGTCTATCAAGTAGATTAGTGGTTGGTCACTCCGATGGCAACTCCGGACCAGTCTGGATCTGCAGCGCCGATCCATTTACCAGTAGTACTGGCAATTGTGGCATGCACTCTTCCAAATTGAGCAGGTTTGTTTACGATTTCTATGCGCTTAATCTTTTCCTTGATTAAATTCAACGTAGAGGAGTTTTCCCAAAAAATGGTTGGATGATTCTCGATTAAAAGTTTTTCGGGTAATTGAAACACTCGCGCTGCAGCAAGGGCTTGTTCAATAGGTAGGTCCCTGTCAATGATTCGACTGATTGTTTGAACAATAGCAGGAACAATACGAGCCCCTCCGGCTGCTCCAATACTCATAAAGGGTTTTCCATCTTTAAAAATGAGAACTGGCGCAATATGGGAAGATGCGCGTTCGCCGGGGTTCATTTTTCCAAGATAGGGCCCCATTGTTGTAGCCAACATAAAACCTCCATCTTCTGCGGCAACTTTAGAGCCCATCGTAGGCCCCAGGGATTGTGTCAGGCTTATAATATTACCAGCTGCATCACTGGCTACCAGATGCGTAGTATGTCCATTCTGAAAACCAATACTATCCGTAAGGGTTTGTTGTTTATTGTTGGCATCCTGCCATCTCTTTTTTGCGTATTCAAGTCGGGTCAACTTTTCTTGATCTGACTTTAAAAATTTTCGGTCTTCGTAAGCAAGTTGATGAACGCTGGCGTGTTTGAGCAAAAATTCTTCCTCTGTGCAATTCTTTAAATCATTTTGTGCAAGCAGGTGAAGCATCTCAATCACGATCGCTCCGTATGCAGGCATTCCAATAGTGATAATCTCAAAACCTCTATATGTACCTCTTAAAAGAGTAGCATTCTCAGCACGATAATTAAGCATGTCTTCCCATGCTAAATATCCGCCGCCTGCTTTTACTTGTTTGATCAGTGATGCGGCAAGGGGGCCTTTATAAAATGATTCTCCTTTGTCATTTGCAATGGATGCTAATGTAGAAGCAAGGGCTGGTTGCTTAAGCCAATCTCCTCCTTTAGGGAGCGAATCACCCACAAAAAAATGCTTTTTGGTGGCTTCAAAAATTTGTAAATCTTTTTTTACTGATTTTAATCGATCGGCTTCGTCTGGAAGTAGTTGAAAACCTTCCTTGGCATGTTGTATGGCTGGTGCCATTACTTGCTGCAACGATAGAAGGCCGTTTGACTGGTGTAGTTCAATAAGTCCTTTTACAACTCCTGGAATACCAATTGTAGTGTAGCCATCTTCTTGATTGGCGGTCTCGGGTACATAAGAAGCGGGAACCTGTGTAGTGGCATCAATTCCTTTGATCTTTCCTTTGCTATTTCTGTGAATAACCTGAAGACGACCACCTAACCCACTCATGGAGGGCTCTACCACACTTAATGCAAATGCAGCGGCCGTGATAGCATCGTATGCATTTCCTCCCTGTTTTAAAACGACTGCTCCTGCGGCAGCAGCTAAAGGATGTGCGCATGCAACCATTGAATTAGCGCTGTCAATTTTTTGTTGAGCGACCAGACTAAGGTTGCAAACCAGGAACAATCCCAGCAAAGTTTGTTTCATCGTGGATGCTTAATTAATAAAGTGTCTTCCAAGTCTTTCACTAAAATACTTTTTTCATTCAGTAGCATCTGGAGTGTAACTGGTTTTATACTATCGAGCAGGCTGTTTTTTAAGCGAAATTCTTCAACCTCACCGCCTGGTTTTTTCCAACGGATAATCTTGCATTTGCATTCTGCGTTTTCAACAGAATTTAAAATTTCCTCCAATTCTCCGCCTTCACCAATTTTTTTATAAACCTCCCGAATCCCAATTACACGATTTTTTTCTCCGACATCAAAATTCCAAGAGGCTGAGATTACATTTAGGTATTGTCGAGTTGAGTCTAACTGTAATAAGCTATGTCGGGGGGAGAGCACTTTGTTATCCAAGGTCAACAGCCTGGAATGGATGGAAACGGTGTTATTGTTTTCGAATTGTGCATAGCCCAGATGATTAAAACTTGCTCCGTAACGCTTGTAGGTGAAATAGCCATTTTTTTCTTTGAATGCTGCAATATTGAGCACTACTTTTTTTGCACGATCTGAGTCGGACAATCGAGCTTGAGGCGAGCCGGTGTAGCAAAGCCATATTCCCTCAATTGCATTTTTTTCTGCTTCTCCAATTGCGTAAGGTGTAATACTAAAATCACTTTTTAATTCGTTGATGATGCTTTGCTGCTTTTGGTGTTGAAAAAGTATAATTGAGAAAGCTATTACAACTACCAAGGAACCTATCAATGAAAGGACTACGGTTTTTTTTCGCTGCTCAGTGGTTTTCTTTTGAGCATGAGATAAGGCAGTCTTGAGTCGCTGGTTATCCTGTAAGATTGAATAGCTGTTAGCGGGGAGATTTGCTGTTTCCTCGCTAAGTAGCTCAGGGTCAAGAGGGTTTTGCTCAAAGGCCTTACGCCCTACGCTATATAAATATATATAGCAGGTGTCTATTAGAAAAGACCTTGGGTTTGCCACCAACCCCATTAAGGCGTCTCGAACTTGGCCACCGGTGATGTCATACTTCCTAAAGGGGTACTCTTTCTCTTTGTTTTCCGTGTCCCCTTCATATTCTTGATGTCCAAACTTTGCAGAGGTTTCCGGGAGATTATTGCTTATTTCGCTTAACTGCAAGGCAAGGGGTTCGTAGTTTTTCCGGTTTGTATTTTTCGTTAAAACCGTACCATTTTCCTGTTCATATTTTTCAATGCATTTGTTTAGCAGGTAAATGATTTCTTCTTTTCCTTTCTTGAGCATTTTATTAACTAATTGAAAATGAAACTTTTATTTATTTCCGAAATGGTTTATATTTTCCGAAATGGCTCTTTTTAAACAGAAAGTCTTTTTAAATGGGTCAAATTAATCAATAATGGCTTTAGATTGTATTATTGTATACCTAAACTAACGAAATACTTGCTTATGAAAAAAATCGCATCCAAGATTGGAGGCGCGCTTCTGCTCGCAGCCAGCGTCTTTTTCTCACAAGTTGCTGATGCCCAAACCATACAGGTTTCAGGAAAAGTCTTATCAGCTAAAGAAAATCTTCCGCTTGAAAACGTTTCTGTTCGCCCTGGTGGCACACGTCAGGGTACTTCTACCAAAGCAGACGGTAGTTTCAAGATTGAAATCCAAAAAGGACAGTCACTTGAGTTCTCGAGTGTGAATATGCTCACCAAAACAATTAAAGGGATTGATAATTCAACTTCAAGTTTGATGGTGATTTTGGAAGAATCAGATAATAATCTTTCGGAGGTTATGGTTGTGGCCTATGGCACTCAAAAGCGATCATCAATAACAGGAGCTGCTGCAACGGTCAAGCCTGCTGTTTTAGAAAATGCGCCAAGTACCTCCATACAAGAAAGTCTGCAAGGAAATGTTGCAGGTCTTCAGTCTCAAAATGGAAGCGGACAGCCGGGTTCAGTTCCTAATGTTCGTATACGGGGAATCGGATCTATCAATGCCGGCGCTGCACCATTATATGTTATTGATGGTATTCCAGTGGTTAGCGGCGATATATCCGGAGGAAACTCCAATACCATTGCAGGGCTTAACCCTAATGATATCCAAAGTTTAACTGTTTTAAAAGACGCTTCTGCTACTTCATTGTATGGATCACGTGCTGCGAACGGCGTTATTTTGATTACTACCAAGAACGGTAAACCTGGAAAAGCTAAAATCAACATTACTGTACAACAAGGTATGATCAATAATACCTTACGCGATGAACAAAAAACGCTGAATACAGACGAGTATATTCAGTATTTCAAAGAGGGTTGGATTAACGCGGGACGCAATCCTGCCGCTTACGATTCTGCATTGGTTGCTAATGGGGTTAGTCGTAGTGTCAATACTGATTGGTTTGATGTAGTGATGCGTCAGGGTAAATTCAGCCAATACAATCTAAGTGCAAGTGGGGGTAATGATAAATCTACTTTCTATATGTCCGGAAGCTATTATAAGGCCGAGGCCCCTATAAAAGGTGTGGACTATGATCGTGCGACTTACAGAGTAAATGCAAGCGCAGAATTGACAAACCGCTGGACAATTAAAGGAGGTTTTAGTGGAAATTTCCAACGTAATACTGATTTTCCCGGAGGTTCATTCTTTGCTAATCCTACTCGTGCAATGTATCGTCTAGCACCTTGGTTACCTGTTTATAAAAGCGATGGTGTCAGTTGGGAGTTGGGGTACAACAGTGGGTATAATCCTGCAGCTGTTATTGCCACTACCAAACGGATTGCAAAGACATATAATATTGGCGCGAATGCGTCCACTAAATACCAATTATTAAAGGGATTAACCTACGAAGGAAGTTTTGCCCTTGATTTTAACCATGCCTATCGGACTATTTACAACGACCCCAGAGTGGGTAATGCATTTGTCGCAGTAGGTGGAAGTATCCAGAATTTTTCTCAGGACATTGTGAACTGGATTAGCACAAATATTCTCCGTTACAAATCCGAATTTGGGCGAGGTCACGAAATTGAGGCATTCGGTGGATATGAAGCGCAAAGCCGCTCTGATGTGGATATGACCGTGGTGGTAAATGGTATTGCTCCGGGGACTAGTACGCCCGCCGGTGGTTCACAAATTGAAACTGCAACCGGTACTGGCACAATGAACACTATAGCTAGTAAGTTCATCAATGCAAATTATGGATATGTTGACCGTTATTTTTTAACGGGGTCAGTTCGTCAGGATGCTTCTTCTCGGTTTGCCAAAAACTATCAGTCTGAGATTTTCTGGTCATTTGGTTTTGGGTGGAATATTTCTAATGAGCCCTTCATGAAATCAAAGTGGATTAGTGAAATGAAGCTGCGGGGTAGTTATGGGTACACTGGAAATCAGGGTATAGATAATTTCGTTTCCCAAGGTTTGTATACCGCCGGTTCTGATTACAACCAAACTTCTGGTATTACGCTCAACCAATTAGCAAATGATAATCTGACCTGGGAAAAAAACATACCGTTAGATTTCGGAGTAGACTTTTCTCTATTTAAAGGT
>Ga0255083_1000415_pt1 | contig 10941 bp, 9 predicted proteins | sample Colum_Colum_RepC_FD_188460 | JGI IMG/M metagenome (GOLD analysis project Ga0255083, IMG submission 188460) | Freshwater microbial communities from Columbia River, Oregon, United States - Colum_Colum_RepC_8h | ecosystem: Environmental > Aquatic > Freshwater > River | place: USA: Oregon | collected...
ATTGGGGAACACCTCTTCCAATATGGCGATGTGAAAATAAACATGAAATCTGCGTTAGTTCACTATCTGAATTAGGCGAACTTTCTGGAAAAGAGTTAAGCAAATTAGATCCGCACCGTCCATTTGTCGATGATATTAAGTTTGAATGTAAAGAATGTTCTTCCGTAATGGAACGCACACCAGAGGTAATTGATTGCTGGTATGACTCAGGGGCAATGCCGTTTGCACAGTGGGGTTATCCACATCAGGAGAATTCGGAAAAAGAGTTTAAAGCTGCGTATCCTGCTGATTTTATTTGTGAAGCAATTGATCAAACTCGTGGCTGGTTCTACACCCTAATGACAATTGGAACTTTAGTATTTGATAAATCTTCATATAAAACAGTTCTATGTCTTGGTCATATTTTAGATAAAGACGGCAGAAAAATGAGTAAGCACTTAGGAAATGTATTAGAGCCAATTCCATTAATGAATCAACATGGCGCAGATGCGGTTCGTTGGTACATGCTTGCAGCAGGTTCACCCTGGAGTGCCCGCAGAGTTGGTCATGATGCGATATCAGATGTAGTTAGAAAAACTCTATTAACCTATTGGAACACAATCTCATTCTTTACTCTTTATGCAAATGCGGCAGATTTTAAAGTTACAACCCTTTCTAAAGATTTAACACTGATGGATCGTTGGATTCTCTCAGAACTTAACAAACTGATTGAAGGTGTAGATACAGCACTTGAAGCCTTTGATTCCCAAAGCGCCGGAGCACTACTGGCCGCATTCATTGATGATCTTTCTAATTGGTATGTTCGCAGATCTCGTCGTCGTTTCTGGGATGGTGATCCGGTTGCACTTAACACTCTTTATTTCTGCCTTAAGAACTTAACTCTTCTGCTCGCTCCTATGGTCCCATTTATCTCTGAGCATGTATGGCAAAAACTTGTTAAATCTTGTGAAGTAGACCAAATTGAATCTGTTCACTTAGCAAATTTTCCTAAATTTGATAAAGGAATGATCGATGAGAAGTTATCAACTTCGGTCGCACTTTCACGAAGATTAGTTGAACTAGGAAGAGCTGCTAGAGCTGAATCTGCAGTTAAAATCCGTCAACCATTATCACGCGCCCTTATCTCTGCTCCTGGCTGGGATCAAATCTCTGAAGAGATCAAATCTCACATCGCTGATGAACTAAACATTTTGGCATTAGATGGCATTCATGCAGCTGGGGCAGATTTGGTAGATATTTCAGTAAAGGCTAACTTTCGCACCCTTGGCACAAAATTTGGAGCAAACGTTCAAGAGATTGCAAAACAAATTTCGGCAACTGATGCGACAGTCATGGTTAAGGATTTAAGGAAGAATAAAACCTTTAAATTAAAGGTTGAAATCAATGGTAAATCAAAAGATATCGAGATTGAAATTGAGGATCTGATAATTACTGAAACACCTCGAACAGGATGGTCAGTGGCCTCTCATGCAGGTGAGAGTTTGGCACTAGATCTTGAACTAACTCCAGAGCTAATCAGGGCAGGATTAGTTCGTGAGGTAATTAGGGCGATTCAAGAGGAGCGTAAAAACATTGGTTTAGATATCAGCGATCGAATTACGGTTAGCTGGAACGGCCCAACAGAATTAGCACAAGTTATCTCATCAGCTACGGCAGAAATTAGTGCTGAAGTATTAGCTACAAAAATGCAGCAAGTGAGCACAGAAAAATCTGATGAAAATGAACTTGGCTTGTGGTTAAAGTTAACTAAAAATTAATTAAAGAACTGAAACTAGGCGCATTAGTAATTGCACAACAAAAAACACAACAATAAAAGATAGATCGAGTGAAACAGCACCTAGACGAAGTGGCGGTACAAACTGTCTTACAAAAGCTAACGGCTTATCGGTAATCGTATAAATCAATTCTGCCAGTGCTAGTACAACTCCTTTTGGGCGCCAATTTGGCGAGAAGATTCGAACATAATCTAAAATTAGACGACCGATAAGTGCGATTAGAAATAGATTAAGCGCCCAGTAAATTAGACCAAAAATTGCACCCATGATTTAGGGGTTTTTAGCTTTGATTAAAAAAACTTGCTTGTGCTGCTGAATTCTTATCCTCAACACTTACTGAAACATTTGGGGGTGTAAGTAAAAATACTTTTGGTGTTACTCGTTCAATACTTCCATGATGACCGAAAACTAAACCTGACGCAAAATCAACTAGGCGCTTTCGCTCTGTCTCTTCCATGTCGCTTAAATTCATAATTACTGGCTTACCCTCACGGTAATGCTCACCAATTAGTCGAGCTTCACTATAAGTCCTTGGTGTTAACGAAATAATATGATCCATCACCTTACTTGGCGCAGAAGCTGGAAGTAATTCAATATTTGATTTAGTTGCAGATTTAGTATTACTGCGAACTAATCTAGGTGCTCGCTCAGTTAGTTGATTATTTCCATGGTCCAGCTCTTCCTCATCCATTAGACCGAGGTAACCTGCAACCCGCTTAAATGCACTAGCCATAGTCAAAGGCTATGCGATCGGGGATCTAATACCGAGGATTGAACTGCCAATTCTGATATGTGTCGCGCCATATTTGATGGCTATTTGATAGTCACCACTCATGCCAATTGATAAAGATTTAGCAGCTGGAAAGGTGCTTAAAAAATCACTTCGAATATCCTCTAATTCAGCAAAGGCCTGCTCAGCGGGTGAATTAACTGGAGCAACTGCCATTAAGCCTTGCAATCTGATTCCTGGTAATTCAGAAATAGCACCTGCTAATTCAAGTAACTCTGAAGGGTTAACACCTGACCTAGATTGTGGCGGCTTATCCAATGAAACCTGCATAAAAATTGGTTTTTCATTACCTGCGCTGTAATCCGAGATCATTTGTGCATATCTAAGTTGATCAACTGAATGAATAAAACTTGCCCAAGATGTGATCGATTTTAATTTATTACTCTGAATCTGTCCTTGAAAATGCCATCTCACATCCTTTGGCAGTAACCCAACCTTTGCACTTGCCTCCTGATCCCGGTTTTCACCAAAATCTCGGATGCCAAGAGAGTAGAGAATTTCAATATCAGATACTGGAAAGGTTTTAGTAACTGCAACCAAAGTTATATCGTCAGATAAACGATTAGCTGATGCTGCAGCTAACTTAATCTGCTCCTTTACTTTTTCAAGATTGGCACTAATTTCATCAACACGGCTCATAAGCTAATTACACCAACCTGTCGGCCCAAGGTGGCATCAGCGCGGTGTGAGAAATAATCTGGATTTTCCTTTGTGCACATTCCCAAATCAGTAATCTTGATCTCATTTAATTGATCTTTTAATCCTGCAAATAGGTTTAGATGATTGTTTTTGCCAGCTGTTGCTGGGTGCTCTTTAGCTATCTGGCTATACATTTCTGGATCAACTTCATAACAGTTGCCACAAATATGTGGGCCAACTACTCCCGTTATCTGACTAGCACCCATCGCCTTCATTTGATCTAATGCAGCCAACGCAACCTTGTTTAACAATCCTTTGCGGCCAACATGAACAGCTGCAACTACATTTTTGGAATGAAGGAGAAGCGGCAGACAATCCGCTACCTGTACTGCAAGTGCCACATTAGCTTTATCAGTTACAACTCCATCGCCATCAAAAACAGCCCCACTCGGTGAACTCATTTCATCAACTACTGCAATTTCATTACCATGACTTTGATTCATGAAATAAATAGGTTTGCCAATTAATTGTGAAAGTTGTTTTGCGCTCTCAGATTTTAAAGGATTAGCTAGTGAACCGAAGTGTCGCGAGGTAAAGAGCAGTCGAGCCATGCTCGATTCCTAGCGCATGAAATCAGGGATATCGATCTCATCTTCTGCTACTAAATCTTCAAAAGTTATTCGTTTACGAGAGCGTGGTTCACCGCCATTAACATCTAGATCAAGTGCGATGGCAATTGGATCATTAGCAGCGATTGGATCTGCTTCACCACTTAACGCAGCCGCATTAATCACCGGCATTAATACACGCTTTGGCTCTCCGCCGGCAAAACCTGCAGCAATAACAGTTACACGGACTTCATCACCTAAGGCATCATCAATTACAGTGCCATAAATAATATTTGCATCTGGGTGCGCAGATTTCGCAACTAATTCAGCGGCCTCTGATATTTCAAATAATCCGAGATCTGATCCACCAGCAATTGAAAGTAATACACCATGTGCACCATCAATTGAAGCTTCAAGTAATGGACTTGAGATAGCAAGTTCGGCTGCACGAATGGATCTAGCTTCACCTCTTGCTGAACCAATTCCCATTAATGCAGAACCAGCACCTGACATAACGCTTTTAACGTCAGCAAAGTCTAGATTTATTAATCCTGGAGTTGTAATTAAATCTGTAATTCCTTGAACACCAGATAACAAAACTTGATCAGCAGTTCTAAAAGCTTCAAGTGCACTAATTGATCGATCTGAGATTGCAAGTAGACGATCATTTGGAATTACAATTAATGTGTCAACTTCAGTTCTTAAGTTTTCAATTCCTTCTTCGGCTTGTGCCGTTCTACGCTTTCCTTCAAATGTAAATGGTTTGGTTACTACACCCACTGTTAGAGCGCCAAGATCTTTTGCAACCTTTGCGACAATTGGTGCACCGCCTGTACCAGTTCCGCCACCTTCACCTGCAGTAACAAAAACCATATCCGCGCCACGTAATACTTCTTCAATCTCATCAATATGATCAAGTGCTGCTTGGCGACCAATCTCTGGTGCAGCGCCCGCGCCTAATCCTCTTGTTAACTTTCTACCAATATCTAATTTCACATCAGCATCTGACATTAACAATGCTTGTGCATCTGTATTGATTGCAATAAATTCCACACCTTTTAAACCAACATCAATCATTCGGTTAACAGCATTAACTCCGCCGCCGCCAATACCAACAACTTTAATTACAGCTAAATAATTTTGCGGTGTTGCCACGTTGCGCCTCTTCCCTAGCCCTAAATCTCAACTTGAGAGTTAAAGTTATTGCTTTTCCGATTACGCAAAAGTATGCATTAGAGGCATCTCAATCAAACACCGACACGATATTTGTAGAGATAAATAACTATGGAGTTTATGGATTTTTATTAAGAATTAATACCAAATTTAGATTTATTTCTAATCAAAATTAACTGACTATTGGCGAATCTGGCTGTGATAAATCTACCTGTTTAATGCCCTTATTTTCAGGCAATTTCAGCAGGGCAGCCAGTACTTTTGATTTTTGGCCAATATCTGTTGCCCCTCCCCAATTAATACGAAGTGCTGATGAATTATGTCGGGTATCCATGAGAATAAAGCTAGATTTCGTGATCGAAATTGATTCAAGATCTGAGAGTAAATATCTTAAATCTGCAGGAATTTGCTCTAATAAAGCAGCTATAGAGGTTAGGTCCCCATTACTTGGACTCTGACTTGTAACCGAAGGCAATGCACTTTGCGCTACTAGTTGTTTTGGTGAAGTGGGTGTGAAAATAAAGCCCTTGCTATCAAAATTTAAAGAGAGGTTTTGAGCAGAAATTGTCTTAGCAATTGCAACTCTCTCTTGCACCACAATAGATAGTTTTTTATCAAACCAATTCCTAGAAACATCACTATCGGATATCCAATCTAACTGATTAAGGGTCCTCTTTATTGATCTCACATCCACTCTAGCTAATTGATCACCAATCTTTGGCTCAATTCCATTTTGTGAAAGTTCACTTAGTACGAGATTCACAGCGCTGCTTCCACTAACTGATACCTGCGAAACTGAAAGTAGTGATGACCAGCCAAGAAGATAAGCAGAGGCAAAAATTGTGCTAATTACCAGTAAGGATGTCATCAATCGCCTTATACGCTTAGAAATTCTTATGCCCATTAAGTACTACCTACTAGCAAGTGATTGCAAGATAGGTTCACCGAGTGAACTAATATCGCCTGCTCCTAATGTAATAATTACATCACCGCTCTTTGCCATCTTTGTAATTTCAGAAACTACTTCTAGCATCGAAGGTTCAAACCTAACCTTGGTCTGATCCATATTGCGCGCGATCATCAGTGATGAAACGCCAGGAATTGCCTTCTCACTAGCTGCGTAAACTTCTAGCAGAAAGGTGAAATCAGCATTTGATAACGCTGCACTGAATTGCTCAAAGAAGGCTGCAGTTCTTGAATATCTATGTGGCTGGAAAATAACTAGAACTCGAGCAGATTGGGCTAGATTTTTAGCAGCAGTTAAGGTTGCAATGATTTCAGTTGGATGATGACCATAATCATCAATTACTTTAATTCCAGAAACTTCACCTTTTAATTCAAATCTACGCCTGGTACCTGTAAAACTCTTAAGTCCAGTAAATAACTTATCCTCGGCCATATTCAAAGCACTGGCAGCCGTAAAGGCAGCTAAGGCATTTAATAGATTGTGCTCGCCGACGACTGACAGATTTAACTCCCCCACCTTGCGGCCAGTACTAGAAATGCTGGCTAAAGAAGATAAAGGGTTTAGTTGAATTCGCTGGATTTGAAAATCATTGTTTTCACCCTTGCCATACAGCAATATTTTTAGATCTTTTCTAGTCACGCGAGTAAGAAGTTGCATAACTCCTGGGTCATCTCCACAGGCAACCAAAAAACCGTTCGCCTGAATGGATGAAATAAACTGCTCGAATACTTTAAAAACTGCTTCCACATCGGCAAAGTGATCAACATGATCTAATTCAACATTTGTAATGATGGCACCACTTGGCTTATAAGCTAGAAATGATCCATCTGACTCATCTGCTTCGGCGATAAATATTGAACCACTACCACTGTGAGCGTTGGTTCCAGCTGTATTAATAGTTCCGCCAACTGCAAATGATGGGTCAGCGCCAGCTGCTTGTAATGCAACTGCCAACATTGCAGTTGTTGTTGTTTTGCCATGTGTACCAGCTACTGCGATTGATGTTGATTCAGACATTAACCAAGCTAAAGCTTGAGCTCTAGCTGCCACAGGAATCATCTTCTTGCGGGCTAAGGCCAATTCTGGATTATCTTCCCGAATTGCAGCTGAAATTATGACTAGCTCAGCATCTCCTAAATTTTCTTCTTTATGCCCAACTTCAATTCTTGCTCCAAGTGCTTTTAGCGAGGTGAGAAGTGGTGAATCATTTTTATCTGAACCAGAAACAGTAAAACCTTTAGCTAGCATTATTCTGGCAATTCCACTCATGCCCGAACCACCGATGCCAATAAAGTGTATTTTAAGTTTTGCTAGTTCAGATAGTGAATACTGCGTTGATAAGCTCATTTACCTCCACTTACCTCCTGAATAATTGCATTCCCAATTAATTCACTAGCTGATAACTCACTATGAGCACTGCCTTGATAAGTGGAAGCACTTCGCCAAATTTCATCCCAGTTACTAGAAAGCCATCCGGAATTAAATTTATCATCGGCTACAACAATGGCCGCTCCGGCAGCTTGCAAATCTGACGCGTTTGCTGCTTGCTCACCATTTCCAATTGGCAATGGAATTAAGACCGCAAATTTTCCAACGGCCGCAAGTTCTGCGCAGGTTAAGGCACCACTTCTAGCAATAACAAGATCAACAGCGTGATAAGCAGATGCCATATCTTCTATATATGCAAGGGGAAGATAATTTTCAGTCCTTGTTGGTAAGGGGTTATTGCGCCCAACTGAATGAACTACCTGTACACCTTTTTCTGTAAAACTTGCGAGAGATTGCAAAATAGCTTCATTAATATGGCGAGAACCAAGTGATCCACCAAAAACTAAAACGGTTTGCTTATCGGCAGAAAGTCGCCATTTTTCTAATTGTGCCTGCCGTTTGGTGGAAATTACTTCCTTTGATTCAAAGGTGCTAGAAATTATCTCTGCTCTTATTGGCATGCCACTTAATATTGCATTTTTCCAGCGTCCAATTTTCAAGCCTGCTCGTGAAAAAGCAATAAAGATTTTGCTTGCAAAAGGAGCACCTAACTTATTTGCCCAGCCAGGAATTGCATTTGCTTCATGAATGAATATTGGCTTTCGAAGAATTGCCCCAGCAAGGTAAAGCGGGGGGCAGGCATATCCACCAAATCCAATAATTAAATCTGCATCTTTACAAATCTTTATTCCCTGCCAAGTTGCTATTAGAATTTTCACCGGCCAAAACAATGTACTGGGAGTTAACTGCCTGGGCATTAACACCTTTGGGATATGGCGAAGTTCAAAACCTGCTTCTGGAACAAGTTGATTTTCAAGGCCAGTTTTGGTGCCAATAAATTGATATTGCCAATCTGGCTTTTTACTTCTAAGCCAACTTGCAACTGCTAAAGCTGGTTCAACATGACCAGCAGTACCACCACCTGCAAAAATTATTTTGATTGTCATCTGTCTAATTTTCTCATCCTACTTAACTTAATACCTTCAGCAATCTCTGGTGTTCGCCTTGCAACGCCTAATACATAGCCAACTGCAAGTAGATTTGCCAGTAGGGATGAGCCTCCGTAGGAGATAAAAGGCAAAGTAACTCCAATAACTGGAATTACCGATGTGACTGATCCGATATTCACAGTTATCTGAGCAATAAACCAGCATGCAATTCCTGCGGTGACATATCTTGAAAAATCATCTTTAGTTTTCAGAGCAATTCGCAACATTGAATAAATCAACGCCGCATAGAGAGCTAAGACTAAAAGTGTTCCTAATAAACCTAACTCTTCTCCGATAACTGAAAAAATAAAATCAGTATGTGCTTCAGCTAAGTTCGCCCATTTTTGTTTACTTGCTCCGAGGCCACTGCCCCAAAGCCCACCGCTTGCTAACCCCATGATGCTGTGGGCTGGCTGCCAACCCGAAAATTTGTAATACCTTTCATCGAAAGGATCGAAAAGAGCGGCAAATCTACTCATGCGATAGTTACTACTAAAGATAAGAACTGAAGCGACAATTGTGCTTAAAGCAATGACAAAAATAAAATGCTTAATGGGTGCGCCAGAAATGAATAAAATGCCACCAAAAATAATTGCTACTAATAGAGCGGTTCCTAAATCCTTCTGTAATATTATCAAACCTTCGATAACAACTAAACCAGGCCAAATTAATGCCATGGGATTTTTACCTGCAACAAGATCAATTCTTCGTAATTGAAATGCGCACCAAAGAATTAAACCAAATTTAGCAAACTCTGATGGCTGAAGCGTAAAACCACCAATTTCAATCCAATTTCTATTTCCATTTATATTTTTTCCTAAAGAGGGCACCAGAGGAAGTAGTAATATAAAAACAGAAATAGTTAGGCTTACTTTTGCCAATCTCAGCCAGATTTTTCCCTGAACTTTAAATGCCCAATATGCGGTGGCTGCCCCAAGAATTAAAAATAAGAATTGCCTGATGAAAATTGAATAGCTATTACCACTTTCCTGAAGTGATGTGACTGTTGAAGATGATAAAACCATGGTTAAACCAAGAGCGCATAAAAATACAGTGCTCCAGATGATTAGAAAGTATGGCAGCTCTGGGCGGGTAAGTATTTTTGAGTATTTTCGAACCGTTAAGTTATTTGCCACATCAAACCTGAGCTTTCACAGCTTGGCTAAATAACTGTCCACGCTGCACATAGGATTCAAACTGGTCCATTGAAGCACAAGCAGGTGCAAGCAAAACTGTATCTCCAGGCTGTGCTAATTTGATTGCGGCGCTAACAACATCATTCATTAAAGTTTTAGCATCACTTTTTTGATCAACTCTCACTAATTCAATTTTGGGCAAGTGTTCTTCGACTGCCTTTGCAATTAATTCACGATCTTCACCAATTAAAATGACGGCTTTGATTCTAGATGCACATCTTTTAACTAGCTCGCCCATACTTGCACCTTTTGCCAGACCACCGGCAATCCAAATTACTTTAAAGTTTGATAGCAATGATGCAGCTGCTGCGTGTGGATTAGTCGCTTTTGAATCATCGATCCAATTAATTTCATTTTTACTAAGCACTAACTCCATTCGATGATGATCGGGCGAGAAATTCTTTAGTCCGATTTTGATGTCCTCGTATTTAACTCCAATTGATAGAGCAAGTGCTGCAGCAGCTAAAGCATTTAAAACATTATGTGGAACTGTAGGAGTTATATCTACTAATTCAGCTATTTCATTGGCCTGGTTTGGAGAGGCAGAAAATGCTCGGTCAATTAAGAGATTTTCAACAACTCCCAGTTCACCTGAATTTGGGGTATCAAGTGAAAACCACATAATCGCATCATTAGAGGTTCGCCGAGCTAATTCAGGATCAGATTTATTCAATATCATCTTGCTAGAGTGCTTTAGCAGTTTTAATTTTGCTTGGGCATAAGCCTCAAAACTACCGTGCCAATCGATATGGTCTTCGGCAATGTTTAATACTGCAACCGATTCATACTCAGGCAAGTTACTCCAATGAATTTGAAAAGAAGAAAGCTCAATTGCGAGAAAATCTAAAGGTTTTTTGGCACAAACCGATGCAATCACAGTTTCTCCGACATTACCGCATGCTGCTCCATTAATTTTTGCTGCCTTAAAAATAGATTCAACCATTTTAATTGTTGTAGTTTTACCATTAGTGCCAGTCAGTGCTATCCACTTTTGCGAAGGGGCAAGTACTTGCTTTATTTGCCAAGCAAAATCAATTTCACTTAAAATCTCAACTCCATCAGATCTAAGTTGGCTAATTACTGGATGATCTTCTCGCCAGCCTGGAGAAACAACAGCCAATTCGACATTAGCTGGAATTTGATTAATCACATCTGCACCAGCTTTTACTTTTTCATCAAAAAGTTTAGAATTAGCACCAAAATCAACTAAGGCGGTATGGCAAGCCATACCTGTAACACCTGCGCCTATAACTAAACAATTTTTTCCAGCCAAAGACTGAACAAAATTCATTAAGACACAACCCACTGGGCATAAA
>Ga0255083_1000418_pt1 | contig 10905 bp, 8 predicted proteins | sample Colum_Colum_RepC_FD_188460 | JGI IMG/M metagenome (GOLD analysis project Ga0255083, IMG submission 188460) | Freshwater microbial communities from Columbia River, Oregon, United States - Colum_Colum_RepC_8h | ecosystem: Environmental > Aquatic > Freshwater > River | place: USA: Oregon | collected...
TCCACCAGGAACTGATGCCAATCCCCGATTTGACGGTGGCGGAGAACATCACCCTAGGCGCCGAACCCTGCGGACGCTTCGGACGAGTCGACCGCGCGGCCCAGCTGCGTCGTGCCAAGGAATTGCTGCAGGAACTTGAATCCGAAATCGATGCTTCACGTCAGATGCGTACGCTCACGGTGGCGCAGACGCAGGTCGTCGAGATCGCCAAGGCGCTCGGCCGTCAGGCCGACATGATCCTGATGGACGAACCGACGGCCGCCCTCTCCGACCACGAGGTCGCCGCCCTCTTCCGGGCCATCGCCCGCCTGAAGGCCCGTGGCGTGGCGATCGTCTACACGACGCATAAGATGGACGAAGTCTTCCGCCTGGCCGACCGCATCTCGGTCCTCCGCGATGGCCGCCTGGTCGGCACCGCTCCCGCGTCCGATCTGAGTCCGGCTAAATTGATCTCCCTCATGGTCGGCCGCGAGATGGCTGACGTCTTCCCGACCCGCTCCCTGCCTACGGAGGAAGTCCTGCTCGAGGTTTCCGGACTGACCCGCGAGCCGGCCTACCGCGATATCAGTTTCCAAGTCCGCCGCGGCGAAGTGGTCGCCCTCGCCGGCCTGATGGGCGCTGGGCGTACCGAAGTGGTCAGCGCCATCTACGGACTCCAACCCGCCGCCCGCGGTGTCATCACCCTCAAAGGCAGGGCCTTGGTGGTCAGGTCGCCCCAGGACGCGCTCGCCGCCGGCATCGGCATGGTGACCGAAGACCGCAAAGGCCTCGGCCTCATTCCGGCCCTAGGCGTCGACCAGAATATCACCCTGACGGCCCTGCGCACCCTCTGCCGCGGTCAGCTCATCGACCACCGCGTCGAAGCTGCTATTGTCGGGGCCAAGATCGAGGAATTCGCGGTCAAGACCAGCCGTCCGTCCCAACCCATCGCCCAGCTCAGCGGTGGCAACCAGCAGAAGGCCCTCCTCGCCCGCTGCCTGCTCGGCGATCCGGACCTCATCATCCTCGACGAACCTACCCGCGGCATCGACATCGGTGCGAAGGCCGAAATCTACGCTCTGATCCAGAAACTGGCCCGTGCCCGCAAGGGCGTGTTGCTCGTCTCCTCCGAACTGCCGGAAGTCCTTTCCCTGGCTCATCGCATCGTCGTCCTGCGCCGCGGCAGCGTGGCTGCCACGCTCGAAGCCTCCGAGACCGACCAAGAGACCGTGCTCCGACACGCCATGCCTTTATCACGTCATGCCCACCCTCGACCGTAATCTGCTCCATCGTTTCGGACTCTTGTTCGTCATCTTGCTGGTCGGACTGGGCCTGACGCTCACGACCGATACCTTCCTCAGCGTCGCGAACCTCACCAACGTCGCCCGCCAGGTCTCCATCAACGGCATCCTGGCCGTCGGCGTGACCTTCGTCCTGCTCACCGCCGGCGTGGATCTCTCCCTGGGTTCGGTCGTCGCCCTGAGCGGCGTCGCCTGCGCGACCTTCGCCCACCCCGGAGATCATTCCGTCATCGTCCCGATCGCCGTCGGCCTGCTCACCGGCGCGGCCTGCGGACTCGTCAACGGTGTCCTGGTGACCCGTGGGGGCGTCGCTCCGTTCATCGTGACGCTCGGGATGATGACCATCGCCCGCGGTCTGGCGCTCATCGTCAGCGGCGGCCGCCCCGTCGCGAACATGTCGAATGAACTGACCGCCCTCGCCGGCGACTTCCTCGGCATCCCGATTCCGGTGCTCTGTTTCGCAGGCGTCGCGCTCGCCGCGTGGTTCTTCCTGCGTAACTTCCGCCTCGGCCGTCACATCTACGCCGTCGGCGGCAACGAACACGCCGCCCGCGCCGCCGGCGTGCCGGTCGAACGCGTGAAGCTCTTCGCCTACGGTCTCTGTGGACTCCTCACCGGCCTCGCCGGGGTCGTCCTGGCGGCCCGTATCACCACGGGCCAGCCCAACGCCGGTCAGGCCTACGAACTGGATGCCATCGCGGCCGTGGTCATCGGCGGCACGAGCCTCGCCGGCGGGGTCGGTACGATCACGGGCACCCTGCTCGGTGTCCTGCTCATCGGGGTGATCAATAATGGCTTGGATTTGCTGGGGGTTTCTTCGTATTACCAAGCGGTCATCAAAGGCGTCATCATCGTGGGTGCGGTTTGGCTCGACCGACGTCAGGCCCGTTCGTAAAAGTCAGGCATGCGCCTCACCCCTCGCACTGCCGCGGCGGCCTTCTTGGCCGTCGGTGCCCTCGCCCTTTCCGCCTCCTTCCTTTCCGGCTGCAAGAAAGCCGAAGCCCGCAAGGAGGGTGAGCTGCTCATCGGTTTTTCGTCCCGTGACCTCTCCGCCGAATATACCGCCAAGCTCTCCGAGGCCATCGTTGACTACGCCCAGACGAAGCCGGGCGTGAAGCTGGTCATGGTCGACGCCCAGTCCGACGTCCAGAAGCAGTTCAGCCAGGTGGAGAACTTCATCGCGCAGAAGGTCGATGCGATCATCCTCAATCCCTGTGAACTCGAGGCCAGCACCCCGGCCGTCGACCGCATCAAGGCCGCAGGCATCCCGCTCGTGCTCGTCAATCAGACCACGAAATCGGCCGGCGATTCCTACATCGGCTCCAATGATTTTGACGCGGGCCGCATCGCGATGGAAGCGATCGCCAAGAAGCTCAACGGTCAAGGCGGCGTCCTGATGCTTCACGGTATCATGGGCACCTCCGCCCAGCTCCAGCGTGAAGCCGGCGCCCGCGAGGTCTTCGCGAAATACCCGGGCCTCAAGCTCGTCGACCACCAGACGGCCTCGTGGGACCGCGCGAAGGCCCTGGCGATCACGGAGAACTGGATCCAAGCCCATAAGGGCAAGTTCTCGGCGGTCTTCGCCCACAATGACGAGATGGCCATGGGCGCACTCCTCGCCCTCGAGCGGGCTCAGCTGAAGAAGGATGTCTACGTCATCGGTATCGACGCTATCGCCCAAGCGCTCTCGGCGGTGAAGGAAGGCCGTCTCGACGCCACGGTCTTCCAGGACGCGGTCGGTCAAGGCAAAGGCTCGGTCGACGCCGCGATCCTGCTCGCGAAGAAGCAGCCCTGCCCCAAGGAGACGATGATCCCCTTCCAGCTCATCACCCGCGACAACCTTTCCCGATTCCTCAAATAACATGAAAACCCTGCTCTCCCTCCTCACCTTCGGCCTCTTGGCCGCGACCGCCTCCCCGGCGTCCGCCGCCGACACCCGTCTCTTCGAGATGCGCGTGTACTACGCCGCCGAAGGCAAACTCGACGCCCTCAACGCCCGCTTCCGCGACCACACTCTCAAGCTGTTCACGAAACATGGCATGACCAACCTCGGCTATTTCGTCCCGGCGAACAAAGCGGAGAACAAGCTGGTCTACTTCCTGGCTTACGCCGATCGCTCCGCCCGCGACGCCTCCTGGAAAGCTTTCGGCGCCGATCCGGACTGGAAGGCCGCCCAGAAGGCTTCCGAGGTCAACGGCAAGCTGATCACCAAGGTGGAATCCGCCTTCCTGACAGCGACGGATTATGCCGTCCTGGCTGAAGCGAAGTCCTACGGCAAAGGCGTCTTCGAGCTCCGCACCTACACGACCGAAGCGGGTCGCCTGGAGAACCTTAACGCCCGTTTCCGCGACCATACGCTGAAGCTCTTCGAGAAGCATGGCATGACCAACATGACCTACTGGAATCTCGCCGCCGACCAGAAGGGCGCGAAGAACTCCTATGTCGCGGGCAACACCCTCATCTACCTGCTGCACCACGAGAGCGAAGCAGCCGCCAAAGCCAGCTTCGACGCCTTCCGTGCCGACCCGACCTGGGTCGCCGCCAAGGAAGCCTCCGAGAAGAAGGCCGGCGGTTCGCTCACGATCGCGCAGCCTGACGGCGTGAAGTCCGAATTCCTCGTCCCGACCGATTACTCCCCGGTCAAATAAACCGAAGACCAGCCTTCTTCTAAGCCCCTCACCCGAGGGGCTTTTTTTGCCATGTTACGTCAATTAAAGACATACCATTCGGTTCGACCTCTCCCCGCAAACGCCCAACCTGACCGCATGGATTACCCCGCATCCTCTCGCCGCCGCTTCCTGTCTTCCTCGCTTCTCGGCCTCGGGGCCTTGGGCGCCGTGACCAAACTGGACGCTGCTTCGTCCGCAGCGACCTTCACCGAGCCTGCCCGCGAACTCGCGGTCGACGACTGGGCGGACGTCATCGTCTGCGGCGCCGGACCGGCTGGGGTCACCGCCGCTATTTCCGCCGCTCGGGCGGGAGCGAAGGTGCGACTGCTTGAGACGCACGGATCCCTCGGGGGCGTCTGGACGTCCTCGCTCCTGGGCTATCTGCTGGATTTCGACAAGCCCGGCTTCAACCAGGAATTGGTGCGTCGTCTGCGCGAGCGCGACGCGATCAACGGCCGCGGGGTGAATGACATCTCTTATCACCCGGAGGAGATGAAGCTGATCCTCGAAGAACTATGCCTCGCCGCTGGCGTGAAAGTCCATCTGCATACGCGGGTCGCGTCCGTGATCAAGGAAGGCCGCAAGGTCGTCGGCGTCATCACGGAGTCCAAGTCCGGACGTCAGGCCTGGCGGGGCCGGACGCTTATCGACACGACCGGCGACGGCGATGTCGGCGCGCTCGCCGGCAACAGTTTCGAACTGGGGGTCGATAACGCCTGCCCGTGCCAGCCGATGAGCATGTGCGCCCTCCTGACCTGCGATGATGTCGCCGCCCTCAACGCCTACGTGCGCTTCGGTGACGGCTATGAGAATCCTGACCGCTACGGCCATAAGAAGCGGTTGCTGGCCGAGCTTCGTCGGGCCGGCTCGGATCCTAGCTACCAAGCACCCACGTTCTTTCCGGTCCGCGGGAACCTCATCCTTGCGATGCTCAATCACGAGTATGGCGTGAATGCGACCGACGCCGAAGCCGTGACCGCGGCGACCTTACGAGCCAGAGCCGAAGTGAACTCCCTCGTCCGCGGCCTACGCTCCCTCGGCGGACCCTGGAAAGGCATGCAAGTCGTCGCGACCGCCGAGCAGATCGGCGTGCGGGACGGCCGTCGTCTCGCCGGCCGCTACACCGTGGTCAAGGACGACGTCGCCAACGGAGCCAGACACGATGACGCCGTCGTGCGGGCAACCTTCTCGGTCGACGTGCACGCGCTGACCAAAGACAAATCCGCTTATTCCAGCATGGGTGTGAAGGTGAAGCCTTACGACATCCCCCTGCGCGCCCTCATCGCCAAAGACGTCGACGGACTGATGATGGCCGGACGTTGCATCAGCGGGGACTTCATCGCCCATGCGAGCTACCGTGTGACCGGCAATGCCGTCGCCATGGGCGAAGCCGCGGGCGTCACCAGCGCCCTCGCCGCCTCGTCCAAGCGCGCCCCGCACGAGATCTCCTGGCCCGAAGCCGCCGCCCTGCTCCCCAAGGTCCGCCAAGGGTAATCCTTCCTAATGTTCGCCCAACCACCGAGAAACGTCCTCCTCTGGGCGGCCATCCTCACCCTGGTTTCCTTGGTGGTCGGCGCCGCCGGGGCCGGCTTCCTGCATGCGCTGGAGGCGGTCACGGCGCTCTATCGCTCGACCTCATGGTTGCTCGTGACCTTGCCGTTCATCGGACTGCTCACGATCTGGCTGTACAAGGGTCCGCTGAAGGCCTCTGCCGGGGGCGTGAAGACCCTGCTCGCCCAGATCAAGGCTCCGACCAGCCCCATGCCTGCGTCCATGGGTCCGTCGATCATCGTGACGACCCTGCTGTCGCACCTCGGCGGAGCCTCGGTCGGCCGCGAAGGCACGGCACTCCAGATGGGCGGAGCGATCGCCGACCAAGGCTCCCGCTGGATCGTCCTCAACGAATCCGAGCGCCGGACGCTCATCCTCTGCGGCGTCTCCGCCGGTTTCGCCGCCGTCTTCGGCACCCCGATCGCCGCGGCGATCTTCGCGCTGGAGTTCGTGCGTCTGCGTAGCTGGGCCATCCTGCCGTGCCTAGCCACGGCGTTCCTCGCGGACATCGTGGGTCGTAAGTTCTTCTTCGCCCAGCACGCCGACTACCGCCTACCGCTTCCGGCGGAGTATGACCTGAGCGGATTCGGTTCGGCCGTGCTGCTCGGCCTCGCCTCCGGGGGCATCGCGTGGCTCTACGTCTTCCTAAGCCGACGCGAGGCCGCCAAGCCCAACCCCGAGCCTTACGCCCGGATCTTCTTCACCGGCACCTTGTTCTCGGCCGCGGTCTACTTCAAGCACATGGAAGACTTTACGGGCCTTGGCCTGCCGATCATCGAGTCCGCTCTGGTCGAACCCGCCGCTCCGCTGACCTTTGTCTTCAAGTTCCTGTTTACGATCATTTGCGTCTCCGCCGGTTTCCGTGGCGGCGAAGTCACCCCGCTCTTCTTCGTCGGCGCCACCCTCGGCAGCGCCGCGGCGGTCCTGCTGAGCCTTCCGCTGAGCATCTGCGCCGCCTTGGGCTTCGTCGCCGTCTTCGCCGGTGCCGGGGCCGTCCCGCTCGCCTGCGCGGTCATGGCCTGCGAACTCTTCGGTTGGTCGATCGGGGGCTACGCCCTGGTCGCGTGTGCGGTCAGCTGGATGGTGGCCGGACGCAAGGGACTTTACGACTAAGCCTGAACAGGGCTCAGACGGTGACGTCAAAAACCATCATGCTCTCAAGGTCTGGGACGAAGATCAATTTCACGTGCTCGTGCGCGGGGTGCGGGGGGCTTGACCTCGTGTTCGGCCCCCAACGGACTTGCCATGCGGGGAGTAAGGGGTATGCCTTGCAAAAGCCGCCCAGTGATTCCGCTGGCATCCCGACCTGTCCATTTCCCAACGTCCCTTAACCAACGCTTAACCAAACGAATGTCGCCCGCCACCCACGTTGAAGATCCCGATGTCATCCTGATTGGCAGCGGGGTGATGTCGGCCAATCTCGGAGCGATGCTGAAGCGGCTCGATCCGCGACTTTCCATCCAGCTCTATGAAGCCGGAGATCGCTTGGCACAGGAGAGTTCGGATGGCTGGAATAACGCCGGCACCGGGCACGCGGGGATCTGCGAGCTGAGTTACACGCCCAAGCGCGAGGCGGATGGCTCGGTGAAGGTGGCCAAGGTCATCGAGATCTTCGAGCAGTTCGAGCAATCAAAACACTTCTGGAGCTACGCGGTAGCCAACGACATGGCCAGTAACCCGAGGGAGTTCATCAATCCCGTCCCCCACATCAGCTTCGTGCATGGAGCTGAACAGGTGGAATTCCTCAAGGCCCGCCACGCCGGAATGTCCGCCCACCATTTCTTCCGGGAGATGGTCTTCACTACTGACCGCACCACCCTTGCGAGTTGGGCGCCGCTCCTGGTCGAAGGTCGGGGCGACGGACCCATTGCCGCGACAAAGATGGACGGGGGCACAGATGTGAACTTTGGCGCAATCTCTCGTAAACTGCTAAGCTGGCTGGGACGGCAGGAGGGATGCGGGGTCGCCTCCGGCCATCGCGTAATCGGCCTGCGGAGAAACGGCACGGGCTGGGAAGTCCGTGTGAAGGAGTCAGCGACCGGGCGTGTTCGGACAAATCGAGCCAAGTTCGTCTTTGTTGGCGCAGGCGGCGGCACGCTTCCGCTGCTACAGATGTCCGGTATTCCGGAGGCAAAGGGTCTGGGCGGTTTCCCTATCGGCGGCCAGTGGCTCGTTTGCGACAATCCGGAAATCGTCGAGAAGCACCAAGCAAAGGTCTATGGTCAACCGCTCGCCGCTGCCCCGACGATGGCTGTGCCGCACCTCGACACCCGCATCTTGGATGGCAAGAAGACCCTGCTTTTCGGTCCCTTCGCCGCCTGGACGACGAAGTTCCTGCACCAGCAGGGCCGCTACACCGACCTGCCCTTCTCCATTCGTCCGGACAACCTCGCTACCCTCGTCAATATTGGCATCCATAACCTCGACCTTGTCCGGTACCTCATCCAGCAGGGCACGCAGAGCATGCGGAACCGCATCGAGGTGCTGAAAATTTTCTATCCGGCCGCAAAGGTTGCGGATTGGAAGCTGATCGACGCAGGCATCCGGGTGCAGGCCATCAAGAAGACGGATGGTCAGGCAGGCATTGTCCATTACGGCACTGAGGTCATCACCGATGCCGCGTGCAGCATCTCCGCGCTGCTCGGAGCCTCGCCGGGCGCCTCGGTCTCGGTGAATATCGTGCTCGAGGTCATCAAGAAATGCTTCCCCGCCTTGCTCGCCAGCCCAGAGGGGCATGCGCGCATGAAGGCGATGATCCCGACCTTCGACCTGGATATCAAGCTCCCTGAGAACGCCGAGCAGTTCCGCGAGTATAGCCTGCGAGCGGATAAGATCCTCGGGCTCCGGGCAAGCTGACCGGTGGATTAGTCCTAGAAACTAACCCTTCGTCGCGAGCCGCGGTGTGAATCTAAGTGGATGGGATTGGCTCCGCCGGATGCCTACGGCATCGCCTGTTCACCTGCGCGGTGAGCCGGGGCGTCACAGGCCGCAAGGGTCTCTATTCCGAATAAAATCATCGCTGAACGGACTTTTCTTGGCCTGCCTCCTAACTTTTCTGGGCGGGTGAGGTTTAATTCGAGAGGTCCGACGACAATACCTATTGTCCCGACCTACGAATGTCGCCCCCCGACTCCCATCTACGGTTCACCAAGCTCTTCGTCGCGGCCCAGCCATCCCTGTACGGCTACCTGATGTCCTTGGTGCATGACCGCCAGGCGGCCGACGAACTGATCCAAGAGCTGGCGGAGCGGCTTTGGCATAAGTTCCCGGACTACGACGCGTCCCGCCCCTTCGTGGCCTGGGGCATCGGTTTCGCCCGCTATCTCGCGATGGAGTGGCGACGCCGGCAACGTCGGCTGCCCTTGCCTTTGGACGATGCCACGCTCGAAGCCCTGGCCGAAGCCGCCGAACAAGACTTGCCAGATCAGGACGCGCGACTGGAAGCGCTCCGCGACTGCCTGCGCAAACTGACGGACCGCCAGCGCGAGATCCTCCGGCAGCGTTACGAGGATTCCACCCCGGTGGCGGCGATCGCGGATGCCGCGCAACGGACGCCCATGGCCGTCTACAAGGCCATCAAGCAGGCCCATCTGGCGCTTTTCGACTGCGTCACCCGCCGTCTCGGTCATACCTCGCCATGAGCAAGCTGGAAGACAATCAGGAACTCGACGACCTGGCTTTGCGCGTTCTCCACGGCATCGCCGATGAGAGCGAACAGGCTGCGTTGCGGCAGTTGCTCCGAACGAAGCCGGACGCGCGCCACCGCTTCGTCCTCCAGGCAACCCAGCACGCGATGCTGTGCCGCGAAGGTGCGGCGGGCTCGTTGGCGACGGATAAGCGGCTCTACTTCGAACGCCTGGAAGAGGATGGCCAAGGCCGTTGGTGGGCGAGGAAAGCCTGGCTCGCCGCCGCGGCCGTCGCGGCCACGCTGCTGGTCGCCAGCCTCCTGCTCCGTCCGACCGACGCCATGGCCGCCTTGGAAAGGGTCGTGCAGGTCGCCCAGGAGACCGTGACCCGTTGTTACTCCGTCCGCGTGCTGGAGGCCGGCCCGCCCGAAGCGCCGGCCACGGGCCGCGGCCCCTACCCTCCGGCCAATCACCTCGACGGGGCGACCCTCTGGATGAAGGGTCCCGGTGAATTCGTCCTCCGCCAAGGCCTGCCGAACGGTGAGATCCGCCTGTTCGGCGGCGATCGCTCCGGGAGCTGGACGATGCGCGGGCTCGGCCCCGTGAAAGTCAGCCCGGACCCGACCCGCTTCGGGCGGGCGATCTTCGCGCCCAGCGGAGAGGTCGCTTTCCTCGACCTGCGTACGCAGTTGAGCCGGCTGAAGGCGGACTATGACGTGGAATGGCTGGACGACGAGTCACCCGACGTCCGTAAGCTGCGCACTGTGCGTCAGCGTCAGGCACAAGGCGGCCCCAAGGAAGTAGAGCTCTGGTTCGACCCAGCCAGCGGCGTCATCGAGCGGCTGATCCTCCGTCAATTGCCACGTAACAACGGAGGTCCTCGCAGCCTCGAACTGGTGTTGCTTTCTTCCGACCCCCTTCCGGACGCCTTCTTCCGCCACGAAAGCCATCACGAACCCGATCGCCCCATCCTGCTTGAACCATGAAACTCCGCCCTCTCCTGCTGCTGCTCAGCTGCGCCCTACTCGCCGCCGCCGACACACCGCCCATCAACCGGCCGAACATCATCCTGATCCTCTCCGACGACCAGGATTGGAACGGGCTCTCCGTCCGCATGCATCCGGACATCGCCGAATCCCGTAGCGACTACTTCGAGACGCCGAACCTCGAGAAGTTCGCGGCCCAAGGCATGCGCTTCAGCAACGGCTACGCCCCGGCGCCCGTGTGTTCGCCCACGCGCATCAGCCTCCAGACGGGCATGACCCCGGCCCGACTCGGATGGACGAAGGCCGCGCCGGCCGAAACAGGCTACCGACTGATCGAAGGGGATAATCGAAAGGCGATCCGCGACGATGAGGTGACCTTCGCCGAACTGCTGCGCAAGACAGGTTACGCGACGGCGCACTTCGGGAAGTGGCATCTCGGCGGTGGCGGCCCCGATAAGCATGGTTACGACGTGAGCGACGGCGACACAGGCAACCGCGAGGCGGAAGCTTTCAAGGACCCCAACCCGGTCGACATCTTCGGCATGACCGACCGGGCCAAGATGTTCATGGAAAAGAACGTCAAGGCAGGTAAGCCGTTCTACCTTCAGATGTCCTACAACGCCTTGCATGTCCCAGAGAACGCCAACCGCTCCAGCCTGGCCAAGTTCGAGGCCAAGAACCCCGGCCAGCTTCATCGCGACCCCGCCCGGGCGGCGATTGCTTACGACCTCGATACCGGAGTCGGCCGCCTGCTGGCCTCCGTCGCGGCGCTGGGCCTCGATAAGAACACCTA
>Ga0255083_1000440_pt1 | contig 10641 bp, 9 predicted proteins | sample Colum_Colum_RepC_FD_188460 | JGI IMG/M metagenome (GOLD analysis project Ga0255083, IMG submission 188460) | Freshwater microbial communities from Columbia River, Oregon, United States - Colum_Colum_RepC_8h | ecosystem: Environmental > Aquatic > Freshwater > River | place: USA: Oregon | collected...
CCCATTCCCCCGACATACAAAGCAAGCACGGGACGTAAAGCGTCATAGGCCTTTTCGATGTCTTCATTGATCGACACGTTCACCGTGGGAAGGATCTCGAACTCGCTCTCATGGCGACGTGCGGTCGGACGCGCCCAACCTTCCTTCAGATGCGACAGATACAACTCTTCATGACGCGGTGCGTAGAAAATCGGAAACCACCCGTCCCCTATTTCTGCGGCAAGCGCCACGTTCTTCGGGCCTTCTGCCCCCAAAAAGATCGGGACATCGGCTCGCAGTGGATGTGTCATGACGTTCAAAGCTTTTCCGAGTCCCAATCCGTCACGAGCAGGGATCGGATATTCCGGACCGTCGTTCGTCAGGCGATCTTCGCGGGCAAGAATCTTGCGAATGATGTCGACGTACTCTCGCGTACGAGCGAGTGGTCGGTTGAATCGCTGGCCGTACCAACCTTCGACCACTTGTGGCCCGCTGACTCCGAGGCCGAGCACGAATCGACCACCAGAGAGATGATCGAGCGTGATCGTTGCCATCGCGGCGGCAGACGGTGTGCGTGCCGAAATCTGCATGATGTTCGTACCCAGACGGATTTTCGAGGTCATCGACCCCCACCAAGCAAGTGGTGACACAGCATCGCTTCCCCAGCTCTCGGCCGTGAATACCGAGTCGAATCCGAGTGCCTCGACCATCTTCATGGTCTCGGGCACGTTGGGGGGCATCGACCTTCCCCAGTAACCGATGTGCCAACCGAGTTTCATTGGCGAATCGTACCCTTCACCTTCTCGCCGAAGCGCACCCCGAACTACCCTCCAAAGTGGACATCGTGGACCAACCACCTTGGGGGTAGTCAGTGGACATCGGGTACACCGTCGAACAAGAAACGCTGCGTAAGGAACTTCGCACGTACTACGAACACCTGCTCACGCCAGAGGTCGTAGCGGAATTAGGAAAGAGTCACGGCATTGGCAAAGAGCCGCGACGCGTCTGGAAGCAGATGTGCTCCGATGGTTGGGCGGGTATCGGCTGGCCCAAGGAATACGGTGGGCAAGGTCGCTCTGCGATCGAGCAGTTCATCTTCTTTGATGAGTCAATGCGTGCGGGTGCCCCCGTTCCAATGCTCTCCATCAACACGGTCGGCCCGACGATCATGAACTTTGGCTCGCAAGAGCAGAAGGATTTCTTCTTGCCAAAGATTCTCGCCGGTGATCTTCACTTCTGCATCGGTTACAGCGAACCAGGTGCCGGTACCGACCTTGCCTCACTACAAACTCGCGCAGTACGCGATGGTGACGAGTACATCATCAACGGCCAGAAGATGTGGACGTCACTATCAAGCGATGCCGACTACTGCTGGCTCGCGGTTCGCACTGGGCCACTTGAGTCTGAGACGCCCGCTGGTGAGACATGGAAGAAGCACAAGGGCATCAGCATCATCATCGTGCCGATGAATACACCCGGTATTTCCATTCAGCCGCTGCGATTGATCGGCGAGCACGACATCAACGCCGTGTACTTCGACAATGTGCGCGTTCCCGTGGCTAACTGTGTCGGTGGCGAGAACCAAGGCTGGACCCTCATCACCAACCAGTTGAACCACGAACGTGTGACACTGTGCAGCACAGGTGTCATCGAACGAGCATTTCAAGAAACCAAGTCATGGGCAGAAGAGACCAAGTTGCCCGATGGACGTCGCGTCGCCGACCAAGAATGGGTGCAGTTGAACCTGGCCCGCGTCTACTCCACCATCGACGTGTTGCGCCTGATGAACTGGCAGAGCGCATGGGAAGCGACGCAAGGTGTACTCGACATCGGCCACTGCAGCGCTATCAAGGTGTTCGGCACCGAGGGCTACCTCGACTCGTTCCGTCTTCTCTTCGAGATCTTCGGGCCAGTCGGCTACCTACGGGACGGCACTGCAGGTGCACAGATTCGTGCACGACTCGAATCGCTGTATCGCGGAATGCTCATTCTCACGTTCGGTGGTGGCACCAATGAGAGCCAGCGCGACCTCATTTCTATGTTCTCTCTCGGATTCCCAAGGACGGCTCGCTGATGGACTTCTCACTCACCGCAGAGCAAAAAGAACTGCAGGGTCTTGCTCAGCGCATTCTTCGTGACGGCACCGACACCGAGCGCTACAACGCTGTGCTCGCCTCATCGTCTGGCTTTGATCTCGAGCTTTGGAAGACTCTCGCTGCTTCTGGCTGCGTGGGCATTGCACTTCCGGAAGCAGTCGGGGGTGGTGGTCTGTCCTTCCTCGAAGCAGCCGTCGTGCTGCAAGAAGTCGGTCGCACCGCAGCACCAATTCCTGCCTTCGCCGTGATGGCGCTCGGCGCACCTGCACTGACGGCCGCTGGACGCGACGACCTGCTTGCCGGCGTGGCTGATGGCGATGTCATCGTCACTGCTGCGATACACGAAGCAGTTGGCGATGCCTATACACCGACGACATCCGTGAGTAGTGGAAAGATCACCGGAACCAAAGTATGTGTTCCAGCAGGGACTATCGCATCTCGATTCGTGGTAACCGCCGTGGACGGCTTGTATGTCGTCGAAGCGGGCGCCCCCGGAGTCACTGTGACACGACAGGACACCACCACAGGAATTCCTGATGCGATGGTGACATTCGATGGCGCACCAACAGAGAAACTCGGAGGCGAAGCAGCTGTTCGCATGCTGCTGCGTTCAGGAACTGCAGGTGCGTGCCTGGTGAACTCGGGTGCATGCCAGGAATCCTTGGCCCTCATCTCGTCGTACACCACAACGAGAAACCAATTTGGCAAGCCGATCGCTAGTTTTCAAGCTGTCAGTCAGCGTGCCGCAGATGCCTACATAGACACCGAGGCAGTGCGCCTGACGGCGTGGCAGTGCGCATGGCGACTTGCCGAAGGTGTGCCCGTTGATGAGCAGTTGTATTCAGCGAAGTTCTGGGCAGCAGAAGGTGCAGGACGAGTCGTTCGCGCAGCTCATCACTTGCACGGCGGCATGGGGGTTGACCGTGATTACCCATTGCACCGTTACTACTTACTCGTGAAAGAGATGGAGCTACAGATCGGCTCGGCAACTCCGTCACTGCGACGGCTCGGAGCCTCGCTGGTCGGCGTCAAGTGAAAGACCTGTTCCCACCCGATCCGGACGGATTGTTAGAACTTCATAATCGACAGTACGAAGTACGTGCATGGCGAATGTCGAACGACAAATTGCTCCTTCGTGGTGCAGTTCGCGATGACAAACCAAGTGGCCTCTACCTCGAACAAGATGCTGAACCCCTGACAATCCATCACATGATTGTCGACCTCGAAGTCGAGTTTCCGTCCATGGGTATCGCTCGTGTCGACGTCGTCTTTGAGTCGCACCCGCATGATCAGTGCACCGGCATCATCTCGGCATACCAATCACTCGTCGGCGTCTCCATTGCCCGAGGATTCACGAACAAAGTGAAGGAATTGTTCGGAGGACCGCGTGGCTGCACCCATGTTGGGGCGCTGCTCAATGCAATGGCACCGGTTGCAATTCAATGCGCGTGGTCGATGCGTGTTGCAGCCATGCGTGAAACTGGTGACACGAGCGAGATACGGCCGAGCACGCCAGAGGAATTCGACAAGGCCCTAAAGTTCAACATCAACACGTGTCACGTCTGGGAGGAAGACGGCGAGACCGTCAACTTCATCCGCAACGGCGGCGACCTTGGACCACCTCTTCCGGTGCAACGACGATTGGACGAACTAGGCCTTGGTGAAGATGCCTGGAAGAAGATGCGCGGTTAGGCGCCGACCAACGACGCAGCCTCGGCCACGGCCCACTTGTAGTCCACTTTGCCCACGGGTGTGCGCTTGATCTCTGGGACGATGAACACCTGCTTAGGCACCTTGTAGTCAGCGATGTGCTCGCGGCAATGGGCACGAATTTCTTCCTCTGTCACAGACGCTCCAGGACGAACCTGGACCATGGCAGTGACCTGCTGGCCCCAACGCTCACTCGGCGTGCCGGCAACGGCCGCATCGAAGATTGCTGGGTGTTGCTTCAGTGCTGCTTCGACTTCTTCTGGGAAGATTTTCTCGCCTCCGGAGTTGATGCACTGACTACCGCGGCCGAGCAACGTGATGACATTGCCTTCGATCATCGCGAAGTCACCTGGAATGACGTAGCGCACACCGTTGTACGTGGGAAAGGTATCTGCTGTCTTTTTTTCGTCCTTGTGATATCGCAACGGAATTGGGCCGGTACGAGCCAGCTTGCCGACTACACCCGGAGGGCAGATGTTGCCGTCTTCATCAAGAACCGTGCAATCGGCTCCGACTTCAAACTTCAGATCACGTGACTGCTCGCCTTGGTCCATGCGTGCTGCGGCAGCGCCAGTCTCTGACGCACCGAAACTATCCATAATCATGATGTTCGGCATGGCCTGTCTGATCTGGTTCTTCACTGCCAATGTCAAGGGTGCCCCACCATTGCCGATGCTGAAAAGATTCGATAGGTCATACTTCGGCGTGTCGGGGTTCAGGAGATCTTCGGCAAGTGGCCGTCCCATCGCATCACCGATGGTGCTAACGCTGTTTGCCTTGGCCTTCGACGCAAGCTTCCAGACCTCGTTAGCGTCAAATCGCGGCAGCGTGTACAACACGAACGCTTGACCCGACACGTAAGCATTGCCCATCACCCACTGCCCACCACCGTGCATCATCGGTCCGAGCGCCATGAGACGTAACTGCATAGGTGCAGCCAAAGCTTCTTCACCGACTTTTTCGGGATATTCAAGAGGCTGAAAGAAGCGACTGGCGTTCATTGCACCGAGAACTGCATCTTGGTTTCGCCACACGACGCCTTTCGGCATTCCTGTCGTGCCACCGGTATAAATCACGTATGGGTCGCCAGGGTCGCGCTCTCCGAAGTCGCGCTCTGATGACGCTGCGGCCACAGCAGCCTCGTACTCGTCCCCCATCACGAGAATGCTCTTCAACTTCGGAAGTTCCTTCTGAATTTTGCGAACAACATCGGAATAATCAGACGACACAATCGCCGCCGCACAATCTGCGTTCTCGTAGACGTAGCGCAATTCAGACTCGACATAACGGAAGTTGATGTTGACCGGCGCAGCACCCAACTTGACGCAGGCATAGAAGCTTTCAACCCACTCATGTCGGTTCATCGAGTGGATTGCGACCCAGTCACCACGCTTAATACCCATTGTTCGCAGGTGATTCGCAAGCCGCGTCACTCGCTCATCGAGTTGGGCGAATGTGTACTCGACCTCATTGGTAAACAGTGCTGGTCTGTCGGGAATTGCGTCAGCGAGGATCTCAAACAAATCCGCCATATGAATGTGTCGCTTTGCTGCCATTGTTAACTCCCGTATCCGTCGAGCATGTCTTTGAAACCGTATTGCTGATGTGGCCCGATTGCCATGGTCTCGAAGAGACCGTAACCGACGTGTGTTCCTCGCTCGTCTTCATAGATGAAGCGTGCACCTGCGTCGCAAATTCCAAACAGTCGCGCCTTGCCGTCTGGTGTATTGGTGTCGAGGTGAAAACCCTCGACCTTGAGTGGACCTTGCCACATGCCATGGCGCCAGTCAGCGTCGTATCCGTAGCCCGTTCCAATTCCCACGTACACAGGCACCAAAGGTTCGACCGTCATATCGATGCCCCCGCCGCGATGATCTCGCGTCGAAACGACACCTCCATCGGGATACCGGGTGCCCTTCACATAGTTCAGCTTGTGTGACGGAACGCCAAGTAATTCATGGCGGCCGTCATGCCACACACGCTCGGCTGACTCCATGACACGTGATCCATCTGACCGCTCTTGCATGATCACCAGAATCGAGTGGTCTTCGAATCGCACCGGTGTGTAGATCCAGAACCAACTAAATGGATCACTCGCACGGATGCCTGGTGGCTCGCTCTCACCGACTGGTCGCACCCCCCAACTGCGGTCGCGTGTGCCCCAACACACGTCATCTGTCAGGTCAAATGTCTGCCCATCGACCGCGACAGTGCCACTCCAGCCACCAGTTTGGGCGAAGCGTGACGAGTCGAAAGTAACTCGACCGTGTTCGCGAATGAAATGTCGTGGCTCGAGAATCGCGGGCATGGCGCCGTTCCATGTGGCGTCCATAGTGATACCAAAGTCGTTCGGCGAACACGTCACGCGGATTTTCTGCAATGGTTCGACCACGTCGAGTGCAATCGGGCCGATGCTTGGATGCAGTCGATCAGCACCATCAAGCGCACGTGATGCCCGCACCACCCGATGTTGTCCCTTGTTCATCACCAAGATGAACGCGTCCATCACGCCGAGATTGACATAGCAACCTAAGCCCACGATGAACATGTAGTCACCATTCTTCGAGAAGCCATTGAAGTAATAGCGGTCGTAGAAGTTGCGATCACTGGTGACTACATGAGCCATCGGCTCAGCTGATTGGTGAATTGGATATTCGTCTAGATGACTGAGCACGCTTCCCCCAAGTTGCTCGACCGCAGTTGCGGGCTAAATGATCGTCACTAATGGTGCTACATCGCGGGCGAACGCAGCCAACTGGTCGCACTGTTCGGCGCACGACCTGCTCTTGAACCGCACCTGTAGCTGGTTCACACCCTTCGCGGTTCCTGCAAGCAACTTCTCTGAAATTTCCTGGGCACTACCTGTGATGACGCCCTCACCCACATCCCATCCAGGCGTCCCCACATAGATGAACGGCGTGATGTGGCCCACCATGAAGTCACCGTCGCGGCCGGCTGCTGTGCGCTGAGCGAGAAGTGAATCGACCATGTCCTGGTTCGACGGACCTTGCGGCAACCATCCGTCACCAAGGCGGGCCGCCCGAGCTATCGCAGACGGCGATGACCCTGCAACCCAGATTGGAGGACGAGGCGACTGCACCGGACGAGGTTTTGCGCCAAGGCCGTCGACCCATTCGTTCTCGAGGGCACGGGCAAGAAGTGGTATCCCATCGTCCATCGCTTTTCCTCGTCGATGAAAGTCGACACCCAGAACTTCAAACTCACGTTGCACGTGGCCTGCACCGAGTCCACAGATTGCCCGGCCCTTTGACACGTAGTCGAGAGTGGCGAACTGTTTTGCTGCGACCAATGGATGTCGATACGGCAAGACATAGACGTGGGTGAGCAAGCCGACACGCGATGTGACCCCCGCGAGCCACCCAAGTGTCGAGATGGGATCCACCCACTGGGTTCCCATCGTGGCTGCTGATGGTTCTGGCAACGCCACGTGGTCGCACACCCCGATGTAGGCATAACCGTTCTCATCACATGCCTTGGCCATCGCGGCTATCTCGTCGACACCAGCCAACCTCTCCCACTCTGCGGCGTAGTAGGTGCTCTGCGATTGAACCGGAAGTTGAATTCCGTAGATGCGTCGACCGGCGGGAACCGTGATCACGCAGGTGTCCGGCTATTCAATGACGTCACGTTGTCGAGAAGAATCCTCTTCTGATCTGCCGGTGCGAACTGTTTGTAGTCGTTCACCCCATCGAGTGGGTTCGGAAGAGCTTCAATGTGTGGCCAGTCGCTTCCAAACAGCACTCGATCAGTTCCCATGAGCCCCGCAACTTCCTCGACATCATCTTCCCAGAATGGATTGATCCACCAATGACGCTTCAAGGTCTCGACTGGGTGCTCGGCAAAGTAGCCAGGCATCTTGTGATGCGTGCTTGTCAACTTGCTTTGCAGGTCCCCGAGGAACTCACTGCCATTCTCGACAGATGCCATGCGAATGTTCGGAAATCGATCGAACAATTTCTCGAATACCGACGTGATGATGAAGTCAGAAGCCGCACGCTCGATGGCAAAACCGCGAATGGAAGGCTTGAAACCACCCGAGAATGCGGAGCTGAACTTGTCATTTGCGTAGCCCTGCGACGAGTAGCCGCTGTCCCCGGCATGGATGACAACAGTGATACCAGCCTCATTGACTCTCGCCCAGAACGGATCGAACCGTTCATCGAATGGCGAAAACTGTCCGAGTTCTGTGGTGGGCGCTGCCGCGCGCATGACGACGGTCCGAGCATCGTTGTCTAGTGCCCATTCGAGCTCCTGACACGCCCATTCGACGTCGGCGAGAGAGATGTACGGAGCGGCAAAGATGCGGCCCTTGTAATTGAAGCCCCAATCCTCGAGCACCCAGCGATTGAATGCAGTGAAGGTAAGTGCGACCGCACCCGGATCCTCCTTCAACACTTCTTCGTACAGCATTCCAAGTGTCGGGAACATCCAGACGGCTGAAAGTCCGAATTCGTCGAGTGTCGTGATGCGCTCGTCACGGTCGCGATAGCACGGCCGGATTCGCTCGCGCTCGGTGAGAAATTCCCATGGTTGGCGCCCATCAGGATTCCCACGGAAATAGTCGTACATCGCTCCCGGTTTCGCAATTGGGTCGAAGGTTGGGTTGACGACAGCCCGGCTTAATCTGCCACCAACGACGTGGTACTTGCGACCGTCTACTTCGGCCCATTGAACACATCGCGGACCGTTCATCGGGTTCAGGTGGCGAGTGAACGCGTCAAGCGCCTCGTAGTAATGGTTGTCGCAGTCGAAAGGCTGAAAGTCGAGCGAGGCCACGGTGGCTCCTTTACGCAATCGGGGTTCTTCGGTGCGGCCGACCGATGCTTCGGCCCTACCAACTACGGTACCTTCCGTGCTTCGAACGAACCATCACGGAGCGGTCACCGTTCTCACATTTGACCGGCCAGAGGCAAGGAACGCCTTCAACCATGCCCTCTACTGCGCGATCTCAGATGAGCTCGACCGCGCCAGAGCAGACGACGGCACAAACGTCGTGGTTCTCACCGGCGAGGGCACCGCCTTCTGTGCGGGACAGGACCTTATAGAGATGACTGCGATGGCGCGCGGTGAATTGGTGTTCGCCGGGGGTCACGGTTTCACCCGCCTACTCGAGAGTCTCGAAGCGTTCGACAAACCTCTCCTTGCTGCTGTGAACGGACCTGCTGCGGGTATCGGACTCACGATGTTGCTGCACTGCGACATCGTTCTCGTTGCAGAGTCAGCGCGCCTGCGTGTTCCGTTCGCCGAGATGGGAGTTCCTCCGGAAGCAGGATCAAGTGCCTTGCTTCCGTCACGGGTTGGCTGGCAGAAGGCGTGTCAACTGTTATTCACATCAGACTGGATGAGCGCCGACGAAGCAGTCTCGTGTGGTTTGGCATTAAAGACGATTTCCAACGAACGACTCACTGACGAGACACTCACTCTCGCCATCCGCATCGCTACCCATGACGGAAAGGCTATGCGCACGACAAAGAGGCTGCTGATGGATGCTCGCGGTTCGGCATCTCAAGATGCCCGGGCACGCGAAGAGGCTGCATTTGCTGAACTATTCCGATCGACGCGAGAGGCTCAGCAATGAATGCAGAAGCAGTGGTGAGTGACTTCTTTGCGGCAGTCGAGCGAATTGACATCGACGCTGCAGTCGAACATCTCGCCGACGACATCTCCTACGAGAACATGCCCGTGCAACCCGTGAAGGGTAAAGAAGATGTGCGCAACCTGATGAACGGATTTCTCGCTGCATCCAGTGAAGTCGAGTGGCGCGTACTTCGTCAACATCAAGTCGGCAATGTCGTGTTCAATGAGCGCCTCGACCGTTTCAAGATGAACGGTGGATGGCTAGAGCTACCTGTCGCCGGAGTATTCGAAGTCGATCATCGCGGCAAGATCACCTTGTGGCGCGACTACTTCGACATGGGAACCTATATGGACCAGCTCACCACACTCATGCAGAGCCAGTGACTACGCTTCCCGTCAATTGATTTCGAGCTAATCAGAGCCTCTCGATGATTGTGACGTTGGCCTGACCGCCACCTTCGCACATGGTCTGCAGCCCATAACGGCCGCCGGTGCGCTCAAGTTCGTACAGCAAAGTTGTCATCAGGCGAGCACCAGTGGCGCCAAGTGGGTGACCAAGCGCAATTGCACCACCGTTGACATTGACCTTTGAATGGTCCGCACCGAGCTCTTTCATCCACGCCATGACGACAGGAGCAAAGGCCTCGTTGATTTCTACGAGGTCAATGTCGTCCATCGACAAGCCAGTCTTCTCAAGTGCGCGACGTGTCGCAGGAATCGGAGCAGACAACATCATGATGGGGTCGTTCGCCAGAACCGAGATGTGGTGGATGCGTGCACGTGGCTTGAGGCCGTGTGCTTTCACTGCTTTCTCGTTGGCGATGAGAAGTGCAGCAGACGCATCACTGATCTGGCTGGCGCACGCCGCAGTCAGCTTCCCGTCGGGAGTCAATGTCTGAAGTGATCGAATCTTGTCCCAGTTCGGCTCGCGTGGACCCTCGTCGTGTTGCACACCATTCATCGGAGCAATCTGCGTCTCGAAGCGACCTTCATTTCGGGCCTTGATGGCTCGAATGTGGCTTTCGACGGCGAACTCCTCCATCTCTTCGCGTGTCAGTTTCCACCTCTCAACCATCATCTCTGCACCAACGAACTGGCTGACCTCTCCGGTTCCGTATCGCGTGGTCCAGCCGGGAGAACCCGTGAATGGGTCATTGAATCCGAGTGCTTGACCTGCAGTCATCGCAGATGAAATCGGAATCATGCTCATGTTCTGCACGCCACCGGCGACCACCAAGTCCATGGTGCCACTCAGCAC
>Ga0255083_1000452_pt1 | contig 10509 bp, 11 predicted proteins | sample Colum_Colum_RepC_FD_188460 | JGI IMG/M metagenome (GOLD analysis project Ga0255083, IMG submission 188460) | Freshwater microbial communities from Columbia River, Oregon, United States - Colum_Colum_RepC_8h | ecosystem: Environmental > Aquatic > Freshwater > River | place: USA: Oregon...
AATGCGCTTAATTTAATTGCAAACTGCCACTTTTAAAGCACTAAATTTTAGCTAAGAATTGACGTTCAGAAATTTCTTGATGGGAAATGGTGAGACATTGGTTTTCTTTTTCATGAAAAGAGGAAATCTCTGCTATAAACCAATGTTTTTTAGATGGGGCATGACAAGGGTATTTAAATGCAAACTTTTTCCGAGGATTTTTGGCTAGATCTCGAATTGCAGAAGCTGTTTCCCTTGCATTTTCTTTTTCCGGACCCTTGACCTTATCTAATATCTCTAGATAATTTGCACCTTCACAAAGAGCGGTCGTTTTATGTAAAGGGGGATTGCGATTAGCCGCTGCTCTCCAAGCCTCATTGACCAAAATAATGGTGCCGTCTTTATCCATGATAGCTATACGAGGAGAGGCAAAATTTAAAGCATTACGTGCAAAAACTTCTATTTTTCTTAAGCGCTGTATTTTACTTGGTGGGTAATTTTCTACATCAACCTCAACTTCTGTTGAAGGTAAATATACATAATCAGAATTTAGATTAAGCCATTGAATAAGCACAAGAAGTCGTTCGGATTCCGGCATTGTTAAGCCATTAATCCATTTTCTTGCAGTTTCCCTTGTGATTGGTTTTACTGAGCGTAAATTGAAATCATCAGAGAATTTTTGTGCAGTTGGAATGCGACCAAACTTATTCACTAAACCTGAGCGCAGAACAATAGAAAATCTTTCCAAAATATTTGCTTTGGTATTCAAAATAGTTTTTTTCTTAGATAGCCTTTATAAGTTTTAGTTACACGACTATGCGCTATTTATGGAATACAAAGGGATATTCTTTGTTACACATCTAGTTACAATTGCCACTTTATAATTGCTATTTCAATTGTGTGATTTAATTCTAATGATCAAAAATTATGATGCTTTAGATTTAGTGTGCGATGATTAACTGATCCCAGTTAGTTGTGTAGTTTCTTGATTTAAAGTTAGCTTTCATTTCCCATTCTTTTGTAATACCTTCACTGCCTAACCTTAATTTACCTTTCCATCTTTGATTGATGGTATCCATCACCCTCATACGAGAATTTGAAATTGTGTTGCTGAATAAATTGCCTTGGACTTTATCTTTGGAAGTTAAATTACACAATGTAATACCAGCTTTTTGATAGTCAAAACCATCGCGGTAAATATAATCTAATCCCAATAAGGCAGCATTGGTTAATACTATGGTGTCATCACTTGGTTGAAATAATGGAATGTTGACCCCATTAGCATATTGTTTTTTATCATTATGGGGGCTTGTTCTTATATAGATATATAAAGAGGTGGCTACAGAATTTTGCTTTCTCATTCTTTCAGCAGCACGGCTGGTATATGAAGTCACAGCCTCTATGAGTTCTTGTTTGTCTCTCACTCGTCTACCAAAAGAACGGGATACGATAATCTCTTTATTAGGTTCTTCTATATCTTTTAATTCTATACACATCACGCCATTAAGTTCACGCACCGTCTTTTCAAGAACAATGCTAAATTGTTGACGTATATAGTCTGGATCTGCATGTTTTAAATCTAGGACAGATATGATGCCAAGCTGATTAAGTTTAGGCGCTAATGATCTACCAACCCCCCAAACATCAGAAACGGGAAAATGACTCATCCAGGTTTCAAGCGTATCTTCATCCATGACATTTAAATTACATACACCTTTAAACGACGGATTCTTTTTTGCAATGTGATTAGCTAATTTTGATAATGTTTTAGTAGAGCCAATACCAATAGAAACAGGCAATCCTGACCATTGCTTAATTTTAGTTTTAATTTGCTGGCCATACTTAATAAGATCTTTGGACTTGAATGAGGTTAGGTCTAAGAATGATTCATCCACGGAATAGACTTCTTGGTCAGGACTAAATTTGGATAACAATGTCATTACGCGATGGCTCATATCTAGATAGAGTGTGTAGTTAGATGAGAGAGCTGTGACATTCTCTTGCTTGGCAAACTCTTTAAGTTTAAACCAAGGTGTTCCCATTTTAATACCAAGCTCTTTAGCTTCATTAGAACGAGAGATAGCACAGCCATCGTTGTTACTTAATACCACCACTGGTTTATTTTCTAGTTTAGGATTAAACACTCTTTCACAGCTAACGTAGAAGTTATTAACATCAATAAGGGCGATGGATCTCATAGATTTATTTTACTTGAAAATAAGCGGTTCGAGCAGGTTCGGGCGTGGGGATTTTGCTTTAATAGAATTGTGCTAAACTATTGCGATGTTTAAGCGCTTTTATAGTATTTTATGTTTAATCTTTTTGTTTGCTTTTAGTCAGCAAGCAGCGATTGCGCATGAAATTTCTCATATACAGGAACACACCCAAAAGACTCAATCTCATAAGTCAGACCTGAGTTCTTGTAGCCAATGTATTGGTTTCGCAAAACTTCAGCATATAAATGATGGTGAATTTGCTTTCAATCTTGAAGAGTTAAATCATTACACAGTATTTGTAGTCCAATCTAATTCATATGAATCTCTCACAGCAATTCACTTTGCTGCTCGCGCCCCACCCCAAACCTCAACATTAAATTAAATTTAATTTACCTCCTTAAATCTTTTAAGGACGTTTGCTTTACTAATTTTTTATTGAAGAGGTTTCAAAATGAAACTTAAAAAAATAACATTCATATTGCTTTTTATTTTTACTTATCCAGCGCTAGCTGCGGATAAAGCAATTTTAACTGTACCTACTACAGCGGTGACTGGCAATCCTTTGGGTGTTAGTTCTGATCAAATGGTGGTACCCATTTCAATTTTAAATGGCCGTGAACTTTCATTAAAACGAGAAAATACTTTAGCTGAAACATTAAATAGCATTCCGGGTGTTAGCAATAGTTCTTTTGGTCCCTCAGCAGGGCGCCCTATGATCAGAGGAATGGATAGTGATCGTATTAAGATCTTACAAAATGGCGTCAATAATTTAGATGCTTCTAACTTAAGTTTTGACCATGGCGTATCGATTGACCCTTTAATTATTGAACAAATTGATGTCATTCGAGGACCCGCCACACTTCTTTATGGAGGTGGTGCAGTCGGTGGTGTAGTAAATGCTATTGATCATCGAATCCCTAAAGAGAAATTTGAAGGTATTACAGGTCGAGGTGAAGTGCGTTATGGCGGAGCTAATTTAGAACAAAGCAATGCGGCAGTGGTTGATGTAGGTACAGGTAATTTTGTGATGCACTTCGATGCCTATAATCGAGATGCTAAAAACTTAAAGATTCCACGCAATGCGGTCTCGAATAGAAAAAGAGATACTCAATCTTGGCAGGTCCAAGAGGGAGGCGCAGGGGGTTTCGCTCCGAGTGGTGAATACGGTATTCATAAGCTTATTAATAGCCAATCAGAAACTAAAGGAGGCGCTATAGGAGCGTCCATGATTTTTGATAGAGGTTATGCTGGCGTGAGCTATGCCAAACATCAAACACAATACGGAAGCCCATTAGAGTCAGCAGTTTCTATTGATATGGATAACGATCGTTTTGATTTTGCATCTGAGATTAGAGATCTTGGCACATTCTTTGATCGTGCCAAATTTCGAGCTGCTTATACTGATTACATGCATAAAGAAATTGAAGGCGGTGCGATCAATACCACATTTAAAAACCAAGGTGTTGATGGTACTTTTGAATTAGGCCATCAACCAATTCTAGGTATCAAAGGTGTTATGGGCTTGCAATTTGAAAGCGGAAAATTTCAAGCGTTAGGTGCGGAGGCCTTTGTTCCTTCATCGAAAACTAATAGTCAGTCGGCTTATCTCTATGAAGAACTACCCATCAACCAACATAAAGTAACCTTTGGTTTAAGGCATGGGGAGCATGATGTAGATTCTAAAGGAGGTGGAAATTTTACAGCCGCTAACAAGAGTTTCAAAACAAATAATGGGGCGATTGGCGGACTTTATACTTTAAATTCTCAATGGTCTTTAGCTGGGAACCTAAGTCATAATGAACGCGCGCCATCTTACTTCGAGCTATATGCAAATGGCGTTCATGCTGCAACCGGGGCATATGAGCAAGGACAAACTAATTTAAAGATTGAAGAATCTAATGGATTGGATGGCCAGATACGTTGGAAAACTGGACAAGATAGTTTGACTTTGGGTGCCTATTCCACGAAGTTTTCAAATTATATTGGTTTGATTTCAAGTGATGCTCATAATGCAGGCACTCAGAATTATAAGCCTTCTATATTTACAGGAATCAAAGCTGAATTTAAAGGCGTTGAGTTAGAAGGCAAGAGTATGCTCACTGATAACTTACAGTTAAATGTAAGAGGTGATTATGTGGATGCCAAAGATAAAACGAATGGAGGTTATGTGCCTCGTATATCACCCCTTAAATTAGGCGTAGGGCTTAAGTATGAGTTTGATCGTTTTGGCGCAAGGTTAGATGTGCTTCATGCTTTTAAGCAAGATCGTGTTGCGATAAATTATAACTATATAGCAGGCAAAGAACTTATTACTGATGCTTATACAAACATCAGTATGATGGCGACTTACAAGTTACCCACACAATATAATTTAGAAGCTTTTACAAAAGCTAATAATTTATTGGACGAAGAAATTCGTGAGCATGCATCTTTCTTAAAAGATATAGCTCCGATGGGGAGACGGTCAATCATGTTTGGACTTCGAGGAGACTTCTAGAAGAGGTAACTTGAGGTTCAGGTAAAGAAATTTTGCCTAGGTTGAAATAGGATTATGTTGTAGAGATGTTAAAAACATTAACTCTTAAATAATCTATTTAGTAAACTGGTTTACTATCCTTATCTAATGACTTAGATTTGTATAATGTTTTAGATTTGACGTCACCATTTCTTTCCCAATAGGTTTCGTACCCAACTTTTTCACCATTTACAAAATTAGATTCAGATCGCTTGTTGCCGTTATCATAAAAAAGTATAAACAAACCATCTTCCTTTCCATTTTTGTAATGGGCTTCTAGTTTTAGTTGGCCATTTTCGAACCACTGATTCCAGATACCATCTTCTTTATCATTTTTATAAGTTGTCTGGATATATTTTCCACCACTGATATACCAGAAAATTTCTAAACCTTCTTTTTTACCATTAACATAATTAACTTCATACTTTAAATTTCCATTGTGGTACTTTTCGGTATATTTACCAGTTAATGGTTTTTCTGGTGAATCATTAGCTTGTGTTGCAAAGGAAAGGAGGAGGATACTTAAAAGATAAAATAGCTTAAAGTTTTTAATAGATAACATATTAAAATATTACCTTATTGTTATCGTTAGCAGTCGATACCTCGAGGCATAAGACTAAAAGTAAGGAAATAAGAGGTTTCATAAAAATACCCATATAAATTTAATGATTTTTTGTCATATATTATCGGAAAAAGTTCACAATAAGAGCCAATAAGAATTCAAACTGGAATAATATAAAATATCAATAATCTGAATATTTTGGATTGAACTCACGAGGTTAAATTAACTCTTAAAAACACTATGTTAAAAAAAATAATTCATCATGAAGCCAAAAGCCCGTCCGATTACTTTGCTTTAGTTTGCACTAAATTCCTGCGCGTTTTTGCCGATACTTTTTTTGCAGGGCGATATGGACATAGGGCGGTCGTTTTAGAGACGGTTGCTGGTGTGCCGGGGATGGTGGGTGGCACATTACAGCACCTGAAGTCTTTGAGGCGTATAGAAAATGATCAAGGATGGATAAAGACACTTCTAGACGAGGCTGAGAATGAACGCATGCATTTAATGACTTTCATTGAAATTGCCAAACCCAATAGCTTTGAGAGACTTTTGATTATTTTAGCGCAAGGCATTTTCTATAATTTATTCTTTTTGCTTTATTTAATATCGTCCAAAACAGCCCATCGTTTAGTGGGCTATTTTGAAGAAGAGGCTGTTTATAGCTACACAGAATATTTACAAGGAATTCGAGAAGGTAAATATGAGAATATTCCAGCTCCTCAAATAGCTATTGATTACTGGCATCTTAAAAAAAATGCACGGTTAAGTGATGTGATTCTGGCTGTTAGAAAAGATGAAATGAATCATAGAGATGTAAACCATTCCTTTTCGAATCACCTTTCTAAATCATAATATTTCAGAAGGACAATTACTGATGAAAATAAAAACTCTTTTATTTGTAGGCGTATTCTCTCTTCTTCTTCTTTCCTTAAATATTTTCTCCTACCCAAGAGACGGGGGGTCATTAAGCAAGCCCTCAGTGAATTTTGCTAACCTAAAAGATGGAGATAAAGTCACAAGCCCCTTTAAGGTGATCTTTGAATTAAATGGCATGTTGATTAGCCCTGCAGGAGAATATGTAGAAGGCTCGGGCCATCATCATTTATTGATTAATCAGCCATATATTGCAAAAGGCCTTCCAATCCCCGCAGATTCAAATCATTTACATTTTGGTAAAGGACAGAAAGAAGTCGAGCTCAACCTAACATCTGGCATCTATACACTTACCCTGCAGTTTGCAGATGGTTATCATCGCTCGTATGGCTTGGAGTTGAGTAAAACTATTAAAATTGAAGTGCAATAATTATTTTTAATTTATGACTTTTGATCATAAACAAGATGAGCAATTTGCAAAATCAGTTTTATTTGTTGCATTTGCTAATTTAGCTTATTTCTTTGTAGAGTTTATAGTCGCAAACAATATACATTCAACCTCTCTTTTTGCAGACAGCATTGATTTTCTCGAAGATGCCTCAATCAATATTCTTATTTTTTTAGCGCTTGGATGGTCAGTAAAAAATAAAGAAAGACTGGGTAAATGTTTAGCAGTTATTTTGGTAGTACCTGCAATTGCTTTTTTATATACAACCTGGCAAAAGTTTAATATGCCTTCAATTCCAGATCCATCTATGCTCTCTTTGACGGGGTTAGGGGCTCTTCTGGTTAACCTTAGCTGTACTTTTGTTTTAATTCGATTTAGAGATTATCAAGGCAGTTTAACAAGAGCCGCTTTTCTTTCTGCACGAAATGATGCATTAGCTAATATAGGTATTATTATTGCGGGCTTAATAGGATTCATTTGGTTATCGATGTGGCCAGACCTCATTGTGGGGTTCTTTATTATGGCCATCAATCTTGATGCTGCAAAAGAAATCTGGGAGGCTTCAGAGCATCACGAAATACCTTTAAAGCCTTAATTTTTAAATGCGCAGTGATTAAGGCTAAATTAAGGAACAAAAAATAAATTATAAGGTCGTATTGATATGAAATTTTTCTTCTTGTTTCTTAGTTTTCTTTCATTAATAAGCATTAGTGGTTGTCAGAGCCTTGCAGAAAAAAATCCCGTACTTAAAGGTGAGCTTACTGTGTTCCATGATCTTCCCAGTGACTTCAAACCTCCTACTATTGCGATAGTGCCATGGCACCAATCACAAAAAGGTTCTTTGGAGTTTAAAAATTATGCAGCAATCCTTAAAGATCGTATCGAAAAATTAGGCTTTACTGTTATTGATCACTCCAAAAAACCAGAATTACTACTTTTCTTTGATTATGGCGACGACATGGGAAAAGAGATGACCGAGACTTACACCGTCCCTGATTTCGGCATGATAGGTTATTCGGGATATTCACTAAATTCATGGTCTATGTATCCAGGGTTGCCTATGTATGGATATCGTGGCTACCAAACTCATACTAACAAATATACGCTGTATACAAGATATATCCATATTGATATAGCAAAACCTAAATCTAAAGACAAAGAGCTCGATAAAGTTTACGAGGGGAGTCTGAGAAGTAAAGGAACATGTTCAAAACTCACTACGACACTTCCATATTTAATTGATATGTATTTCAATAATTTCCCGGGAAAAAATAATGAGACTCAATCATTAGAAAAATCTTGGAATGGTGTTTGTTAGTTTTTTATGAATAATTACTCTTTTAAAAAATTTAGTGTTGTTTTACTTTTTCTCCCAATTTTTTGTTTTGCAAAAGACTGGAATTTTGACGTACTTATGGATGGTAAATTAATTGGCGAACATACCTTTCAATTAAAAGAAGAAGAAAAATTTCATCAGCTGACGAGCAATGCAAACTTTAAAGTTACAGTCTTATCTATACCTGTTTACAAATATAAACATATATCGCAGGAGCTATGGAATAAAAACTGCCTTCACTCGATAAACGCTTCAACGCAAGATGGAGGCGACGCATACAAAGTGCTTGGAAAATTTGAAGTCAATACGTTTAAGTTAATCGAACCTGCAAAAGAAACCTTTTCTGCAGAGTGCCCTATGACTTTCAGCTATTGGAATCCACTGATGTTAAAACAAAGTAAATTATTAAATGCCCAGATGGGTGATTACGCTGAAGTACAAATTAAAAGTTTAGGTAAGGAAGTTATTAAGGTAAAAAATGAAAATATAGAAGCTGACTCATATCGAATAACAGCTCCTAAAATTAATATCCAGATTTGGTATAAAGATAATAAGGAATGGGTTAAGTTAGAGTCAATTACACCTGACGACCATCATATTTCCTACATCCTTAAGTAGATTTGGCGGGGCGTAATAGTGTTATGTGACTAAGTGTCAAAATTTTGACTCTTATTAAAGTTAAGATATCAAAAATAATCCTGCAAATTTTGTAATATTTAAAACAGCTTTGATATTTTTTCTTATTTTATTGGTACATTAAAAAAGGTCTTTATGAAGTTATTACTAAAAACGTTATTTGTCACGATAGTATTTTCTAGCAATGTTATTTCGGCGCCAGCCTACATCATTCCCACTTTACCTGGCTGGCAAGTGCAACCAATTATCACTGTGGGTGAACAATCTCCCAACGGCTATACCATGGCAGGTGTGCCAGATGGTTTAGGTGTTTTTGCGAATAACGACGGCACTTTTAGTTTACTTATGAACCATGAGATAGCTCACGATAAAGGCATTGCTCGAGCTCATGGAGAAAAGGGTGCGTTTGTTTCTCGCTGGGTTATCGATATTGAAAGTCTGAAGACGAGAAGCGGGGCGGACTTAATTAAATCAACGGTTCCAGCGGGTTTGAATTTTAATCGATTTTGTTCTGCGGATTTACCCCCGTCCTCGGCTTTCTATAATGCAGTGACTCGAAAGGGATATAACGGGCAGCTCTTTTTAAATGGCGAAGAAGATAAAGCAGGCGGACGCGCATTTGCTCACAGCTTAGAAGGTATCAGTTATTTAATGCCTGATTTTGGTCATATTGCATGGGAAAATTTATTGGCTAATCCTTCAAGCCAAGATCGCACTTTGGTCATAGGTTTAGATGATATTCAGGATGGTTTGCTATTAGTCTATCTGGGCAATAAAACGAAGGTGGGAAATCCGGTTGAACAATCTGGATTAATTGGTGGGCAGTTGTATGCGATTAAAGCCACTAACGAGCGCTTTAGTTTAGTGCCCTTGAAAGCTATGGCAAGTTTAGATGGCAAAACTCTCAGAGAAGAAGCTAAAAAACTTGGTGCCACTGGCTTTGCAAGACCAGAAGATGGGGCTTGGGATGCTTTAGATGCAAGCAAATTTTGGTTTGCCACTACTGATAAATTTGGAGGCGACAGTCGATTAAATCAATTGATTTTTGATGACATCTCAAACCCTTTGCATGGCGGACGAATTAGTTCTCCACTCAGTGCGCAAAGTATAGGGGCTGAAATGTTCGATAATTTAGTTGTAGATGGCGATGGTCGAGTGTTGGTGCAAGAAGATCCAGGAGAAAATAACCGTTTAGCAGCGATTTGGATGTATGAGCCTGCTATTAATAAAACCACTAAACTATTTGAATCTAATCCTGAGTTATTTAAACCTGGGGCAGTTGATTTTATGACGATCGATGAAGAGCATTCAGGTATTGTTGAAATTACATCCTTATTGCAGAAAGCTTCATGGTTTGATGTTAAACGCAGATATTATCTTGGCACTACACAGGCGCATCTTGATCATAAAGATACAAAGTTAGTTGAGCATGGTCAGCTATGGTTGATATCAGGCCCATCAATAAAAAATTAATCGTTAGATTATTGTGGATACATTAAGTCACGCCTTATGGGGCTATGGATTATTTGGATATAAGAGATATCCTTGGACTGCAATTTTTTATGGTGCAATGCCAGACTTAATTTCATTTGGCTTATTTTTACTTATGAATGTTGCAACAGGAAATTGGTATTTCGGTAAGCCTTCCTTGGCGTCTATTCCAGACTGGCTCTTCTTAACTTACTCAGTCGGCCACAGTTTCATTATATGTTTGCCGATTATCTATTGTGTTTATCGCTTTAATCGAGCTTTAGCTATGGCCATGTTGGCCTGGCCATTTCATATTGTTCTTGATTTTCCATTTCACTCAAAAGCTTTTTTTGCCACCCCAATTTTTTGGCCTATATCAGATTTTAAGATAGACGGCATTCCATGGTCACATTGGTATATCTGGTATCCCAACATTTTATTTCTATCTATCTTGCTGATTTATCGCTTTAGGAA
>Ga0255083_1000457_pt1 | contig 10465 bp, 9 predicted proteins | sample Colum_Colum_RepC_FD_188460 | JGI IMG/M metagenome (GOLD analysis project Ga0255083, IMG submission 188460) | Freshwater microbial communities from Columbia River, Oregon, United States - Colum_Colum_RepC_8h | ecosystem: Environmental > Aquatic > Freshwater > River | place: USA: Oregon | collected...
GTATGTGGCGAGTGAGGACTTCACATGTGCGATGAGGGTCGCCTCATCGAGGGGTTGTCCCGACTGGGTCTCGACGAGCGCGGTGATGGCTTCGCCGAAGCGTTCATCTGGAACGCCAACAACAGCTGCATCAGCAACCGACGGATGAGCCTTCAGTACTTCTTCCACTTCTTCTGGGTACACCTTTTCGCCACCGGTGTTGATGCACTGACTTCCACGACCGAGCAATTTGACCGAGCCGTCAGCTTCAACTTCTGCCCAGTCGCCGGGAATGGTGTAGCGAACACCGTCGACCATGATGAATGTGGACGCGGTCTTTGCTTCATCTTTGTAGTAGCCGACCGAAGTACGCCCACGAAGTGCGACGCGTCCGCGCTCGCCCGATCCCGGAACTACCTCGCGACCGTCTTCGGTGATGACTCTGGTGTTCGGCGACAATTTGAACTTCGCAGTCGAGGCCTTGTCCTGTGCGGTCGTCGTCGATGACGCCATGCCGACTGCTTCCGAGGAACCCAAGCTGTCGACCATGATGAGGCGCTCGTTGTGGCGTAGCAGCCCCGCTTTCGTCTCGGCAGACCACATGACACCACTCGAGATGATGACGCGGAGGCTAGAGATGTCCCACTTGCCGGGGTTCTCGTCGAGTGCTTTCAGGATCGGCTTGGCAAACGCGTCGCCGACAATCGACATGCTGTTCACCTTGTGTTGTTGCACGGTGTCGAGCAACTCCTTCGGGTCAAAGCTGCGAGATGTCATCGTGCAGACGGACCCCGCGAGAGCCATGTTCCACATCGCATTGAATGCGCCAGTTCCGTGCATCAGCGGAGCAGCAGGAAGATTCACCGGCCCGGGCTTAGCAACTTTCTCATCGAAGGCATTCCAGTCGACGAAGGTGGGCAGTGGGTTCTTCGTGGAGCCATCGAGCGAAGCGACCATGTCGTCTTGCAACCACATCACTCCTTTGGGCATGCCCGTTGTGCCACCGGTATAGAGGAAGTACATGTCGGTTCCGCTTCGGCCCCAGGGTGCGACGACGCGCTCCGAATGTGACTGCGCTGCAGAGTCATATGGGATGGCGAAAGATGGGCATGGCTGCGATCCATCGTCGACCCAGATCCATGTCTTCACGTTCGGCAGGCGGTCCCTCACGTTGATGCACTTGTCGGCGAACGAGCCATGGAAGATGACTGCCACTGAATCGGAGTTCTCGCAGATGTAGACCAGTTCGTCTTCGTTGTACCTGTAGTTGATGTTGACCGGTACAAGTCCAACCTTGAACAGCCCAAACATCGACTCCATGTATTCCGGACAGTTCGTCATGTACTGAGCAACTTTGTCTTGATGAGCGATCCCTGCATCGAGCAGAGTCTGGGCAATCCCGTTTGCCCGCTTGTCGAAATCAGCCCACGTCACATTCCGGTCGCCATGTACAAGCGCTTGGGCCGCGGGGAAGCGAATAGCGACGCGCTCCCACATATCGGCGAAGTTCCAGCCTGCGTTGTCTGGGGAGGGAGTCGAAGAAGTTGCCACCGCGCAAGGATACGAGAGCCGTAGGTGAGAGCGAAAACGACCGAATACTGTGGCGCCGTGCTTGACGTGTCGTCCGCGGTCCTCCCAGGTGACGACGATCCGCGTCGCCAGTTGGTCCGCCGTTGGTTGTCGGGCCATCCAAGTGCCACAGCACGCGAGTTAGCCGAGTCGGGTTACGTAGCACCCCACTGGCCTGAGCCCTACGGCGTGAACGCAGACCCTTTGCTGCAACTGATCGTCGATGACGAATTCAAGCGCGCGGGCGTGACGCGTCCAGCGAACCCAATCGGAATCGGATGGGCAGGCCCAACGCTCCTGTTTGCCGGTACTGAGGAACAAAAGAAGAGGTATCTGCCACCGATGCTCGCGGCAGAGGAGATCTGGTGCCAGTTGTTCAGTGAGCCACAGAGCGGGAGTGATTTGGCGAGTCTTAGTACGAAGGCCGTGCGAGATGGCGATGAGTGGGTGATTAATGGCCAGAAGATATGGACGTCGGGGGCGCATGAGTCACAATTCGGCATTCTGATCGCACGTACCGACACGGCGATGCCGAAACACCGTGGCATCACTTATTTCATTTGCCCCATGGACGCACCAGGAATCGAAATTCGCGGCATCACGTCAATGGCCGGAGCCGCGTCTTTTAATGAAGTGTTCTTCACAGATGTGCGCCTTCCCCATGCAAATATCGTTGGTGAAGTGAACGACGGGTGGCGTCTCGCGAAAGTGACGCTCGGTAATGAACGTGTCAGCTTGTCATCTGGCGGTGTGCTGTGGGGCATGGGGCCATCGGCGGCTGATCTTGTGTCGATTGTTCGTCGTGGTGGTGGAGTCGCAGACGCGACGCTGCGTCAACGTGTCGCAGCGCTGTACACCGAGCATGTCATCTTGGAGTTGATCCGCGCACGCACGTTGACGGCACGTCTTCGTGGTGAGCAGCCAGGTCCGGAAGCAAGTATTCGAAAGATCATCGCTGATGAGCACGGCCAGCGAACGATGATGCTTGCTCGCGACCTCATCGGAGCTGCTGCAATGTTGGTCGGGCCTACGCACGACTCCACTTCTTTGAGTGCACGTTCGTGGTACAGCGGGTTCTTGTTCTCTCGTGCTCTCACGATTGGAGGAGGAACCGGGGAGGTGCAGCGCAACATCATCGGCGAGAAGGTGTTGGGTCTTCCCTCAGAGCCTGATGCAACGGCGTCTGTTCCATACTCCTTGATGCCTCGCTGACGAGGTTGTCTGAGCCCCGTGACGGGTGTAGGTCGAATCGCTCTTACACTCGAAGCCGTGGCAGCCCCCGCCTCAACCAAACGTCGTCGTGTCATGCGCGGCCTCGTCGCCGTATCGTTCATCGCGACAATCGCCGCGTGCTCATCTGGTGACGATTCGAGGCCGACCAGCGACATGTCTGCCGTCAACGATGCAACCACGGTCGCAGCGCATGATCGAGCTCGCGAAGAATGCTTAGGAGGCTCAGTAATCAGTGGCGGCCCGTTGGGTATCGCAACCACGGTCGCACCAATCACGAACCTGGTGGCACTAATCGTGGGTGACTCCGGAGTAACTGTCACTGGAATCGTGCCAGAGGGAACCAACTCTCACACGTTCGAGCCGCCGCCAAGCGTGGCTGCAACTCTTGAAAAAGCAGATGTTGTGTTTATCAACGGCCTTGTTCTTGAGGAGCCAACGAAGGATCTCGCGACTGCGAACATGAAGGCTGGTGCCGTCATCTGCGAATTGGGCACCGCGATTCTTCCCGAGAATCAATACCTCTACGACTTCTCATTCCCAGAAGAAGGGGGCAAGCCCAATCCGCATTTGTGGACCAACCCACCGCTTGCACGCGAATATGTGACACTGATCAGGGATGTACTTGTGACGCGTGACCCAGAAAACAGCGCCAAGTACGAGTCAAATCATGACAATGTGGTGGCGATGATTGACAGTCTCGATGATGCGATGGCGACCGCCACGGCCTCTCTGCCGGTGGACCAGAGAAAGCTGCTCACGTATCACGATGCATACGCGTACTTCGCAAAGACGTACAACTGGACAGTCGTCGGGGCGATTCAGCCGTCCTCGTTCGAAGAGCCAACTCCGAAAGATGTCGCCAAACTCATCGAACAAGTACGAAGTGAGAATGTGAAAGCAGTTTTTGGTAGCGAGGTCTTTCCCTCGCCTGTGCTCGAACAGATTGGTAACGAAGCAGGAGTCGCGTACATCGACGTGCTTCGCGATGATGACCTGCCAGGGGGTCCGGGCGATGTTGAGCATTCGTGGGCCGGTCTCATGCGTTTCGACTACGTCACGATGGTAGAAGCACTCGGCGGCGATGCAACAGCGTTGAAAGAAGTTGACATCTCCGTTGACGTAGAGGACAAGGCCTACTACCCACAATGAACGCTTTAGCGGCCTCGGAAGCACTTGTTGAATGTCATGAACTGACATGCGCATACGACGGGGCCGTAGCGGTCGATGACGTGTCGATGGCGATTCGGCGGGGTGACTTCGTCGGGGTTGTGGGTCCTTCGGGGTCCGGAAAAACCACACTGTTGAAAGCGATTCTCGGTTCGGTGCATCCGGCCAGCGGACACGTACACCGACTGCAGGGTCTGAAGATGGCGTACGTACCGCAAGTTGAGAGTGTGGACTGGAACTTTCCGGTGACAGTTCTCGAGACAGTGGTGATGACGCGCACACGTAACGGTTGGTGGCCGCGTATCACGAAGGACGAGCGGGATGAGGCAGAGCGAGTGTTGCATCGGCTTGGGCTTGTTGATGTCGCTGCGCGACACATTCGTGAACTTTCCGGCGGACAACAACAGCGAGTGTTTATTGCCAGAGCATTGTTCCATCGCCCCGAACTTTTAGTTCTCGATGAGCCGACGTCTGGAGTCGACGTTCGCACGCGACATGAGGTCTTACATTTGCTTGCAGACTTACACGACGAAGGCCTTTCGATCGTGCTGACGACTCATGACCTGAACGGCCTTGCCGCCCACTTGCCCCGTGTGGTTTGTATCAATCGACGAATTGTCGCTGACGGGTCACCGCGCGAGGTTCTCACTCCTGCCGTGCTCGAGCAGACCTACGGGGCTGCAATGGAAGTGCTGATTCATGGTGGAATGCCGGTCGTCTTGGAGAGTGGCGCAGACCACGTCGCACGTCGACTCTCAAATCTGACGACATCTTGACGCAAGGCCACACAATCATGCTCGCGACGTTGTTCGAACCCTTTGGCTATTCGTTCTTTAATAATGGACTTGCAGTCGCGACACTCGCTGGCGCACTGTGTGGCTTGCTCGGCGTGTTCGTCGTCTTGCGCGGCATGAGCTATATCGGACATGGACTCTCGCACGCGGTGTTCGGCGGTGCAGCAGCCTCGGCTGTGGTCGGCATCAACTACTTCTTGGGAGCTGGCATCTGGGCTGTTGTATCAGGGGTGCTCATCGGCCGAATAGCTCGTCGTCGCATCATCGGTGCGGACGCGGCTATCGGAGTTGTCACGACGGCGTCTTTTGCAATCGGCCTGGCATTGTTGAATCGTTACGGACAGGCAAAGAAAAGCATTGAAGCGGTGCTCTTCGGATCGGTTCTCGGTGTGCAACCAGCCGATATCTGGGCGGTCTCAATCGTCGCCGTCTTAGTTGGAATCCTTATTGTCGCCTTCTATCGACGCTTGTTGTTCGCCACTTTCGACCCTGATGTCGCGCAAGTGACCGGCGTCAAGGTCGCCTGGGTCGAAGCACTGGTGATGATGATGTTGTCGCTCACCATTCTCGTCACGATGCGCGTTATCGGAACATTGCTCATCTCGGCGCTTCTCGTTATTCCGGCTGCGACATCTCGGATGTTGACGAACTCGTTTGCGCGCATGCTTTGGATCTCGCCAGTCCTTGGTGCAGTCGCTGGATTTGTGGGGATGAACGCTGCGTACCATCTGGACACGTCGGCAAGTGCCACCGTGATTCTTGTAGCCGCATTCGGCTTCGTGTCGGTGTATGCCGCTACTGGTATTCGTGGCCGTGCGCGCGTGGCACACGTGCATCACATCTGACATCAGTCACGTAACTGCCATTCGACTCCGGACGGAGTGTCGCGAACTTCGACGCCTATGTCGGCGAACGCATCTCGAATGGTGTCAGAGAGGTCGAAGCGTTTCTCGGCTCGGACGATGCCTCGCAGGGAGAGCAGTGCCTCGACGAATGGTGCGACAGTTTCGCGTGGATCACGCGCTCCGCCCACGGCAAGATCGCCAAGGTTGCTGATCATCGAGCGAAGGGTTGCTCGCGCGCGGTCAGCATCGTCGCTTTGCAGTGAATCAGTCGACCACTCTTGCATTGCCTGCTCAAGCTCGAGTGCTGCTCTCACAGCAGCTATCGGGTCACGCGCTTCCAATGCTGCATCGAACCGCAGTCTGCAGTCCGATGTCACCGCAGTGAGCGAGGTTGCAATGACTTCGGCTTGCGATGTCGTAGCTACGTCGACGTCGGACGTCGCTGGCGCGCGAGAACCTCTGTTTGGTTGGGCGGCGGGGTCGCGCAGTAGGTCGAGTGGAAATTCGTCGCGACTTTCAAAAACGCGTGTCTCGCCTTTGTGGCGAATTGTGACAGTGCCGTTACCTGCAACCGTGCAGCAGTCACTGTCGATGTCAATGACGACAGCGGTGTGTTCGTCGACGCCCAATACGAAAGTGTCGTCATCCAGCATGGTCTCAAGCAGGCGAAGACGAGTGTCGCCGAGGTAGCAGTAGCGCGTGTCGTGATTTCCGCCTTCGGCATTGTCAAAGTGGGGGATGACCACTGCGTGTACGCCGATGTCACCAAGAACATTGAGGCCATCGAGAAGTCGGACATCTTCGCCGACTTTGTAGATCTCGTAGACCGGCACGGTGTATTTGCCAAGTGTGAGCGCAGCTGCCGACGCGAACGTGATGATGCCACCCTCGTTGAGCTTTGTGCGGAGCACTTCAGCAAAACGGCTGCCGGACCACTGGCGAAGGGCATAGGTGGGTGATCCAGGTCCGGCAAAAAGGTATGACGCTGAGTCCACCATTCGTAGACCCCGTTCGACCGAAACGGGATCTGCGGCGATATGGGTGTCATGAAGGCGCACCAGTCCGGCAACTTTGGCATCGATGTTGACGCTCACCTTGAAATAATCGATGGCTCGACTGGCGAGTTCGGGTGCGTTCTCCTGGAACCCGAACGGAGTGTCGACGATGACTGCATCGACCGGGGAGGGGAGTTTGGCGACGAGTCGTCGGTGTGTGCTGACCATCGTTGGTGCGGTCTCGCCCGAACCCATGATGGTGAGAATGCGAGGCAACGTACTCATGCGAAGAAACCCTCTGTGATTGCGGCGTGAATGGCGTCGGCGAACTGACGCGGATATTGGGCATGAAGATCGTGGTCAGCACCAATGAACGGAGCCACTCGACTGCGATCGAGGCTCTGCACTGCTCGCTCCAGCGAAGCCCGTTTGTTGTGTGAGAAATCGGAGTCGTCAAGCGCGGGCGCAAACATGACCGGCACAGTGATGTCCGGAAAAAGGTCGTGGGGAGAATGTTCCCACAGACCGCGGAGAATCTTCATGTGTCGATCCCGAGTGAGCCACGGTCGTACCGTCCCATCTGGGAGGTGTTCCATGTTGGCAAGCGTCGCGTCGATTGCATCGTCTGGCCAGTCTGGATGTGTCGCCTTGATGGCAGCCCATAGACGGTCGTATCGCGTGCCAGCGATGTGAGGAGGGGCAAGTTGGCTGGCGCAGTCTTCCCAATCTGGAAAGGCGGACTTCAAGTCGATGGTTCCTCCATCGACTGCACACACTCCGCGAATTCGCTGTGCGTGTTTCCATGCGAGGTGAACGACGATGTTTCCACCCCATGACTGTCCGATAACAATCGGACGCAACCACGTTGCATCGTTGGTCGTGAGCGAGTCGATAACAGCAGCAAGGTCATCGGTGACAGTGTCCATGTCGTAGCCATCGTCAGGTTTGTCGCTGGTGCCATGACCACGTTGATCGATGGCCACCACGCCATGGCCGAGAGCGCTCAAGCGGCGCGCGGCGCCGTCCCAGAGTTGCGCGTTCGAAGCAAGACCATGCACCATCACAATGGGCGTGCCAGTCGGGTTCGGAGTGCCCCACATGCGACAACTGATCTCAAGCTCAGGAGTGAGATGAATACGGATAATGGTCGGTGTGCCGGCGGACGAAAGGTCATGGGGCGACTGATGCACCATCGCATTGTCGCAGGGCCGAGCGGAAAAACAACCGCAAGCAGGGCTCGGGTTCTGTGTGTCGTCAGCCAGAACCTAGGGTGAGGGCACTGTACGGAGGTGCACATGAAGTTGGCGATGATGTTGAACTACGCCGGCGGATTCAAGGAATCTGTCGACCAAGTCGTTGAACTGGAAAAAGCAGGTCTTGATCAGGTGTGGGTGCCCGAGGCGTACAGCTTCGATGCGATTTCACAAGTGGGCTATCTGGCCGCTCGAACGGAGCGAGTGGAAATCGCAACGGGCATCTTGAACGTGTACTCACGTACGGCAACGCTCATGGCAATGACGGCAGCTGGTTGTGACTACGTCAGCAATGGTCGATTCATACTCGGCCTTGGCGCATCTGGACCTCAGGTCGTCGAAGGTTTTCACGGCGTGCCCTACGAGAAGCCAATGCAGCGCATCAAGGAATACATCGATGTTTGTCGCGAAGTGTGGAAGCGTGAAGCGCCGCTCAACTATGACGGCAAGACAGTGAAGGTGCCGTTGCCTGCCGGACAGGGGACAGGTCTCGGCAAACCACTCAAGATCATCAATCATCCGGTCCGAAAGACGATTCCAATCTGGTGGGCATCACTCAAGGACAGGAGCATCGAAGCAACCGCGGCCTATGCCGATGGTTGGTTGCCAATTATGTTCATTCCCGAGAAGTACGACCAAGTGTGGGGTGCCTCAAGTTGGGTTTTGCGAAGCGTGATTCATCGCTCGGAAAACTCGAGATCGCTGCGGGCGGGATGCTCGCCATTGACGACTCGCTGACCGGCGAGACCAAGCACAAGATTCTCGACTTCGCTCGACCTGGAGTGGCGTTGTACGTGGGCGGTATGGGTGCTCGCGGCAAGAACTTCTACAACGACATTGCAGTCGCGTACGGCTACGCAGACGAGGCACGCATGATCCAAGATCTGTATCTCGACGGCAAGAAGGACGAAGCAGCAAGCCATGTTCCATCTGAGTGGCTCGACCTGTCAAACCTTGTCGGCCCGCGGTCGTTCATCAGAGAACGCGTGGCAGCTTTCAAGTCCGCCGGGGTCACTGTGTTGAACGTGAATCCCGTCGGGCCGAACGCAGTCAAGACAATCGAGACACTTCGCTCCATCGTCGACGAGGCCTGAGGTCACTGTGGGCGTCCCAATCAACGGAACCGTTGCCCCCGGATGGGAGCCTGTTCGTGATGTATTCGTTGCGAACTTCGAAGCTCAAGGTGAAGTGGGAGCCGGGGTCAGCATCGTCCATCGTGGTGAGTGCGTCATTGATTTGCTTGGTGGCTACACCGACAAGACAGATTCTATTCCGTATTCACAAGACACCTTGCAGCTCGTGTTCAGCACCACGAAGGGAATTGCCGCTATTGCGCTCGCCATGCTTGTCGAGAGGGGACAAGTGGACTACGACGATTTCGTCGTCGACCACTGGCCAGAGTTCGGGCAGCACGGCAAGAACACGGCAACTGTCGCCCAGCTGGTTTCACACCAGTGTGGGCTGTACGCAGTCGATGGTCCTTTGACATTGGATGAAGCGCTCGAGTGGGACCTCATCACTTCGCGTCTTGCGGCAACCGCACCACGATGGCCAATCGGCACCGCGCACGGATACCACGCACTCACATACGGCTGGCTGATCGGTGAGGTCATTCGCCGCGTCGATGGACGCTCACCCGGTCGATTTGTGCAAGAAGAGATCGCCGGACCTCTTGGAGTTGAGATGTACATCGGTCTGCCTGGCGAACACGAGCCCCGAGTCTCTCCCGTCACGACTCAACGTGCGACGAAGAAGGAATCGAAAGTCGATCCGAAGGTTGCGGCGATGATCGAAAAGTTCATGGGCCCGGGGACACCTGCACACGATGCACTGTCGCTCAGTGGAGTGTTCGGAGAAGGTGCGTTCAACCAGCCACGTGTTCGCGCTGCGGAAATTCCTGCCGCGAACGGAATCACAAACGCCCGTTCATTGGCGACCATCTATGCCGCAACCTTGCGCGAGGTGAACGGTGTTCGTCTGTTGTCAACAGAGATCCGCGAACGCGCGGCGCGCACTGTGACTCCGGAAAACGAACCTGACAAGTGTCTCGTGTTGGGCACAACCTTTGGTATGGGATTTATGACAAGTGGACCGTTCGTACCTATGGCAGGTCCGGGAAGTTACGGTCATCCAGGAGCGGGAGGATCCGTGGCCTTCGCACAGCCATCTCGCGACTTGGCGTTTGCCTATGTCATGAATGCGATGTCAGCAAACCTTGCTGGTGACCCGCGCTCGCAGGCACTCATCAAGGTTGCATCGTCGGTCGCAGATTCGCTCTGAGCGTTCGGGTGAACATCAGATAGGTGATGCTCGCGGCTGCGGCTGCTGCAGCAAAGATAGCGATTGTTGGGCGCACGCCGATTGAGTCTGATGTGACGCCTGCAAGGATGCTCGTGACGCTCAACATCAACGTCACGAGTGCAAAGTCGCCCGCCATCACTCGGCCACGCAGAGCGTCTGGAGATTCCATCTGTAGCCCATACGTGGACAGGGTCCATTGAGCACCGCCACCAAGGTGGGCGAGCGCGACAGCAATTCCAGCAATGACAATGGAAGGTGAGACTGCTGCGCCGACGTAACACACAGAAAACACGAGCCCCGAAATTCCACAGATATGCAGAATTCGTCGC
>Ga0255083_1000485_pt1 | contig 10200 bp, 10 predicted proteins | sample Colum_Colum_RepC_FD_188460 | JGI IMG/M metagenome (GOLD analysis project Ga0255083, IMG submission 188460) | Freshwater microbial communities from Columbia River, Oregon, United States - Colum_Colum_RepC_8h | ecosystem: Environmental > Aquatic > Freshwater > River | place: USA: Oregon...
AAGCAAGGGGTGCCATGGGCCGCCGCGATCTGGCGGGCCTGCCAAAGTCCGCCCGAGACACTCCCGTGGAAAATCACCGCTTCCTTCTTCCTGACCCGGCCCGCCAGATCGCGGCGGCCCATGGCACCCCTTGCTTCGTCTACGACCAGGCGACCCTCGAGGCTCAGGCCGATGCCATGCTGTCCTTTCCGAACGCCTTCGGGCTGACGGTCCGGTTCGCGATGAAGGCCTGCCCGAACGCGGCCATCCTCAAGGTCTTCGCCAATAAAGGACTCCATTTCGACGCCAGCTCGGGCTGGGAAGTCCGCCGCGCCATGCACGCCGGCGTCCCGGCCGACCGGATTTCGCTGTCCTCCCAGGAGCTGCCCGAGGATTTCGCGCCCCTCCTTAATAAGGGAGTGCACGTCAACGCCTGCTCCCTCCTTCAGCTGGAACGGATCGGCCAGGCCCTCCCGGGTCACGAGGTCGGGCTGCGCTTCAATCCCGGCAAGGGCTCGGGTGGCAACGGTAAGACCAACGTGGGCGGACCGGACTCCTCTTTCGGTATCTGGCATGAATGGGCCGACCAGGCCCAGGCCATCGTGAAGCAGTACGGCCTCAAGGTCGTCCGCATCCATACCCATATCGGCTCCGGCAGCGATCCGCTCGTCTGGCAGGAAGTCTCCGCCGCCAGCCTCGCCCTCGTCGCCCGCTTCCCGACCGTCCAGACCCTCAACCTCGGCGGCGGCTACAAGGTCGCGCGTGTATCGACGGAGAAGGGCACCGACCCGCAGGTCGTCGGCGCGCCGGTCAAGGTCGCCTTCGAGCAGTTCGCCGCAGCCGACGGCCGTAAGCTCCGCCTGGAGATCGAGCCCGGCACGTTCCTCGTCGCCAACGCCGGCGCGGTCATCTCGCGCGTGCAGGACGTCGTCTCCACCGGCGCCCGTGAATTCCTCAAGCTCGACTCCGGCATGACGGAGATCCTGCGTCCTTCCCTCTACGGCTCGCAGCATCCGGTGCACCTCTATCCCGCGAAGCCCGCCGCCGGCGAACGCGACTACGTCATCGTCGGACACTGCTGCGAATCAGGCGACCTCATCAGCTGCGCGCCCGGCGAACCGGAGACGCTCGCCACCCGTCGTCTGCCGGTCGCCGTCACGGGCGATCTCTGCGTGATCGGCGGCGCCGGCGCCTACTGCGCCGGGATGAGCACCAAGAATTACAATTCGTTCCCCGAAGCTCCGGAAGTCCTCCTCCGTCGCGACGGCCGCTTCTCGCTCATCCGCCGCCGCCAGTCGCTCGAGCAGATCCTGCAGAACGAACTTCCCGCCGAAGGTCTCTGAACGTGCCGCTCCTTTCCCCAGCGCTGGGTGAGACGTTGCCGGACTCGCCGCACGCGACGGTCGTCTGCCTGCCGACGCTCGCCGACGTCGAGAGCTACGAGCGCAAGGAAGCGCGCGTCTGGGGCGTGCTGCGTTCCGGCTATCCGCGCTTCGTCCGCAACGCGCTCGTCACGCGCGCCGCGCAGGAAGCCGCCCGCCGCCTCGGCCGCGCCGGCGAACTTTTCCCGCTCGTCTCGGAAGCGGCCGCCCGCCGCCTTGCCGACCACGTCGGCGCGCCGCTGACCTCGCTCGACGCCGTCGGCGACTGGTGGCTGGCCGTGACGCCCGCCGGCGAAGCCGCGCTGCGTCTTGCCAAGATGGTGCAGCACACCGGCACGCTCATCTCCTCGCGTCAGGCCGAAGCCTGGCTCGCAGGTGACGCGCCTGTCGACGGATCCGCCGCGGCCGCGACGATTCGCGCCACGCTCAGCCCGTATCTCGCCGCTGTGCCGGCGGCGGACATCCTCATCGCCTCCGCCGGGATGAACGCGGTCGACGCCGGCCTCGCCGCCGTCGAAGCCGTGCAGCGTCCCCGTGGCCGCACCGCATGGGTCCAGTTCGGCTGGCTGTACGTCGACTCCACGCGTCTCTTCGAGAAGGCCCGCGATGCCAAGCATCACTTCGTCGCCGACGTGCGCGACCTCGCCGCGGTCGAACGGCTGCTCGCGACGGGCACCGTCGCCGGCGTCCTGACGGAAATCCCGAACAACCCGCAGCTCGAGACCGCCGACCTGCCGGCGCTCCGCGCCCTCTGCGACAAGTACGGAGCGAAACTGCTCCTCGATCCGAGCAGCGTCGGCCTCGCTTCCGTCGACGTCCTGCCTTTCGCCGACGTCGTCGTCTCGAGCCTCACGAAATACGCCGCCTCCGAAGGCGACGTCATGGCCGGCGTGCTCGCCATCGATCCCGCCCGGCCCGACGCGGCCGCGCTGCTCGCCGCTGCTCGCCACCGCCTTGCGCCTTTGCACGCGCTCGACCTCCACGCGCTCGCCGACCAGATCGGCCGCATGGAGGAAGTCACGCGCCGCCTCGCCGCCAACGCCGCCGAGCTCGCGCGTCGGCTCGCCGCGCACCCCGCGGTCGCCCGCGTGCGCACCGCCGACCAGGGACCGACCGCCGATGCCTATCGGCGCGTCCGCCGCCCCGGCGCCGGCGCCGGGGCGCTCATCACCATCGAACTACGCGGCGACATGCGGGCGGTCTATGATCGTCTCGCCGTGGGCAAAGGCCCCAGCTTCGGGCTCCGCTATACTTTGGCCGCACCGTTCCTCTGGCTCGCGCATTTCGAAGAAGTGACGAACGAGCAGGGCCGGGCGGGCATCCGCGCCGCCGGGCTCGATCCGGACCTGCTGCGTATCTCCGTCGGCCTCGAGCCGATCGAGGAGATCTGGTCGGCGTTCGCCGCCGCCCTCCCCAAATAAGCGACCCGCCGGTCGGCGGGTCGCGGGGGGTTCACTCGGCGTCCTTCTCGTCGGTCACCGGTTCGTCGTCGGCCTCGTCATCTTTGGCGACCGGCTTCTTCGCGCCGCCCTTCTTGGCCGTGCGCGCCTTGAGCATGCGCTCGCGGAAAGCGGCGCGTTCCTTCTCCTGGAGCGCGGGCGCCTCCGCGTCGATCTTGCCGAGGGCCTCGTCATAGGCCTTGCGGTAAGCCGCTTCGGAGTCGTTGGAGCGCTTCCGCGCCATCTTGTACTCGGCGTAGGCCTTGGTCGTGAGGGCGCGGTCGGCCTTGGCCTGCTGTTCGGCGGAGGCGATCTCCGGCAACTCCAAGGCCGCCTTGCGGGCGGCGACGAGGCGGGCGTGATCGGGGTCGGCGCCGGCCTCCTTGGCGGGAGCGGCGACGAGGTGGGTGTGGACGCCGACGGCGAGGAGCACGGCGGCGAGGGTGGCTTGGGTGGTGTTCATGGTGTGGGTGGGAACGGGCTTGAAGGAAGGGTGTCGAACTCGGACAATACAAGTCCCTCGCCCTGAGGTCCGCCCCATGAGTCCAACCCTCCGTCTCCTTCTGGGAGTCTTCCTGCTTTTCCCGTCCGCCGTGTTCGCGCAGAAGAACCGTCCGTCGACGCAGCTGGAGATGACGCCCCTTCCCGCCGTGCCGACGATGCCGGACGCCTTCCCGCAGGTCGTGGGCACGCAAGCCTTCGGCCCCGCCTATAAGTTCACCAAGGAACCCGCGGTGCTCGAAGCCGCCAAGGGCATCTCGGCGATGGGCTCGCGCATCCTCAAGATCGACGCCGTCTCGGGCGGCCAGCTGTCGCCCTACATCGCGATGCCGTTCACGCATTACGTCGTGTGGTATCGTTCCAACGACGCGTGGACGAAGGGCCTCACGCCGGAGCTGCGTCGCCGCGAATACAACGCGATGTATCACTTCACCAAGGACCTGCTCACGCGTTACGACACGACGGGCAAGACCTTCTTCCTCGGCCATTGGGAAGGCGACTGGTATCTGCTGCCTGACAAGGACGTGAAGAAGGACGCCCCGCCGGAACGGATCGCCGCCATGATCGAATGGTTCGCGCTCCGCCAGAAGGCCGTCGATGACGCGCGCGCCGAGGTGCCTTACACGAAGTGCCGCGTCTATACTTACGCCGAAGTGAACCGGGTCCGCGACGCGATGAAGGACGGCCGCCAGCGCATGGTCAATGCGGTGCTGCCCAAGCTCGCCGTGGATTTCGTCTCTTACTCCGCTTACGACTGCCAGCTGCTATCCGCCGAAGAAGTCCGCGCCACCCTCGATTACGTCAACGCCCAGCTGCCGCCCAAGGCGGGGCTCCCGGCGAAGCGCGTGTTCATCGGCGAATGCGGCCTGTCGTGGAAGGCCTGCGGCGGCGACGGCGCCAAGCACGAGCAGCGCAACCGCGAGATCCTCACGAAGTTCCTTTCCTGGAAGCCGGCGATGGTCCTCTTCTGGCAGTATTACAACAACGAGGTCGTGGACGGCGAACAGGTCGGCTTCTGGCTCGTCGATAATAAGAACAAGCCCACGCCCCTCCACGCGACCATGACCGCGCTCTTCGCGGCGCAGGAGGAGGCCGCGCGCGAGCTGCGTTACAAGACCCGCCGCTTGCCCGGCTTCGAAGAGATGGCCGCCTTCAGCGAGAACTGGCTGACCGCCGGCGCCGCCCGCTGAAGACTCCACGCTTGAGACCTGCCGTGGAACGAAGAGATTAACCGCATGCGGAACAAGCTCCTCGTCGAGGCCGTCGGCACCTTCTTCCTGTGCCTCGCCGTCCTGGTGAGCGGCGGCCCGCTGCCGGTCGCCGCGTTGCTCTGCGCTCTGCTCTATATGGGCGCGCCGATCTCGCTCCCCCATTACAACCCGGCCGTCACGCTGGCCTTCCGGCTGCGTGGTCGGATCAGCACCCGCACCCTCGGCGCTTTCCTCGGCGTCCAGTTCCTCGCCGCGTTCGTCGCGGCCCTCGTCGCCGGCGCCCTGGTGGGCCATGATACGGAGCGAGCCAAGGCCGCCGTCGACGCCCTCGGCTCGCCCGCCTTCGAAGGCTTCCTGGCCTCCGCGACCGTCGAGCTGCTCGGCACCTTCCTCTTCGCGTTCGTCGTGCTGACGGTAGGAACGTCCCGGCTGACCGCCGGTAACAGTTACTTCGGGCTAGCGATCGCCTTGGCCGCTCTCGGCGTGGCGGGCATCTTCAGTGATTTCGGTTCGTCCATCAATCCGGCCACGGCCCTGGCGTCGTCGCTTTTCGGCGCCTGCGCCGCCTTGTCCGAAGGCTTGGAGGGCACCAAAGCTTTCGTCACCGAGACGGTCTACCTCGCCAAGATCGCGCCGCGCGTCCTGTCCGAAGTGGGCGTCCAGTTCCTCGGCGCCGCCTTGGCCGCTTGGTTCTTCCGGTATCTTTTCCCGGAAGACCGCTGAAAATCTGCGGTCGGGCTTGAACCGTGGCGGACAGGGCCCAAGGTGGGGTCATGTCACCGCTCCTCACCGCCCATAAGCATTACGGATCTCTCCTCCTCGTCTTGATCCTGGCCGTCATCGTCGTGGCGCTCACCAAGGGCCCGAAGACCGTCCTGCAGCGCATCGTCACCGTCCTCGTGGACATCAATCTCGTCGTCGGTATCGTCGCCCTGTTCTACACCGCCAAGCCGATCTCCTGGTTCCACCCGATCTTCGCCCTGGGCGCCGTCGGCCTCCTGCACGCGGCTTCCAAGAGCGAGGACAAGTCCAAGGTCGTCCGTTGCTTCTCCCTCGCGCTGCTCCTTCTGATCGCCGCCTGGTCCGTCAACGCCTCCTGGGGCCCGGACTTCTTCAAGAGCACGCTGATGTTCAAGGTCGGCGCCACCGCCCCGGTCGCCCCGTAAGCGTCCGAGTCACGTTTCGGTCACGACGGCCCGGACATCGTCCGGGCCGTTTGACTTCCCGTTGACGCAACGCTTGTTCAGGGGAGACTGACCACGTCCGCCGTCTCCGATGTACCGCCTCGCCCTCAACATGCTCTTCGGAGACCGCGCCAAGCTGGCGATGCTCCTCTGCGGGTTGGCGTTCTCGGCGCTCCTGATGGCCCAGCAGAGCTCGGTCTTCTTCGGGATCATGAGCTGGACCTACACGCCGATGGTCAACATCCGCGCGCAGGTCTGGGTCAGCGACCCGATGGTCGAGCAGGTCAACGACGCCAAGCCGCTCCGCGACACCGACCTCGGCCGCGTCCGCTCCGTCGATGGCGTCGCCTGGGCCGCTCCGCTGCACACCTCCTTCGTCCAGGCGCGCATGCAGGACGGCAACTTCAAGCTGATCACGCTCGTCGGCATCGACGCCGATACCTTCGCCGGCGCGCCGGCCGTCCTTTCGCAGGGACGCATCGAGGACCTCCGCCTCCCGGACACCGTCATCGTCGACGAATGGGGCGCCGCGCTGATGGGCCGGATGGGCGTCGGTCCCGACGGCAAGCCCAAGAACACGCCGCTCAAGGTCGGCGACACTTTCGAGGTCAACGACATCCAGGCCCGCATCGTCGGCATCTGCCGGGTCAAGCGCGCCTTCACCGGCGGTCCGTTCGTCTACACCACCTATGACCGCGCCAAGGGCTACACCCTCGGCGCCCGGCGTACGCTGAGCTTCATGCTCGTCGAACCGCAGAAGGGCGTGGCGCCGGCCGAGCTCTGCGACCGGATCGAGCGTGACACGGGCCTCAAGGCTTGGACGTCCGACACGGTGATCTGGAGCTGGGGCGAGCGCAGCCTGGCGCGCAATACGTTCTGGTGGTTCTGGACCAACACCGGCATCCCGTTCTCCTTCGGCACGGCGGTGCTCCTCGGCCTGTTCGTGGGCATCGCGATCTCCGGCCAGACCTTCTACTCCTTCGTGCTCGAGAACCTGAAGTATTTCGCGGCCATCAAGGCGATGGGCGCGGGCATGGGCGTGATCGCCCGCATGCTCTTCGTGCAGGCCTTCACCGCCGGGCTCATCGGCTTCGGCCTCGGCGCCGGCATGGCGCAGGCCATCGGCCGCGTGATGATCGAGAAGGGCATGCCCCCGTTCGTGATGTATCCGCAGATCCTCTGGGCGACGTTCGCCCTCGTGCTGGGCATCAGTTTCGTCTCCGCCATCATCGGCATCATCAAGGTGTCGCGCGTCGACGCCGCCTCCGTCTTCCGCGGATGAGCCACCTCGCCCACACCGTCGCCGTCCGCGCCTCCGGCGTCGACATGTTCTTCGGCACCCCGGAGAACCAGGTCGTCGCCCTCAAGCAGGCCGACTTCGAAGCCCGCCGCGGCGAGCTCATCATGCTCGTCGGTCCGTCCGGCTGCGGGAAGACGACGCTGCTCTCCGTCATCGCGGGCACGCTCACGCCGCAGGCCGGCGCCGTCGAGGTCTTCGGCCAGCGCCTCGACGGCCTCGGCCAGGAAGCGCTCACGACTTTCCGCCGTCAGAACCTCGGGTTCGTCTTCCAGTCCTTCAACCTCATCCCGACGCTCACCGTCGCGGAGAACGTGATGGTGCCGCTGCTGATCCAGGGACGCCCTTACGACGAGGCCCATGCGCGCGCGCTGGCGATCATCGAGAAGGTCGGCCTCAAGGGCCGCGAGGAAGGTCGCCCCAACGCGCTCTCCGGCGGCCAGCAGCAACGCGTGGCCATCGCCCGCGCGCTCGTGCACGAGCCGCCGCTCCTGATCTGCGACGAACCGACTTCGGCCCTCGATAAGGACACCGGCGCCCAGATCATGCAGATGGTCCGCGACCTTTCCCGTTCGCCCGAACGCTGCGTCGTGGTCGTGACGCATGACCACCGCATCTTCCGTTTCGCCGACCGCATCGCGGAGATGGAAGACGGCCGCATCAGCCGCGTGGTCGACGACCCGAAGCTCCTCGACACGACGCATCTCTGATTCCCCTTATGTTCAAGAAACGCATCCTGCTCTTCGTCCTCGCCCTCGCCGGCGCCGGCGCCGCCCTGCAGCTCACCCGCGGCACGGCCACCGAGGCGCCGATCAAGCCGCCGCCCTACGAGCCCGCTACCCGTGACAAGGATGGCCTCATCGCCGCCGCGGGCCTGATCGAAGCCGTCGCCGAGAACACGCTCCTCGGCTCGCCGACTTCCGGTACGGTCGCCAAGGTCCACGTCAAGGTCTGGGACCAGGTGAAGGCCGGTGATCCGATCCTGACGCTCGACGATCGCGACCTCCGCGCCCAGCACGCCGTACAGAAGGCCGCCGTCGAGGCTGCCGCCGCTACGGCCGAACGCGCCGTGGACGCCGCCCGTCGCTGGACCGGCATCAAGGACAGCGGCGCCGTCTCCGCCGCCGACCTGCTCTCCTATCAGATGGCCGCCAAGGAAGCGCAGGCGAAGCTCGCGCTCGCCAAGGCCCAGCTCGACCAGACCGCCGTGCTCCTCGACCGCCTCGTGCTCCGTTCGCCCATCGCCGCCACGGTGCTCCAGGTCGGCGTCCGCGCCGGCGAATTCGTCGCGGCCGGCGCCAAGGCGCCGGCCGTCCTCGGCGACATCTCGCGCCTGCAGATCCGCTGCGACGTCGACGAACAGCTCGCCACGCGCATGCGCGAAGGCCTGCCCGCCAAGGGCTACCTGAAGGGCGAAAGCTCCCTCGCCGGCGGCAAGGACCGGTCCATCGCCCTGAAGTTCGTCCGCATCGAGCCCTTCGTCATCCCGAAGACCTCGCTCACCGGCGCCAGCATCGAGCGCGTCGACACGCGCGTGCTGCAGGTGATCTACCAGTTCGACCGCCCGACGGGCCGCGCGCTCTTCGTCGGTCAGCAGATGGACGTCTATATCGACGCCTCCCAAGATGCGCCGGGCAAATAAGTCCTTCCTGTTCGCGGCGCTCGCCCTCGCGGGCTGCGCGCACGATCCGGCCGCCAAGCCGGCTTCACCGGTCGCGCCCGCCGCGTTCTCGCAGGCCGGCGTCGCCGCCGACGTGAAGTGGGCCGAGGCTTTCGCCGACCCTGCGCTGCTCGACCTGCTCGCCCGCGCCCGCAAGGGCAGCCCGGACCTCGCGCTCGCCCGCGCCCGTCAGCGCGAAGCGGTCGCCTTGCTCCGCGCCGCCGATGCCGGCGATCAGCCCGCGCTTTCCGTCGCCGCCGGCCAGGAAGCTTCCCGTATCTCCGTCGCCAACGGACGTTTCCCTCCGGGCATCCCGCGTCGCACGGATGTCACCGCCGTCGCCGCCAAGGCTTCCTGGGAACTCGACATCTGGGGCCGCGAGGCCGCGAAGTCGCAGGCCGCCGAAGCCGATGTCCGCGCCGCGAAGTTCACCGCCGCGCAGGCCGATCTCGCCCTGTCCGCCGAAGTCGCCCGTCTCTGGTTCGCCGTCCGCGGCGCCCGCGAGCAGCTCCGCTTCCTCGAGACCGAATTCGCCACGCGCTTCCGCGAGATGGAACTCGTCGAGAAGACCGTGACGGCCGGCCTGATCGATTCCGACCCGCTTTCCACCGCGAGCCTCGCCGCCGCGCAGGCCAAGGTCGACGAAGGCCTCGGCCGCCGTCGTGTCGCCGCCGCCGAGAATGCGCTGCGCGCGCTCATCGGCGCCGCGCCCGGCGAAAGCCTGCCCGTCGCCCAAGGCGTCGCCGCGATGCCCGGTTTCGGCGCCGGCGTGCCGTCCGAACTCCTGCTGCGTCGTCCCGACCTCGCCGCCGCCGCCGCGCGTCTCGACGCCGCGGTCTCCCGCGAAGGCGCGGCCCGCGCGGATTTCTATCCTTCCGTCACGCTCACCGGCCAGGCCGGTTGGCAGGCCGATCCGGCTTCGCGTATCGGGCAGGGCTCCGCCGGTTTCTGGAGCCTCGCGCCCGTGGTCGATCTGCCGATCTTCGACGCCGGTCGCCGCGAAGCGAACCTCGAGGCCGCGCGCGCGCGGATCGACGGCTCCGCGGCCGAATGGACGAAGGCCGTGCTCGGCGCCTTCCGCGAGGTCGAGGACGCCCTCGCCGATCTCCGCGAGCTCGCGCAGCAGGAAGATCTCACGGCTCGCGTGCTCGCCGCCGTGCGGACCCGCCTCGCCAACGCCGAAGCGCGCCAGCAGGCCGGCCTCGCCAATGAGACCGAGCTCACGCTCGCCCGCCGCGACGAAGCGTTGGCTGCGCGCACGCTCTCGATGGTCGTATGGGAGCGCCGGCAGGTCGCCGTGCGCCTCGCCGCGGCCACGGGCGGCGGTTGGGCCGCCAAGTGACTTTCCTTGGTAGGGTCAGCACTGCGTGCTGACCTAGGGTGATGGGTGCTGGCTCCGCCGTTTTTGGCATTCTAGTGTGCTGCTCGTTGTAAAAGATATAACTAGGTCAGCACGCAGTGCTGACCCTACCGATGGGCAAGGGTGAGGCGTGAGGTCTGACCTATGCGCACAAAGAAGAAGGGCGTCCTGGCGGACGCCCTTCCTG
>Ga0255083_1000500_pt1 | contig 10059 bp, 8 predicted proteins | sample Colum_Colum_RepC_FD_188460 | JGI IMG/M metagenome (GOLD analysis project Ga0255083, IMG submission 188460) | Freshwater microbial communities from Columbia River, Oregon, United States - Colum_Colum_RepC_8h | ecosystem: Environmental > Aquatic > Freshwater > River | place: USA: Oregon | collected...
ATGTAAAAGAAGCCGAGCTACAAATTTAATCAATTGAGCCCAATTTTCCATTCAATTTATGAACAGTTTTGTCATGCTAACGCCTGTTATTAATAAGGGGTAAAAACTTTCTAAAGTGTATACAATCAAACCATTATAAAGCCTAATTCAATATTAGGCGGGGCTTAAATAGATTTCAGCCATCATACATCTTGTGCTACCACCCCCCAAGGCTTCAATGGTGGGGATAGATATGGGAAGAAGGGGATTGTATTTTTCTAAGCTTTTTAGCTGTGCTGTATGGAGCGATTTGTAGGCTTGCTCCGACATTATTAAATGAGGTTTTTCAGTAATGTCAAATACTTGTAACATATTGCCTGCAAAGTGATTTAGTTGATCCTGGCTAATCTCAATGACTTCTTTATTAGTTCGTGCAAAGCTATCTAGTAGCATTTGTCTTTCTTGCTCATTGGGAATACTGTCTAAACATATGACCACAAATTGATTGCCCATGCACATTAGTACATTGGTGTGATAAATGGGTTGAGCTTTATCATCTACTGCTTTAAAAGTAATTGGTTTGAATTGCATTTTATCGCACCAAGAAATAAAGGCCTCTTTATCTAATCTTTCAGATAAACATCCATAGGCTATTTTATTTTGATGGTCTAGTACCATACTGCCTGTACCTTCTAAAAAGATTCCTTCTTTTTCTAAGTCAGTTAAATCCAATGTGTTTTCAATTTTATAATTAGATTGTAAAAATTCTATGACGCTTGATTTTCTTTCAGCTCTTCTATTTTCTGCATACATAGGATACAAGCAAAGTGTTCCATTAGTATGGGTGGAGACCCAATTGTTGGGGAAAATAGAATCTGGGGTAGAAGGGTCCTTGGTGTCTTGTACCACATTTACTTTAATTTGATGGGCGCGTAATTTTTCCACCATTGCATCAAATTCTGCAATGGCTAGCTCATTGGCATTTTCAATATTAATATTCGATTGAAAGAAATTATTGGCAGCCGTTTGCTGATTAAAATAAAATTGGTAAGGTCGAACCATTAAAATTTCCATATCCTATTTTTATTAAAATAAATTATATTAGATAGCCGTTCTTTCAATAGGCATACTCATACAATGAAATCCACCTCTTGCTCTAGATAATTCTGCAGAAGGCATAAGTATAATGGTGTTTTGAATAGTACTAGGGCTTTTGTTCCCTTTTTCAAAATCTATTAATAATTCTTTTACATGGACTACTTCAAAACCCTTGTTCTTAAAGGCTTCTACGGTTTTGTCGTTTCGGTCATAACCAAGTACCACCCCTTCTTTTAAGGCAAGTAGATTGCAGGAATCTGTCCATTGTTCTCTGGCATTGTAGGGGAATTCATTGTTACCAGAATAAATAAATTGGGCGCCGTTTTTACAACCAAAGTCTTCTTTGCTTATTTCATCTAAGAGTTGTTCTAAATCGTTAATGATGGTGGGGCTATTTTGTTTGGCTCTTTCAAATTTCCAAATAGTCACCGATTCTTTTTGTGTACTTTTAAAGAATTGGCTTACTTGATTATTTTGTTTGTCTTGCAAGCCCTCTTTAGAAAAATTACCTAATATTACCCAGGTGTCTTTTTTAACTTGGGTAAATATGGTATCAATATGCATGTAGTCTCTTTTCTTAGGAATTTTGACAATACTTATTTTATCCACCAATGCTTTACTAAATAAAATTTCAGTGAGTTGAATAGCAGCACTCATACTTGTTCTTTCACTTACCCCTATAATTACATGCTGTGGTGAAATCATCATGATGTCACCTCCTTCAAGGGTTACTTTCTCTTCATTCTCTTTTTCGTTTAAAAGCGCAATAGGATCCTTTTGAGAAAGTTCAATTATAAAAGAACTACTTTTTTTAAATAAGGGGTGATAATGAAATAAATATTTTGCAAATAAGGCTTCTCTTTTTCTGGCTAGTTTGGCGGGCTTGTTTAAAACCAAATGGTCTTTAATGACAATACCAATATCTCTTGTAAAAATAAAATTAGGAATAGGAGGAAAGAGCAATTCATTTTGAATATCGACACCCGATAAAAAAGTAGAAGCTAGTTTGGCAGGGGTATACTTTTTTAGATCTTCTTGTAGTTGATAGCTGCAACCCTCAATAGCCGCCACCGCTGCAATAAGTTGGTTTTTAATATCGGCATTCTCTAAAATACTCGCTAATAACCATTCTATTTCTAAAACTTTTTCAGAGGCGTGAAAATGGGGGTGACCTGGTTTGTAAAAGGCACGATCGTTTTTAGGATCGTCAATGAAATGCATACCAGGTTTCATTTTTTCAGGGTCTAAAAAATAAAGAAGTAGTTTGGTGTAGTAATCATATTCGTTTTCACGAATACTTTTTAAATGAACAATATCTTCAAATAGCCAATCCTGTGCTTTAGAGGGTATTACTTTACCTAAGCCTTTGTCGGGGCTGTGAACAAGTAATCTTTTAAGTTCGCCAATTTCTGAATGAACAGACAATATATTTTCTTGCATAAGAACAATTATTAAAATAAATTTAACCCTTTTTATTTGCTTTCCAATATCAATAAATCGTTAAAAGCAATTTCGTATTCCTTGTTCATAGACCTAATTAATGCATTTTTATCTTGGTAGCTTTTTTCTACAATATGCATTTTAGCAGGATCTGCATATATAGCAGGGTTGGCCATTTCTAATTCAATAGCTGCTTTTTCTGTGTGTAAGATTTCTATATTATGCTCAATTTGTGAGATCACTTTTTGTAATTTTTGAATTTGCTTTTGCAAATCCTTGTCAATGGCTTGAGGCTTTATTTCTACTGGCGCGACAACTTCTTGCTTAGCTTGCTTGCGTGTATCTTTAGACCCTGTATTTTTAGCAGGTTCTGCTAATTGTGCCTTTTGTTTTGCCATTCTCTCTTTCCACTCTAACCATTCTTTATAATCGCCTTTGAATTCAATAATTTTTTCATCTTCAATTTCCCAAATTTTATTAGCAGTCTTTGAAATAAAATAACGGTCGTGACTTACTAATATAATAGTACCATCATATTTAGTAAGGGCTTCTGCTAATAATTCAACGGTGACCATGTCTAAGTGGTTAGTAGGCTCATCTAGCATTAAGAAATTAGCCTTACTAATAATAGTTTTAGTAAGGGCAACTCTTGCTTTTTCTCCTCCACTAAGTACTTTAATTTTTTTATCAATTTCATCCCCTCCAAATAAGAAACAACCTAATAAGGCGCGTAGTTCTAATTCAGTATTTTTAGTGCCACATTCTTGCACTTCTTTTAAAATAGTATTGTTTAAGTTCAAAGACTCTAATTGGTGTTGCGCATAAAAACTCTCTTCTACATTATGGCCCCAAACTCTTTCTCCATCGAACTTTTCCATACCTGCCACAATTCTAAGTAGGGTAGACTTTCCTTTTCCATTGGCACCAATGAGTGCAATCTTATCGCCTCTTTCAATTTCTGCAAAGGCATTATCTAAAATTTGAACATTTGGGAAAGCCTTGCCTACACCTTTTAAGTCTACTAATACTTTGCCTGGTGTTTTATCTACCGCAAAATTGATTCTAATATTAGGTCTCTCAATTTTAACATCTTCAATCACATCTAATTTATCCAAGCGCTTTTGAATTGACTGTGCCTGCGCTGCTTTAGAAGCCTTGGCTTTAAATCTTTCAATAAACTTTTCTTGTTGCTTGATATAATCTTGTTGATTCTCAAAAGCGCGTTGTTGTATTTCTACTCTTTGTTCTTTTTCAATTTCATAATGCTCGTAATCGCCTGTGTAAAAATGTAATTGTTGTTGATACACTTCTACAATTTTATTCACCATTTTATTTAAAAAGTACTTATCGTGACTTACAATAACTACACTTCCTTTATAATGCAATAAATATTTTTCTAACCATTCGATACTAGGTAAGTCTAAGTGGTTGGTAGGCTCATCTAATAATAATACATCGGGTTGTTGCAAAATCATTTTTGCAAGTAGTACGCGCATTCTCCAACCTCCACTAAATTCTTTATAAGGGCGAGATAAGTCTTTAATCGCAAATCCTAGTCCATGTAAAACTTCTTCTGCTTTATGGTTAATATTATAGCCATCTAGTAAATCAATTTCGTGTAAGGCATCGGTGTATTTAATAAGTAAATCGTTGTCCTCAGAATTCGCTTCTAATTCTTTGCCTAGTTGTTCCACTTCTTTTTCAAGTTCACGCACTCTTTCAAAAGCGCCCAAGGCTACTTCGGTAATAGATTCGTTGGTATCAAAACTTAATAAGTCCTGGTGTAAATAGCCAATGGTGGTATCTCTTCCTTTTTCAACCGTTCCTTTGCTGGGGGTGAGTTGCCCTACCAAAATTTTCAATAAAGTAGACTTACCCGTACCATTATATCCAATTAGACCAATGCGTTCGCCTGGTTGGATGGACCAATTCGCCTCACTCACAATTACTCTTGCCCCAAACTCAAATGTCAAATTCTGTAAACCTATTAGCATGTTTTTTCAATTCAGACCGCAAAGTTAGCAAGTTGGACAATCTAATTATGCATAAATTTGGAAAAAGATTCTATGAAGCCCTTTTTCTTTATCCTTTTTGCCTTTTTAGTGATGGCTTGTGATAGTCCCGAAGACCCTGCTATCAATAAGCAGCTATGGGCCTTTAGCCCTCAAAATAACCAAGGAAGTTTTGACAAAGCCCTGATGCCATTATTAAATAATTACCAAGAATTATTAAAAGGGCTAGCGGCAGGTGATACCGCTTATATTTTCAATGCGGCAAAAACACTTATTCAATTAACCGATTCTTTTCCAACAGCTGCTATTAGTTTTAAAGATAGTTTATTGCATGAGCAGGCTAAACAATCTCTAAATAATATCAATGCTGAATTACAAGGACTCCTAGCTGAGCAAAGTTTACCCGCACTAAATATGGCCACACATATGTTATCTATTCAGTTTTTGAATTTACTAGCCACAGTGGGTTATCAAGAAAAGAATATTTATGTATTTAATGTGCAGGATGAAAAACTAGAGGATGGAATGATTTGGTTTGGATGGAATAAGACAAGTAATGATCCCTATCATTCAAATAGAAAAGGTGAAATAGTAGCGCAACAGTTATTACAAGAATAAAGCTATTGGCTTGGTTTTTTTAGTTCAAAAATAATCATGGCATTTACACTTAAAGTAGAGGTAATATAAATTTCTTGTCTACTGGTTCCATCTTTTACAACCATGAGTGCAGTATTGGGAGGCACCGTACCTAAATTATGTGCAACAATAATTATTTCATGACGGTTATTGTCTTTGTTAAAATTAACATCAAAATGAGTGGCCTTGTAGCTTAGTCTTTTATTTTCTAGCAATAAAACTTTATTATCAAAAATCATAATGGTGTCGTTGTCAATGGTGCCATTATCGTATAAGTCAATACTAATAGAAGGGCTATTGATAATAACTTGTTTCACTAATTTATTTTCTCTACCTACTAAAACCCAAGGCAGTATTTGGCCAGAAGACTTACTGGCGCTGGTATTTGGGCTAGCACTTGTTTCATTAATAGCAGCTGCTTTAGTATTCTCTTGTAAAGCATTCACTGCACTAGTTGGAGCAGCAGCATTTTGAATAGGAGTGCTAGTAGTAGCCTGAATAGAACTTGCTTGCGTAGCGTTTGGCTTTGTTGTCGAATTTGACTTTGTGGTAGTATTTGGTTTTGTTGTATTTGTTAATTTAAAAGTATTCGTCTGATTGGTCTTAGTAAGTACTTGTTTGACTATTTCTGTTTGTTGAGCAGGCTTAGTTTTATTTTCTTTTTGTAGAGAGGTATTTTTCGCAAGTTTCTCTTTGGCAACTATTTTATTAGCATTCGTAGTTGTAGGAACTGAAGTTTTTGCACTAAACTCTTTTACAATAGGACCTTCTTTTTCTAAATACACTTTTCCGCCGCCACAATCTTTTCCAGAGAGTTCGTTAGTAGCGGTGTAACTACCTTCTAGAATTTCGTAACCTCTCACCACTCGGTAGTTCAAAAAATTAGACATTAAACAAGCTTCAAAATTCCCCACTAATTTTTTCTTATTTAAACTTGTTTCTGTAATACTTACTAGCTGCGTATTTTCCGAATGCATTCCAGTAGCCAATGCATTGGCTGTAAAATTATTGGATATTTTAGAGTAGGTGCTGGCCGTTAGGGTATGGTCGGGGTTTTCTTTAATAACAATTTCGTAGGTAACAATTCTACCATCGAGGTCACGACTAGGTGTAAAATACCCTTTCCATTTCCCAGTTAGGTCTTGGCCCATAACGAGGGTGGGTAAGCATAAGGGTAACAATAAATATACTAGGCGGCGCATATTACAAAGCTATGTATAAAATATGAACCGCATTTGTTACCTTTGCGGACATATATTATAGTTAAAAAACATGGTTCAAATTCAATTTCCAGACGGCGCGGTGAGATCCTACGAAAAAGGGATTACTGCATTAGGTATCGCTAAATCCATTAGTGAAGGATTGGCAAAAAAAGTATTAGCAGCTTCAGTAAATGGAGAGGTATATGATGCAACGCGTGCAATTAACGAAGACGCAGCCTTAAAATTATTAACCTGGGACGACGCCGATGGTAAAAATACTTTCTGGCATTCTTCTGCACATTTATTAGCAGAAGCGGTTGAAATGCAATTTCCTGGTGCTAAATTTTGGGTAGGTCCCGCATTGGAAAAAGGCTTTTATTATGATATTGATTTAGGCGATAAAACCATTAGAGAAGAAGATGTTTTATTGCTTGAAAAAAAGATGAATGAATTAGCCAAGCAAGCCAACGCTTACATTCGTAAAGAAATGTCTAAGGCAGAAGCAACTGCTTATTTCACAGAAAAAAAAGATGAATACAAATTAGATTTATTATCGGGCTTAGAGGATGGTAGTATTACTTTTTATTCACAAGGTGCTTTTACCGATTTATGTCGTGGACCACATATTCCAAATACTTCTTTTATTAAAGCCATCAAAATTACCAATATCGCAGGAGCGTTTTGGAAAGGCGATGAGAAAAATAAAATGTTGACAAGGGTATATGGAATTACTTTCCCGAATCAAAAAGAATTGGATGAATATTTATTGCTTTTAGAAGAAGCTAAAAAAAGAGATCACCGTAAACTTGGAAAAGAATTAGGTATTTATACCATGGATGATGATGTAGGCCCAGGCCTTCCTTTATGGATGCCTAATGGAACTATTATTATTGAGGAATTAGAAAATTTAGCCAAACAAACAGAAGAGGATGCAGGCTACAAGCGAGTAGTGACGCCACATATAGCTAAGGAGAGCATGTATATTAAGAGTGGTCACTTACCTTATTATGAAGATAGTATGTTCCCTCCGATGGAATTAGATGGCACTAAATATTATTTAAAAGCAATGAACTGTCCGCATCATCATAAAATTTTTGATGCAGAACCTAAAAGCTATAAAGACATGCCACTTCGTTTAGCGGAGTATGGAACTTGTTATAGATATGAACAAAGCGGAGAGTTATTTGGACTTATGCGTGTGCGTTGTTTGCATATGAACGATGCGCATATTTATTGTACCAAAGAACAATTTGCACAAGAGTTCAAAGCAGTGAATGAAATGTATTTAAAGTATTTCAAAATTTTTGGCATTGATAAATACGTGATGCGTTTAAGTTTGCATGATCCTAAAAAATTAGGACAGAAATATATTAACGAACCTGAACTTTGGTTAGAAACTGAAGCCATGGTGCGTGCGGTATTAATTGAAACAGGCACGCCTTTTGTAGAAGTGCAAGACGAAGGTGCTTTTTACGGACCAAAAATTGATGTGCAAATTTGGAGTATCATTGGAAGAGAATTTACATTGGCTACCAACCAAGTCGATTTTGCGCAAGGAAAAAGATTCAACTTAAGCTTTACCAATAAAGACAACGAACCTGAAACACCCTTAATTATTCATCGTGCGCCTTTAGGAACGCACGAGCGTTTTATTGGATTTTTATTGGAGCATTATGCAGGTAAGTTTCCCGTTTGGTTAGCGCCATTGCAGGTGAAAATTTTACCCATCAGTGATAAGTTTATGCCTTATGCCGAGCAGGTGTTTGCCCAATTTAAAAAAGCAGGGGTGCGTGTGGAAATTGATGACAGAAATGAAAAAATTGGAAAAAAGATTAGAGATACTGAAATCATGAAAGTGCCTTATATGCTAGTGATTGGCGAGAAAGAAGTTGCTGAAAATAAGTTATCTATTAGACGTCAAGGAAAAGGCGATTTAGGTATGCTAGACAAGGATTTATTCCTAAATCAGGTACTTGAAGAAATCAAAGAAAGATTGGCGCCTATATCATAACAAAGACTATCTTTACAAAACTTAATAAACGTTTAATTACTTAATGGCATTACCGAACAGAGGACCCAGATTTAACCCAAGGTTTCAAAGACAACAAGAACCAGAGCATCGCATTAATGATCGCATTCGAGTTCCACAAATCAGATTAGTTGGAGACAACATTACAGTGGGTGTTTACAATACTCAAGATGCGCTGAAAATAGCTGCAGACCAAGGTTTGGACCTAGTGGAGATTTCTCCAACTGCCGATCCCCCAGTATGTAAAGTCATTGATTATAAGAAATTCCTTTACGAGAAAAAGCGTAAGGAAAAAGAGATGAAGGCAAACTCAAAACAATCTGAGATTAAAGAGATTCGTTTTACACCAGGTACCGACGATCACGATTTCGATTTCAAGGCAAAACACGCAGAGAAATTTTTACAAGACGGTAATAAGGTGAAAGCCTATGTTCAATTTAAAGGTCGTGCCATCATGTTCCAGGACAGAGGTCAACTACTTTTATTGAAATTTGCTGAGCGTTTAGCCGAGGCTGGAACTTTGGAAAGTATGCCTAAATTAGAAGGAAAGAGAATGTTTGCTATTTTTCAACCTAAAGCAGGTGGGAAGAAGAAGCCTACATCTTAATAAACCATTGATTTTCAACCTATTTATACAATGAGTCATCTCAATACATGGAATGGCTCATTTTTTTTGCCATCTCGCTATTTGCGCGTACCTTCGCCATCCATTTCCCACAAGGCTCAACAAGTGCACTGCCTGAGCAGCGCCGCCAGTAGGGAGTAATCGTAAAGATTATATAATGCCAAAAGTTAAAACTAACTCGAGCGCGAAAAAGCGTTTTAAAGTTACCGGAACCGGTGAAATCACCTTCCAAAAAGCCTTCAAAAGACACATTCTTACCAAAAAATCTACAAAGCGCAAAAGAGCGATGAGAAAAAAAGGACTTGTTGGGTCAACTAACAAAGACTTCGTTCTTCGTCTATTAAGATTAAAAGGATAGATTCAAAGAATAGTCAAACACTTAACCACACTAAGGTTTATTTAAACAAAATTTAATTCACCGGATCCAATCAACAACTTGATAAGTAGGATTCAAAAAAATATTAATTATGCCACGTTCAAAAAATGCCGTTGCATCGAGAGCAAGAAGAAAAAAGATATTCGAACAAGCGAAAGGTTTTTATGGTAAACGTAAAAACGTTTATACCGTTGCCAAAAACGTATTAGAGAAAGGTTTAACTTATGCTTATGTAGGCCGTAAGTTGAAAAAGCGTGAGTACCGTACTTTATGGATTGCGCGTATCAATGCAGCAGTGCGTGAAGAAGGGCTTACTTACAGCCAATTCATTAACCTTTTAGCAAAGAAAGGATCTGATTTAAACCGTAAGGTTTTAGCAGACTTAGCAATGAACGAGCCAGCAAGCTTCAAAGCCTTGGTTCAATCTGTGAAGTAGTTCCATTCTCAAAATTTTAAAGCTCCAGTCCGACTTTGTCGAATTGGAGCTTTTTTATTTTCGCTCAATCTTCAACACTAAGTTCCGCCCAAATTTCAGCCCAAAATTTCCGCCCCCAATATCCGTTCAAATAACTATTTTTGTTCTCTAAAAATAACAAGCTAACACCCCTGTTTAAAAATGAACAATACCTACACCTCGTTGGTTAATCAAACCTTTCATTTTC
>Ga0255083_1000505_pt1 | contig 10015 bp, 8 predicted proteins | sample Colum_Colum_RepC_FD_188460 | JGI IMG/M metagenome (GOLD analysis project Ga0255083, IMG submission 188460) | Freshwater microbial communities from Columbia River, Oregon, United States - Colum_Colum_RepC_8h | ecosystem: Environmental > Aquatic > Freshwater > River | place: USA: Oregon | collected...
GCCACCCCATGCCAACACCACGCTCTCGGCTGCTGCCGTGAAATACACGTCGGTCGATGTGCTGCTCGAGCCGGCATAGGTTCCCGTCAACACGTAACCGCTCGGGTTTGATGCGATGTTGCACGTTGCCGTTGCACACAAGTCGCCTGAGTTCGCGATGTTTGCGCCGGCGTCGACGAAACTGCCACCGAAGAGCGAGAAGAGCTGACTGCCAATCTGAGTCACCCCGCCACCAGTCACGTTCGGGTCAATTGGTATGGGCAATGTGTCGCTTGGCGATGCGCACGTCAACCCGACACACGGGTCAGCCGTTGATTCGGTGCGGTTATACGACGTCAAGTAGTCGTAGGCGTGCTTGCCATCTTTCGTCGATTCCCAGCTGATCTTGACTGAGTAACTTGCACCGATAGTCAGATTGTTGATCGTGGCACGAAAGGGAACAGAGTCGCCTTCTGAGTAGTCAGAGTTACTGATTCCCAAGTTCCCGGTGATCCAGTTCGAGGAGTGGCTTGAGTCGCAGACGGTTGGCAAGTTCTCGCATTGCTCAAGGCGAGTGCCCGGATTTCGTTCGGCACTGGCGCGACCACCGGCAACGAGCAGAAGCGACGTGGCAACGAGCCCACCAAGCAACAGGGCCAACCGACCCCGAGAACTTCGGGGGAGCTGTTCGATGGGACTCCTCCCATGCCGCAGCCGGTGACGTAAACGGGAAGAAAGGGTCTGTGACATGACGACTCCTAGTTGGCGCCGATCGCCTCCTGGTACCGGGGAGTGCGTCGAGGGTGTGCGACCCGGAGTCTGGGGGCCATGTGCCGCCACGCAGATTCGTGAGCGACAAACGAACGCTATGGCTGCCACACAGTGAGGGCAAGTGACGGAAGTACCTATGTGGGTGCCGCGTGTGAATCTGACCCAATGTGAGACATCTGCATTCCTAGATTTCGATGTATGCGCGCTTCGTCATTACGCATGTTCGTTGTAATTCTCTTAATGACTCTGGTAGCGGGGATTGCCCCACTCTCCGCGCGGGCAACAACAGACGACTGGCGCATCGACCGAGTAGTCGTGCCGTACGGCAATACGCCGACACCCATCACTGCTCGTCTCACCGCTGGTGAACGTCGCGTCATCTCGGCAATCCAGTCGTTAATCGACCGCCGACCAAACCCTGTATATGACTCTTCACGAATTCTCACATGGGTGATAGAGCCATCCGCTAAGTCATCGATGACGTTGGCAATGTCACGAAGAGTGCTAAACACTCTTCAGCAACTTTTCGACATCAACAACTTTCGTGACACCACGAGAACAACTGTGATTGTTGGGCGCACACAAGCTTTCCTCCAAGAAGAAGTGAGGAGACGCGGATGCATCCCAGAACTTGACCGTACGAACGGCGTGTTCCTTATGGCATCAGCTGTGTGCAGCCGACGATTCATCGTGATCAACCTGACTGGCTATTTCTTCTTGGTTTCGGCTACCCAATCACTTACTGAAGCGTTAGAGAAGAGACGCGAGCCGGCTATCTCGCGCACTTCGAGCTACATCGTCGACCGAAATCTGTCTGGACTGGCACACGAGTGGGCACACATCGCCCGTTCGGCAAGCGGAACTGGTGCAGTTCCGCCAGGGGAGCCTGCGTGGATCAAAGAGGGATTTGCAGAATTCATGAGTGGCATCGCGCGCGTCCAGACATTTCGCGACAAGATGTCCTACAAGACGTTTCATATTTTGCGACTTAGGCGATTTGCAGATTGGGCAAGTCGTTGTACCGAGTCCTTGCGCCGCTATCGAGGAGATACCGAGAGGGTGAACGGATGCGAGTACTACGTTGGTCCATTGGCTGTCGAGTACTTGGTGGCTGATTTCGGTGGTCTGCCGAATCTTCTCAAGTTGTGGGAAGAGAACAACCTCCGTCTGAACTTTGCCGAAGCATTCGAAGCGGTCTACGGAATGACCCTCACGGCTTTTGAACGACTAGCCGATGCATACATTGCAGAGATTGCACGGGCAGAACTTTCGTCATAGGGACAAATGAGTCATGGTGAGGGACATTCATCTCTTGAAGTGATGACGAATGCGTTGTGAAGTGGTGTCACCTACAAGGAGGTACCAATGATCAACACACTCGTCTGTGACAGACATGCGATGGTCCGTGAATCAATCGCATGGATACTCGGTCATTCAAAGGAGATAAATGTTGCCGGGCTCACCGGAGATGCCGGCGAAGCACGGCGAATTCTCCAGTCAAAGCCTGTTGACGTCGCAATTGTCGACGCCAACCTGAACGATGAGCGGGGAACTGCTCTAGCGAGCTGGATTCGCGGGAATCTTCCAGACACAAAGGTCCTACTCCTCACACCATTCGAGAACGACGCGCTGTTGCTTGAAGCAGAAAAAGCAGGTGTGTCATGCGTGTTGCCGAAGAGTTCACCCACGGAGGACCTGATCAGGAAAATCCATGGGGTGGCACAAGGAGAGAAGTTCATTGCGCCCGATGATCTTCGGGCAGCGAAGGCTCGATTGGCGAATTCGGGGGTGCTCGCGCTCGCAACCCTCGGAGAGACTGATCGAAACATTCTGTGTCACATCTCGAATGGTCTCACCGACAAGGAGATCAGCCAACAAGTGTACTTGAGCCCGCAGACCGTACGTAACAGAGTGTCTCGGTTGTTGTCGATGTTGGGCAAATCGAATCGGACGCAACTTGCACTGATGGTCTCTAACGCACGTATGACCGGAATGATGGAAGCCGTATGACGACTGGACCATCGACTTCTGCACGTGAGGATCTCGACCCAGAGAACATCGTCGAAGCATTCGTTGAGGTCGTTGATGTCTTCCTAGAAAGTGTCGACACAAATGGGTATCTGACTTTGCTCATGCGGTGTGCGGAATTAACCCACATCGAAGATGGTGTTCTGGTGTTAACAGATGCCGATCGTCGTCCCCGCATTGCGGCTGCCTCAAGTGCAGAAGTAGCCGAGCTAGTCACATCCCAGATGGCTAGCAACCGTGGTTCCGTCGCGGGTGTTCTGGCCTCGGGTCTACATTGCACTCGAGACATCAACCCCGCCGACATGCATTTTGACGCGTATGTGGCCTCTGCTGTGTCGATGGGTTTTCGACACGAGTACGTTCTGCCCCTTCGCTCGCACGATGACATCAACGGAGCAATTGTGTTGCTCTCAAAAGACGAAGCGATTGTCGATGCATGCCAGTTGGTGGTTGCCCAAGGTGTCGTTGACGTGGCGACGTCGGCAATGTTGCAAGCTCGACACATCGACGAGTCGCGCACGCTTGCTCGGCAGCTCCAGGATGCTCTGGATAGTCGTGTGGTGATTGAGCAGGCAAAAGGAGTCATTGCTGAGCGCTGTGAGACCGACATGTCAAAAGCCTTCCAGCGGCTAAGGCAAATGGCCCGGGAGACGCGCCGTCCAATTGCTGACGTCGCGCATGGAGTCATTCGAGGTGACATTCAGGTGTCGCTCAGTAGTCTGGCGAGGTGCGCGGGCTAGGAACGATCATCAACACGGTGCTCGTGCTGGCCGGCAGTGGTGTTGGCTACTTCGTAGGGCACCGCATAGACGAGAAAGTCCGCGTGACTGTGGTCCAGACCGTTGGTCTGGTCACCATCGCGCTGGGTGTCAGCGACGCAATCGGAACGCACAACATGGTGTTCCCTCTGGTGGGCATGGTCATCGGTGCGATCATCGGCGAGCTACTGCACATCGAAGAACGCCTCGAGTCTCTCGGTCGTGTACTGCAGGGTCGGTTCGCCAAGTCTGCCCCTGACTCGGGGGCGGAGAACAGTGAGCGGAGTTTCGTGACCGGATTTGTCACGGCGACACTGTTGTTCTGCGTGGGCCCGCTCACCATTCTTGGCGCAATCGAAGACGCGACCGGTCAGACGCCGCAGCTGTACATCATCAAGGGCTCACTCGACGGTTTCATTGCAATTATCTTCACTGCGACATACGGAATCGGTGTTGCCTTTAGTGCACTAAGTGTGTTCGTGGTGCAGGGAACACTCACTCTTCTGGGGACCCTGCTTGATTCTGCGCTTGATGACCGGATGCGCATTGAATTGTTTGCAGCTGGCGGGTTGGCGGTCATCGCGATCGGCGTGAACCTGTTGGAGTTGAAACGGATCCGGCTGGGGTCTCTTCTCCCAGGTTTGCTGGTCACCCCCGTGCTGGTGGCGATCTTCGCCCGCTAAGGCCGAGTAATCGCCCAAGGCCCGTGCCTTCAAGTGCTGCGTGGGCTCGACTGATCGCTGCCGGACGGTGGCGTCCTAGGATTTCTACAAGTCGAAGACTCTTGGGGGAAGCATGTTCGATCTCATCATCCGCGGTGGGTCCGTAGTCGACGGAACCGGCCGGAGAGCATTCGTTGCAGACATTGCTGTGCGTGACGGAAGGATTGTCGCTATCGAGCCACGCATTGATGGTGACTCACGTGAAGTCATCGATGCGGCGGGACACATCGTCACCCCTGGTTTCGTTGACGTCCACACTCACTATGACGGCCAGGTCAGTTGGGACGCAGTTCTTGACCCGTCAAGTAGCAATGGTGTCACAACAGTCGTTGTCGGGAACTGTGGTGTCGGTTTCGCTCCAGTGCAAAAAGGCAAAGAGGCTTGGCTGGTGCAACTCATGGAAGGTGTGGAAGATATTCCGGGAACTGCGCTGCACGAAGGCATCACCTGGGAGTGGGAGAGTTTCCCCGAATATCTAGATGCGATTGATCGACGAAAGTATTCCGTCGACGTCGCCGCATATGTGCCACACGGCGCGGTGCGCGGGTATGTAATGGGCGAGCGTGGTGCACGCAATGAGAAAGCAACCGATGATGATCTGCGCGAGATGGCTCGCATCGTGCGCGAAGCCCGCGAAGCCGGTGCCGTCGGTTTCTCGACGAGCCGCACGATGGCCCACAAGGCACGTGACGGCGAACCTGTACCGGGAACGTTTGCTGACATGGACGAGATGAGAGCAATCGCGGCTGCACTCGAAGCTGGTGGCGGCGGAATCTTTGAGATCGCGCCCGAAGTGTTGCCCGCCGATGCTGATGGCGCCGGGGGGTTCATGAGCGAGCTTGGTTGGATGCGCGAGATGGCGCTTTCGACTGAGTTGAAGGTGTCGTACTTGTTATTGCAGAACAGTCAGACCCCGACCATTTGGCGCGACGCACTCGAGTTCAGTCAAAAGACACTCGACGACGGTGGGTATCTGAGGCCGCAAGTCGCAGCGCGCCCGTTCGGAATGATGATTGGTTGGGCAAGTTACAACCCGTTCTTGAAGCGCCCAACGTTTATGGATCTCTCGTCGCGTCTCATGGGAGAGGAACTGCGTCAGGAATTGTCTTCACCTGCTGTTCGCGCCAGCATCTTGTCAGAAGCTGACGTAGCACCAGATCCGAGCGTGCCCTTCGACGGTATCGGAGGTCTGTTCCAGATGGTGCTCGACCGCATCTACGTGATGGGTGAGGACGTCGACTACGAACCACTTCCTGATCGCACCGTTGCGGCCATGGCACAACATCTTGATGTGACTCCACTCGAGATGGCATACGACCTCATGAATGAGAGCAATGGCAATTCATTCTTGATGTTTCCTTTCTTTAACTATGAAGACGGTAATCACGATGCCATCTACGACATGCTCACCCATCCCGCGGCCATCAGTGGTCTTGGCGACGGTGGCGCACATGTGCGCATGATCTGTGACGCATCGATGACGACGTACATGCTCACCCACTGGGCTCGCGATCGCCGACGTGGGCCGCGTATCTCACTTGAGGAAGCAGTGCGCTTGCAGACGTCCGCCACCGCAGACTTTGCCGGCTTTGCAGACCGTGGTGTGTTGGCGGTAGGGAAGCGTGCCGACATCAACATCATCGATTTCGAGAATCTACGAATCCACTTCCCGCACGCTCAGAACGATTTGCCGGCTGGTGGCACGCGCCTTCTCCAGATGGCGTCGGGTTACAAGGCAACAATCGTGAACGGGGAAGTGACCCGACGTGACGGCCGTGACACGGGCGCACGACCGGGCCGCTTGGTGCGCGCGTGACACTATGCAGCTGACACGCCTTGACGACTATCAGTCGTGGCTTTTGTCGAACGGGGACATGAACGTTCTCATCGATCCGTGGCTCACTGCCGAGCGCATCTCTGGTGGTTTCGACCGTGTACACGAATCCGGCTTCACGTCAATCGATCAACTGCCAGACATCCATGCAGTCGTGTTGTGCACACATGTTGAAGATCACTGTCGACCAGCCTCGTTGGCTCTGTTGCCGAAAGACATTCCGGTACATGGTCCTCGTGCAGCGGCAAAAATTGCTCGCAAAGCCGGAATGACGAGCACCCACGCGCATGATGTGGGTGAGACATTCACGCTCGGCAAAGGTGACGGAGCAATCGACGTGACGGTCGTGCGCACCGGTTGGCCACTGTCGCTCTTTGCATACGCCTATGTCTTTCATGATCAGCGATCTGGTAAGCGCCTCTTCCTTGATGCTCATCTGCCGTCGCGTCGATTGTCGCGTGATGCTGGGCCTGTAGATGCATTTCTCGCGCCTGTGCGTGGTGTCCGTGCAGTCATCATTCCTGCCACATCCGGACCACGTCGAGTCGCTCGCACTGCGCAATCACTTGGTGCCACCACTCTCATCCCCACATCCCTCGATCCGCGACGCGACATGAACTGGTGGCAACGACTGGTGTATGTGTCATGGGGCGGTGCACCTACTGTTCAGAAGAAGCTCGGCCATGACGTGCGGGTTATTCCAGAGAGCGAGAAGACGGTCTCCCTATAACATGAGGGCATGGCCGCCCAGCCGACTTCACAACATTCGACTGTCCGCATCGGGGTTCTCGGCTGCGGCAACGTCGGTTCCGCATTCATTCAACTGGTGAACGACCAGGCTGCCATCATCGAAGCACGCACGGGCGTACGTCTTGAAATCTCCCGAGTCGCAGTACGCAATGTCAGTCGCGAGCGCGACGTCACGCTCAACCCCGACATGGTCACGCGCGACGCACATGCCGTCGTCGACGACCCCAATGTCGACCTGGTGGTCGAGGTCATGGGTGGCATCGAGCCGGCCCGCGAACTCATCTCGACCGCACTCGGCAAGGGCAAGCCAGTTGTGACGGCCAACAAAGAACTGCTCGCCAACGTCGGCACCGAACTCTTCGCGGTCTCCGATACCGCTGGTGTCGACCTCTTGTTCGAAGCTGCGGTGGCCGGTGGCATACCGCTCATCCGTGTGTTGCGCGAGAGCTTGCGCGGTGAGCCCATCACTCGCGTGCTTGGCATCGTGAACGGCACCACCAACTACATACTCACCAAGATGACCGAAGACGGTGCCGACTACACAGTTGCACTCGCCGAAGCACAGCGACTTGGTTTCGCCGAACGTGATCCAACAGCAGACGTTGAAGGTCTCGATGCGGCCGCGAAGGCAGCCATCATTGCGACCATTGCTTTCGGTGCACGCGTCGTCGCTGGTGACGTCTACAACGAGGGCATCAGCGGTGTCACTGCTGCCGATATCTCAATCGCGAAGCGTCTCGGTTACGTGGTCAAGTTGCTTGCCATCGCCGAAGTTTCACCTGATGGCGAAGTTGCCGTTCGTGTGCATCCAGCGATGGTGAAGAACACCCATCCACTCGCCAGCGTGCGAGACAGTTTCAACGCCGTGTTTGTCGAAGGAAAAGCCGTCGACTCGCTCATGTTCTACGGACGTGGCGCAGGTGGGTTCCCCACGGCAAGTGCCGTACTCGGTGACGTCATCGACGCCGCCATCAACCTGCGTAAAGGTGCCCACGCCACCATCGGCACATTTGCTCGCATGCCCATTAGTCCGATCGACCAAACCACTTCGGAGTACTTGGTCGGTCTCGACGTGGCTGACCGACCAGGTGTGTTGCATGCCGTCACCGGCGTGTTTGCTCGGCACGGAGTCAGCATCCGCACCGCAGAACAAGAGGGCATGGGTGAAAACGCGCGCCTCGTCTTCATCACGCACACCGCTCGCGAGGCTGATGTGCAGGCGTGCCTGCGCGAGTTCCGCACGCTCGACGTGGTGAAGCGCACGAGCGGATTGCTCCGCGTCATCGGCGGCTGAACCCGCATGCGCTACGTCAGTACGCGCGGAGGCGCGCCGGAGCTCAGTTTTTCAGACACAGTTCTTGCTGGGCTCGCCATCGACGGTGGTCTGTATGTGCCGCAATCGTGGCCACAACTGTCAGCCGACTTGCCGAATGATTATGCGTCTCTAGCTACAGCCGTCATTGCTCCGTATGCAGCACCGGACATCAATTCGACAACTCTTCTCGGGTTGTCTCGAGCGGCATATTCGTCATTCCGACACGAAGAAGTGGTGCCACTCGTGTCTCTCGAGGATGGCCACCACCTCATGGAGTTGTTCCATGGGCCGACCCTTGCCTTTAAAGATGTCGCTTTGCAGTTGCTCGGTCAGTTGTTCGATCACATCTTGTCAGCCAAAAACGAACGCGTCCGCATCGTGGGGGCCACCAGCGGCGACACGGGCAGTGCTGCAATCGATGGGGTAAAGCACTGCTCAAACGTCGACATCGTCATCTTGTATCCGAATGGTCGGGTCAGCGAGGTGCAACGCCGACAGATGACAACCGTCGACTCACCAAACGTGCATACCATCGCCGTCGACGGCACATTCGACGACTGCCAAGATCTCGTAAAAGCAATGTTCAACGACATGCCTTTTCGTGAGCGACACAACCTTTCTGCGGTGAACTCAATCAACTGGGCACGAATCGTGGCTCAAGTTGTCTACTACGTCGAAGCAGCGCATCGAATTGGGCGCACAATCGATGTCACTGTGCCCACCGGGAACTTTGGGAACGTATTGAGTGGTTGGATCGCCAAGCAAATGGGTGCGGATATACGTCACCTAGTAGTCGCATCGAATTCGAACGACATTCTCACGAGGTTCTTCGAGTCCCGCGACATGGCTGTCACTGGTGTCGAGCCGACTCTGAGTCCCAGCATGGACATTCAAGTGTCGTCGAATTTCGAGCGGCTTTTGTTCGAGATGAACGACCGTGACGGTGGGGTCACGGCTCAGCAACTCTCTCGGTTCCGGTCAACTGGGCATCTTGTGCTTGAGCCCGACCAATTCAGCACATGGATAGCGCCGACGTTCAGGGCAGGACGTTGTGACGATGACCAGACTCTTAGAACCATCAGGTCGGTGCATGAATCGACCGGAATGCTCATCGACCCGCACACAGCAGTCGGTGTGTCGGTGGCGCGGCAGTGGTCCGAGACTGGTGTGCCTATGGTGACCATGGCGACAGCACATCCGGCCAAGTTCCCAGACGCTGTTGAGCGTGCCACCGGTGTGCGCCCGAAGTTGCCCGAGCATCTTGCAGATCTCATGACGCTGCCCGAGCGCACCAAAGCACTTCCGAACGACTTGTCGACGGTTCAGTCGTACATAGATTCTTTGTGACGCTCCACCCATGTGGGTGAAGCGGCGAAGTCAGTCTTTGCTGCCTTGATCTTCCTTGTTCCAAGGAAGCAACAGTTTTTCGGCGATGCGAACAATCCAGGTGAAGCTGACACCCAGTACGGATGCGATCAGAATTCCAGCCCAGGCGACGCGTGAGCTGAGGGTAGACCGAGCGTCATTGATGACGTAACCAAGTCCACGTGCTTCCGGGGCAAACACGAATTCGACACCGATGACCGTGAGAATTGCAACGCTGATTGCCACCCGCAGGGTGACAAAAATGCTTGGCAGGGTTGCCGGCAACATCACGTGACGGAACATCTGCCAGCGATTCACGCCAAACACTGTTGCGGCTTCGCGAAAGCTTGCCTGCACGCTCATGACCGATGATTGTGTGGGAACCCACACGAAGAAAAACACGGTGATGGCGATAAGTACCACGATTGGCTTGTCGTAGAAGCCGAATGCGATGAGCAACGGCGACAGGAGGGCGATCTTCGGCACTGTGTAC
>Ga0255083_1000513_pt1 | contig 9937 bp, 9 predicted proteins | sample Colum_Colum_RepC_FD_188460 | JGI IMG/M metagenome (GOLD analysis project Ga0255083, IMG submission 188460) | Freshwater microbial communities from Columbia River, Oregon, United States - Colum_Colum_RepC_8h | ecosystem: Environmental > Aquatic > Freshwater > River | place: USA: Oregon | collected...
CCATAAACACCTCGTGATGCCGCAATAGAGCACGTTCCTGGTGCCACATAGGTCACTGTTGTTCCGGACACGGTGCAAACCGACGACGTCGAGGACGTGAACGTGACAGGACCTCCCGATGATGAATTCGCCGACAGTGTTCGCGATGCAGCTGTGAATGAATCGTCGGTGAGGGTGCCAAACGTGATGGTCTGGCTGAGGAACGGAAGAGTAGAGGTAGCAGTCGCAACATTTGACGTTGCAGTCGTGCCGTTTCCGAGTCGACCAGCACTGCTGTTTCCCCAACACCAAATGGTTGACGACGACGCAGCACATGTCGAGTCACTTCCTGTGGTCACCACTTGGGCTGATGCAACTGATGCGACTGTCTCAGGCCCTTGGTTAGCGCTAGTTCCTGTATCGCCATTACCGACTTGACCTCTGGTGTTGTCACCAAAACATGCGACGGCGCCAGTGGTACGCAACAAGCACGTGAAATACGTCCCTGCGGAGATGCCTGCTGCATTGGTGATGGCGACATTCGAACCGGATGACGCTCGCACAGGAAAGGCCCTCGGATTCGATCCACTAGTCGTGTCTGCCGTGCCAAGTTCTTTGTACATGTCGCCACCCCAGCAATACGCTCCACCAGAGAGCGTCACTGCACATGAATGCGCGAAGCCTGCAGATACTGAGACTGCACCTTCAAGGGGGCTTGAGGTTGACATCACAATGACGTCAGCAGGTGTGAGAACGTTGCTTCCGGCCGAGCCCTGACCTGTTTGCCCCGAAGTGTTCGAACCCCAGCACTTCACGCGCCCAGATTGGACCACCGCGCACGTATGGGCATTTCCGGCAGAGACTGCGAGTGCGGGATCTGACGTACTAAGCGCCTGTACAGGATCACTGGATATTCCGGTGCCCCCATTTCCAAGCTCACCGTTCCACCCACTTCCCCAGCAGTACACAGACCCCACGGTCATCGCTGCACAAGTGTGCCGCGCACCCGCAGTGACTGAAGCTGCTCCGGTCGTCACTTGGATCGGCTGGTACGTGATTCCAGACGAGCTGTTTCCAATCCAAGGTCCACTCTCGCCGAAACAGTGCACTGTCGTGTCTGACTTCAACACGCACGTGTAATTCCCACCGGCTGCAACTGCTGTCACGTTCGTCAGGCCGGGAACCACGAGCGGAACGGCTGAACGCGTTACTGGGTCACCGAGATCGTTCGGGTCCCGACCAAGTTGTCCCTGAGAGTTGGATCCCCAGCAATACAGAAGTCCGTTAGCGACATAACAGGCGTGACTCGAGCCAACCGAAAGAGTCGCAGCCACTGCACGCTGGCTCGCTCCGGTATCGCCTGCGTCGGCTGACAATGGTGAATGTGATGCCGCTGTGACCACGGTGAGAGCCACCGTGAGTGCGGACGCAAGTGGGAGACGACGAGAGCGAACCATGACTAAATACTGGTACAAACTTGCAATCCGTACAAGGCGCTTGCTGCTGGCGACCCTGAGTTTCGTCACGTGTGCACGTTCGGCGAGTCTGGCGGCCGAGTTCCAGCCTTGGTCTGGCAGTTAGAAGACACCCGGTTTAGGGTCTCGACATGTCGTTTTCATCGTCACAAGAGCGTGTCATCGTGATGGCTCATGTCATTGCGACATGGTTCATGGTCGGGCTCATCTGGACCATTCACGTCGTTCACTATCCCCTGTTCGCTGACGTCGGCGAGGCGACCTACGTTGCATTTCAGTCAGCGCATGTCGACCGCATCGGAAAGTTGCTCTTTGTCCCTTGGCTGACTGAAGGAATCACATTGCTCGCACTTCTTTGGCTCTCGTTCATGGGCGGCCGACGTGAGCTGCGTATGCCGGTCTTCATCGGCGCAGCTGCCATGGCCGTCGTCCTCATCATCAGTGGTGTCTGGTCGGCACCTGCACACGGCGACCTCATGGACGGGTTTGATTCTGCGATTCATGAACGGCTCATGACTGCGAACCTCGTGCGGACCCTCGCCTGGACCGTTCGGGGCATGAGTGCTGTGTGGATTCTCGCGATTGTGTGGCCCCGTCCGCGCGACGTTTCATCAGCATCTGCTTCGTCATGATTCTCGAACACTGGGGTGCGACACCATCGGAGGTGGCTCGTTCGATGACAGGTGACGACATCTGCCCGTCTGCACGCCTCATCGCCACGCGAGCAATCACGCTCGATGCACCTCCATCTGACGTCTTCCCATGGCTACGTCAAATGGGCTTTGGTCGCGGCGGTTGGTATAGCTACGACTTCGTCGACAACCTTGGTCGGCGTAGCGCGAGATCCATCAACCCCAAGTGGCAAACGCTCTCCAACGGAGACAAAGTTCCCGGAGGTCCCGCATCATTCACTGCCATGGTCGTCGACTCTCCACGAGCACTTGTTCTAGCTCTCGGCGACGGTTCGACCCGCGCACGAAAAGTTGTGTTCACGCTTGCCTATGAACTTCACGATGACTCACGTGGCACACGCCTCGTGTCTCGAGTGCGAGCACGCATCGACGTGCCCGCTGGGCACATCATCGAGCGTTTGTTCTTGGGCCCGGGCGACGGCATTATGTTGCGACGGCAATTGCTTAACCTCGCGCAGCGCATCAAGTAAGCCCAACAAGTAGGCGCAGTTTGATGAGAAGTATGGTGATTCTATGAGCCGGTTAAGTGACGCCCGTGGTGCAGGTGTGTTCTCTCTTGCCGCTGGCTTCGTTCATGCGATTGCCGCAGGGACTCATGTAGAGCACAAGAGCGCTGCACTGTCCATGGCTGTTCTGGCTGCTGGTCAATGCATTGGTGGGCTCGCCCTTCTGGCCGCACCATCCACTGAATGGCGACGAGTTGTCACTTCTGTCAACGTCATAGCGATTGTCGGGTGGCTCGCCACTCGCACGACAGGTATCGGGTTTATCGACGGATTCGACACATCAGAGTCAATACAGACCGCCGACGCGTTGTGTGCACTTCTCGCACTACTCGCACTTGTCGCATCTATACCGCGTGTCAAGGTCGAACGCATCGGACTGACAAGTTCGTTAGCACCTGTGGTGGCGGTGCTCCTGGCAGTGCCGGCGGTTTATGCCACTGCCAGCCACCAACATTCCGGCTCCGAGAGTTCGTGGCCGCGCCCCTACTTCCCGAGCATTGGTATCGACATCTCCGATGTGCCAGGGGTTTCTGCCGAGCAAGAAGATCGTGCCGGTCAATTGATACTCGACACACAGCAAGAACTGGTGCGATGGGCTGATTACAACGTGGCCGAATCTGAAGGTTGGCGATCAATCGGTGATGAAGAGACTGGTTATGAGCACTTTGTGAACTTCCGGTACTTCGACGATGGGAACGTGCTCGACGCGAGCAAACCAGAGTCGATTGTCTACAAGGTCTACGGCGACAAGAAAATTCTCGTATCAGCGATGTACATGGCTGAAGGAGAACCCGAGCTAGACGCCAAGGAGTTGACGGACTTTGCCGGACCACTCTTCCAATGGCACGTACACACCGATCTCTGTTGGTCCATACAGGGTGGCCGTCCCCAAGTAACGGGCGTCACTGATGAAAATGGTGTTTGCGCACGTGGCTCAATCGCTGGTCTCGTGAAAAAGCCCATGGTGCACGTGTGGATCGTGCCCCATCCCTGCGGACCGTTTGCTGCAGTCGAAGGACTTGCAGAAGGACAAGCTGCTGTTGATGATTCAAAGCGAGTCGACATCTGTGGCTCGCACAACCACTAACGCGTCGTCACCGACACCCGACTGACGCGCGGCTCATGTAGCCCACACTCAGTTTTGTCTTGACCGGCCCATCGACCAGAACGCGGATCGGCGCCTGGCTCAACGGGGCGTGTGCATGGCCAGCACCCAATTGACGCGTATCCCTGTGAGGTGAGCGGATTGTCAGGCAACCCGTGCCGCAACTTGTAACTGGCGACATCTGCATCGGTCCATGCGGCAATCGGGTTGATCTTGATGACATCACGAAATGGGTCAAGCTCGATCACCTGTGTCGTGGCTCGCGTCGTCGAATCATCACGTCGCAAGCCGGTCATCCACGCATGGCGTCCCTCGAGCAAACGTTCGAGTGGAGCAACTTTTCGAATGGCGCAGCATGCATCGGTGTCAAGTTTCCAGAGCTCGACGTCTGGGCTGATGCCCTCGGGCTGGACGATGGTCAACTTGCCACCCGAACGATGCTCTATGTCGCGAGCAAACGCCAAGGTCTCTTGGAACAAAAACTGGGTGTCAAGCAACACCACTTCAATGAGCGGCGACACACTCCATGCGAGGTGCGCGAGCGTCGCATCGCCAAAGCTCGATGTCACCACCATGTGATGGTCGAAATAGTCGTTCGCCCATTCGATAACTGTCTCGGCTGATTCACCCGACAACTGCCGGTTGAACGACGCCACTTCCTCGACGCCAAGATGAAGCGGATGATGACTCACGTTGCGCACTCCGACTCGGACACTTCAGCCACGTACGGCCCCGTCTCGTCGTAGTCGACGTAGAAGTGAGGTGCGTCGTCTGGCTTTGGCACGACATCAAGGTCGAGCAAGTCTTTCGCGACTATCGCTGCTCCACCGGAACGATCGAGCCACGTCGTGAACGTCTCCCCCGCTGAACGCTCGTTGGCAAACTTGCGTACGACGCGAGCCACTGCCAACGGAGCATTCTTCGCAGGCAGACGGAGTGCCTTCTGACCGAAGTGAATCTGTTCTTGCCCGACATGACCGCCCAGCAACAACTGATAGCCGGGCAGCGACTTGCCGTTTGCGCGACGCTCTGCTCCAAAAAGTCCGATGTCTGCGGCGTGGTGTTGACCGCATGAATTGGTGCAACCCGAGATGTTGATACGCACCCCACCGACTTCTGCGAGACCAGATTCCTCCAGCTCATCGCCAATCGCCTTGGCAAGTCCACGTGACTGTGTGACCGCGATATTGCAGGTGTCTGCCCCCGGACATGCCACGACGTCACGCGCCAGTTCCGCCCCTGGACGTGCCATGCCGATTGCCTCGAGTCGATCGAACAACGTGCGTAACTGGTCCTCACGCAATTCACGGAACACCACATTCTGCCTGTTCGACAAGCGCACGTCAGCGTCGAGCTCGCGCTGAATGTCGGCGAGTGAGTGGAACTGTGCCGCAGTGATGTCACCGAGAGCTGCGTATGCCACTGCCGACACCGTGCCCTTAGCCGACCCGCGCACAACGCTTGCTTGCTCCCACCGCTTGAACGGATCGGATGACCGCAAGTCAACGCGTACACCCTGACCGACTTCGGTCACTTCACCACTTGCGGCAGTTCCAGCTGGCACATCGCCCACTGAAGCCACCTCCGGCGGAATGCCACCTGGCCACGTAGACGAGGCCGGCAACGTGTGGCGTAGCTTGATGACACGACGGCGAACTTCCTCGATTCCGAGCTGATCCACCACCCACTTCAGTCGTGCCCGCAGTTTGTTGTCGCGGTTGCCGGTCTGGTCGAACACACGAAGCACAGCTTCGATGGTGGGCAAGAGTTCCTCACGAGTTGTGAAGTCTTCAAGTGACAAAGCCGGATGGGGAGTCGCACCAAGGCCACCGGCGATGTACACACGAAAGCCCGATTCAATTGTGCCATCGTCGCGTGTACGTGTAACAGCAACCACACCAACGTCATTGAACATCGCTTGACCACAATCAGTGGAACAACCAGAAAAGTTCACCTTGAACTTTCTTGGCAATCGCTGGCCAAGCGGGTTGCGCACGAAATGACGGAATGTCGCTTCTGCCCAAGGTGTCACGTCCAACTTCTCATGCGGACATGCTCCGGCCAAGTGGCATGCCATCACATTGCGCACGGTGTCGCCACACGCTTCTCGACTGGTGAGGCCGACATCTGCCAGACGACGCAACAGGTCGGGAATGCGACGTAGCTCGACGAAGTGGAACTGGATGTTCTGGCGAGTCGTGATGTGTCCCCATCCACGTGAGAACTGTTCGGCGAGGTCACCCATCAGATCTAACTGCTGCGGCGTGATCGTGCCGGCTGGCAACTTGATGCGCACCATCTGATTGGTGCCACCTTGACGCTGACCATAGATGCCGTTATTCAAACGCATCACACGGAATACATCTTCAGTGATCTCTCCGTTCAGGTACTGCTCAATGGCCACCTCGAAGCGTTTGATGTCGCGCAACTGCTCCTCATAGAGGTCACGCGGAATGGGTGCGGGGACGATGTTTGTCATATCTCTCTCCTATCGACCTGTGTCTTCGCCAATTTCACGCAGTGCGTCGTGCAACGCTCCACGAAGTCGACGTGCGTGATCGGGCTTCAGATGTGCGACTAATCCGGCCCCGGCATCACCGATTTCTTCAACGGTGAGCACAACTCGGGGCGTCGCATCGTCGTAGTCATCGCACACGGCAATGCCCCACGACACCGGCGTCGCATCGTCGAGGCCCTCAGGTAGGTCGTCGATCATGAGTGGAAGGTCGTCAATCGAGCGTCTCATCGCGCACCACTCGATGTGGTTGTGGCTGTGGTGGGTTGAAGGAATTCATACGCAGCCACAGCCCCGATAACGATGGTGCTCGGCGCTTCAACGTCGGCATCACCCAACTCGGCGAGCGTCGTGCGAACCGTGGACTGCTCGGGGTGTGTGCCCCACTTGATTGCTGCGACTGGTGTCGTCGGTGCTAGTCCGCCGGCCATCAGTCGTCGTGCGATGGTCCCACGTTCAGAAACGCCCATCAGCACGACGATGGTGCCGCCAACCCGAGCGAGCGACTCCCAGTTCACCGAACGTGAACCACCACTCTCACGATGTCCGGTAACGACCGTAAAAGCCGGCGACACGTTTCTGTGAGTCACCGGTATTCCTGCTGCTGCTGGAACACCAACTGCCGATGTGATGCCAGGTACGACATCAAATGGCACACCTGCAGAGAGGAGTGCCTCGGCTTCTTCGCCGCCGCGACCAAAGACGAACGGGTCACCGCCTTTCAATCGCACCACTTCAAGATCTTGTGACCCGAGGTGAACAAGAAGTGAGTTGATGACGTCTTGTGGCGTGGGCGCACCAGGACGCTTGCCGACATCGATGAAGTCGGCACCTTGTTTCGCAAGAGAGAGAATCGCTGGGTTGGCAAGGCGATCGTGAACGATGACATCTGCACGCGCAATGAGTCGTGTCGCTTTTACCGTGAGAAGGTCAGGGTCACCCGGACCCGCTCCGACAAGATGCACCGTCATCGCGCCATCTCCAGTTGTGACCGCGGTGTGCTGGCAGAGGCATCAGCCCCATCGAACGAAATTCCTTTGCGCTGCGCGAGAACTCGAATGATCGGTTCCCAATCGACATCTTCAGTGCTGAAACCGACTGCATGAATTGATGTACGACGAGATGCGAGTTCGGCGGCAAGTTCGGCGAACTCCGGTCCGATGAGGCGAGCAAGATTCGCCCGCATCCAGGACGACAACGCAGGACTCGCTCCACCAGTTGACACAGTCACCATGACTGGTCCCTGACGATGTACGGCCGGCAACGTGAATGTGCATCGTTCTGGATCATCGGCGCTATTCACCCAGATGCCGCGCTCTTCGGCCTCGTCAAAGATGCGTTGATCAACATCGACATTGCCTGTTGCCGTGATCACCAGTCGGAAACCTTCAACATCGCCGGTCGCGTATTCACGGCGAAGAACTCGAACATTGAGCCGCTCAAGTTCCTCGGTCACCAATGGTGCGAGCACCGTGACATCGGCATCGCACGCAAGCAACTGCTGAACTTTGCGATGGGCGATACGACCACCACCGACTACAAGCACCGGGCGGTCAGTCAGATTCAGGTTGATCGGAAATTGCATGTCTCCCCCAGAAGGTGGCGCGCCGGGTTGGCGAGCACGAGCCTATTCCCCTAAAATCTGATTAACTTAGTCAGGAATCAAGAATGTCCAGCACAACAGCCCCTTCTCGACCTTCCCAGACCGACCTGCGGTCTGGCAGTGGTCACCCGGTGCCCGATGTCCGACGTCTGTCGGGCCATATCGGCGTCGAGGTCCTGGGCTTGTCCGACACCGTGAACTGGGCCTCTTCCCATCTTCTCAACCTTCTTGAGCAGCACCTTGTTGTGGTGTTACGCAACCAATTCCTCAGTCATGCCGACCAGGTCGCACTCGCCCGCACGTTAGGTGAACCGACCCCCGCGCACCCCGTGGTTCCCGGGCATCCTGATCACCCAGAAATTCTCGAGCTCGACGCTGCGCGTGGTGGAAAGAACGCGCGTTGGCACACCGACGTGACTTTCGTGCAGAACCCTCCAGCTGCTTCGGTGTTGGTCGCAGACCACACCCCCGAATTTGGTGGCGACACGCAATGGGTCAGCATGCGCGCCGCATACCACGCACTGTCCCCTGTTCTTCGCGAACTCGTGTCATCGCTCGAAGCCGTGCATCGCATCTCTCCTCTCGCATATTGGGGCGAACCTTTCGACACCGCCCTCACTCGCGACGATGCACAGAAGTTGTACGACGACGCACTCCGGGTGCCCCCTGTCGTGCACCCTGCTGTTCGCGTGCACCCTTCTACTAACGAGCCTGCGCTGTTCGTGAACCCAGGTTTCACCACACATATCGTTGGCCTCTCGCGTATCGAGAGCGACAACCTGTTGAAGTTGTTGTACGAACATTGCACGCAACCAGAGTTCGCATATCGACACCGCTGGCAGCCAGGTGACGTGGTCATGTGGGACAACCGCGCAACGATGCATTACGCGATTGACGATTACGGCGATGTTGAACGCCGAATGCGGCGTGTGACTGTCCGCGGAACAACTCCGACCGGTCCGTCAGGAATCGTCAGCCATGTCATAACCGACCCATTGGTCGCTGTTCGCTGATTAGTCCGTTGTGACGAACCCTTGCCAGTTGCGCATGTAGTTCACGAACGCATCTGACAAGCCTTCATCGTTCAACACCTCTGGCGAGACCGGGGTCGAACGCACGACAAAGTCGGAGTCCGCCATAGCAAGGGTCGGAAAGTCGTGGTGCAGAATCGCGCCGCGCCCTAGGACAGCGAAGTCAGCTCCGCCGTCGATGGCTGCCTGTGCCTCTTTGGCGCTATACAACTTTCCAGCGACGCCAAGTCGAACTTGCTTACGGGGCAACGTCGCAAAGATGTCAAGCAACTTCTGACCCACGAATGCCTCGTCAGACGCCTCCTTAAACACATCCCACAAAGACATATCAATGAAGTCGACTAGACCGGAGTCGATGAGTCGCACGTAGATCTCGATGATTTCGGCGGTCTGCATACCGAATCGCTCGGGTGACAGGCGGATTGACACGTTGAAGTCGGGACGACACGTACGACGAATACCTTGAAGAACATCGAAGATAGGTCGCGAGCGGTTCTCCAGCGAGCCTCCGTACTGATCTGTGCGCACATTCAGCTCTGTCGAGAGAAATTGGCACAGCATGTAGGAATGAGCGCCGTGAAGCTCGACCCCGTCAAAACCTGCAGTGTCGCAACGTTTGGCAGCAGCGATGAAGTCTGCCGTCAACTGTTCTACTTCTGCAGTAGACAACGCGCGAGCGCCGGTCTCAGCATCGTCAGACGGGCACACCGGCTGCTCGCCAATTAGGTCCTTCGGCGACCTGTTGCCTGCATGGTGCAGCTGCACAATGGCAACCGAGCCGTGAGCCTTGATGTCTTGGGCAAGTCGCGTAAGGCCCGGAATATGGTCGTTGCTGAAGCAGCCGAGTTGGCCCTTGAAGCCCTGGCCGCGCTTCTGGACATGTGACGCACATGTCATGACCAAACCAAAGCCACCTTCGGCACGTTTCACAAGAAATTGGTACTCGTCATCTGACAACGTGCCGTCGTCATGGCTCTGCATGTTGGTGAGCGGAGCCAACATGAATCGGTTCTTCATTGCCGGTCCGTGTG
>Ga0255083_1000514_pt1 | contig 9918 bp, 8 predicted proteins | sample Colum_Colum_RepC_FD_188460 | JGI IMG/M metagenome (GOLD analysis project Ga0255083, IMG submission 188460) | Freshwater microbial communities from Columbia River, Oregon, United States - Colum_Colum_RepC_8h | ecosystem: Environmental > Aquatic > Freshwater > River | place: USA: Oregon | collected...
ATGCCCACTCTGGTTCCTACGCCCAAAATCTGGATGAACGGCTCACTCGTCGAGTGGGACAAGGCCCAGGTTCACGTGCTTACCCACACGCTTCATTACGGCACCGGCGTGTTCGAAGGGATTCGCGCATACGAGACGCCCCAGGGTGCGGCGGTCTTCAGGCTCACCGAACACATCCAGCGTTTGCACAACAGCGCGAAAATCATGGGAATGGAAATTCCATACTCAGTCGACGAACTTGTTGCTGCCACCAAAGAAACGGTTGCATCGACGGGGTTGTCATCTTGTTATGTGCGCCCGATTGCCTATTACGGATACGGCGAAATGGGTCTCAACACCTTGCCGTGCAAAGTCGATGTCGCAATCGCATGCTGGCCGTGGGGCGCATACCTCGGTGACGATGCCCTCACAAAGGGTGTACGCATGAAAATCTCTTCGTGGACGCGTCTGGACCACAACATGTTGCCGCCGGCATCCAAGACCGTTGCTAACTACGCAAACTCTTCACTTGCGAAAGTCGAGGCGTTGCGAGCGGGTTACGACGAAGCAATCCTTCTGAACCAGGCAGGACTCGTTAGCGAGTGCACCGGTGAGAACTTGTTCGTCGTGCGCGGTGGTCGAATTGTCACGCCACCCACGTCGGCTGGTGCTCTCGAAGGCATCACTCAGCACAGCGTGATGCGCATCGCGCGTGATCTGGGCCACGAGATTGTGGTCGACAACGTTGCGCGTAGTGATCTATATGTCGCCGACGAGATCTTTTGCTGTGGTACGGCCGCTGAGGTCAGCGCCATCAACTCGGTTGACGACCGGTCCATCCCGTGCCCAGGCCCCGTCACGAAGGCCGTGGCCGAAATGTACGGCAGGGTCGTTCGCGGTCGCGAGGACCGCTACAAGGCCTGGTGCGAGCTCGCCCTTTGAGCCCGTTTTCCACAGAATTTCCCCAGCTCACCCCCAGTTTCTGCACGGACGTGTTGACGACGGAGAGATGCGGGGCGAGACTGTCCACATGATGACGACGACGGTTCTGGGCCTCGGTGCTGGGCTGTTCGCCGCCATCATTATTCGGTAGCGCACGTCGGTTGCGACGTGCGCGAATCAGCCGCCCTTTGGGGGCGGTTTTTTCGTTCCCGACGCAGTCCGATGGTCAATGAAGATCCAGGTGACAAATGACGACAACTCAGACTCAGAACGGCGACATGGTCGAAGTGTTCGACACCACCCTTCGCGACGGCATGCAAGTCGAGGGTGTGTCCGCGACCGTCGAGGACAAACTACGCATTGCCGAGCAACTCGACTTCCTCGGAGTCCACTACATCGAAGGTGGCTGGCCAGGTGCGAACCCTAAAGACGAAGAATTCTTCACTCGTGCAGCAACGGAATTGGATCTTTCGACATCGACGCTTGTCGCATTCGGATCAACTCGTCGGCCACGTGGCAAAGTCGATGATGACGCGACCTTGCGTAACTTGCTCGCTGCTAACACATCGGCTGTATGCATTGTGGCGAAGTCATGGGATTATCACGTCACTTCAGCGTTGCAGACCACTCTCGATGAAGGCATTGCGATGGTCGGTGATTCAGTGCGGTTCCTTCATGAAAACGGTCGCCGAGTGCTCGTTGACCTCGAACACTTTTTCGATGGTTATAAGCGCAATGCGGAGTTCGCTTTACTAGTGGCTGAAGCTGCAGTCATGAACGGTGCGACGCACCTTGTCATGTGCGACACGAATGGTGGATCGCTACCGCATGAGGTTCACGACATCGTGGCGGCTGTTCGCGCTCATGTCGGCGTCGACGCAATACTCGGCATCCACTGTCACGATGACACCGGATGCGCAGTGGCCAATTCAATGGCAGCTGTACGCGCTGGCGTGCGGCACGTGCAGGGTACGTTGAACGGTCTTGGTGAGCGCACGGGTAACACGAACCTCACCACGGTTATCCCGAACCTTGAGCTGAAAATGGGGCATGCATGCTTGCCAGCGGGGCACCTGTCGCGACTCACATCGGTCAGCAATCATGTTGCCGAGGTGTTGAACCGCCCGCTCAACCCGCAAGCGCCTTATGTCGGTTCATCGGCATTCGCTCACAAGGCCGGGCTGCATGTCTCGGCGATCGCGCGGGCGAAGGACGCGTATGAGCATGTTGACCCCGAGGTTGTTGGTAACGGCACACGTTTCGTCGTCTCGGAGATGGCCGGTCGTGCGACCATCCAGATGAAGGCCGAAGAGCTTGGTCTTCCAATGGACGGGCCCGCCGTCAACCAAGTGATCGATGATTTGAAGCGTCTCGAACACGAGGGTTATCACTTCGAGGCAGCCGATGCGTCGCTTGAGTTGCTCATGCGTCGTGCCGCGGGCTGGACGCAAGATTTGTTCCGTGTCGAATCGATGCGCGTGATCACCGACGAGACTATGAGCGGTGCGTTCACTACTGAAGCGACGGTGAAAGTGTGGGTAGGGGATCGTCGATACGTTCACACGTCGGAAGGAAATGGGCCCGTAAACGCAATCGACACAGCGCTACGAGCTGCGCTGCTCGAGCGGTTCCCGAGGTTGGCGCGGGTTCACCTCACTGACTACAAGGTGCGCATCCTCGACGGAGCCACTGCCACAGGGGCAGTCACCCGAGTATTGATTGACGCTACGAATGGTGACCGTACGTGGACCACCATCGGCGTGTCACCCAACATCATCGAAGCATCGTGGCGCGCTCTGGAAGAGTCGCTCGTGTACGGCCTGTTGCACGACACTGAACTCTGACCACAGCACGCCTAGTCTTCAGGACTATGGCAGCACCACGATTTGCGCCGGTTTCGCCGGTCGAAGACGTTCGTACATACGAATCACCTGAGCACGTACCCGACACGTGGCATCCGTCGCGTCCAGCCGACATCACTGGCCGACAGCCAGTAGGTCCGCGACTTGGTTATCAAGGCCCAGATCAGGGCTACGTTCTGACGTTGGCAAAGCACATGCGTTCACGTGTGGTGATGACCAACGGAGAGGACGTTGAAGATGCACTTCGGGGCTGCTCTCTCATTGCACTGCGTCGTGCATCGCTTTACGGTCGCGCACCGGTGATGGCAGACCTCGAGTTGGCGCTCACAATGTGGGGCTTTCTCGACACGAATGCACCCGCTGACCTGGTCGCTGTGCGCAAGCTTCACTTCGAAGGTGTACGAAACACGTTGCATCATTATGCGGAAGCACGCGAGCTCGCAGATCTCGTTCCTGAGGCCACGCTGCGCCTCACTCCTGATGCGGTCCGTACTCGCATGCCAGCTGACTGGCGAGCACTCACCGGCGCCTGACATGACCGTGTACAAGGCGCCACTTGGCGACATTGAATTCGTGCTTCGACACTTCTGTCGCCTCGGTGACATCTCGCAGTTGCCAACATTCGCCGATGTCGACGTCTCGGTGGTGTCAGACATGCTGGAAGAAGCTGCCCGTTTTTTTGAGGAATCCTTCGCACCGTTGAACGTGATTGGTGACAAGGTCGGCTCGCATCGAAACGACGACGGAACTGTCACGACACCGCCCGGGTTCAAAGAGGCATACAAGGCCTATGTCGAGGCCGGTTGGGGAACGGTCGGATTCGAGCCTGGTTTCGGAGGCGGTGGTTTTCCGTGGATCGTGAACATTGCGATTCAAGAGTTGATGAACTCGGCGAACATGGCGCTCACAATGGCGCCACTTCTGACTCAGGGCGCAATCGACGCCATCATGCACCACGGCGACGAGGTGCAGAAGATGACGTATCTGCCGAAGATGATTAGTGGTGAGTGGACAGGCACGATGAATCTCACCGAACCCGATGCCGGAAGTGACGTCGGAGCTGTTCGCACGAAGGCAGTTCGCCAAAGTGACGGTACGTACCTCATCAGCGGCACGAAGATCTACATCACGTTCGGCCAGCACGACATGGCTGACAACATCATTCATCTTGTACTTGCGCGCACCCCTGATGCGCCAGCTGGTACGAAGGGCATCTCGTGTTTCATCGTGCCACAGCGACTCTTGAATGCCGATGGTTCGCTGGGTGCAGCAAACGACGTGACTTGTGTGAGCATCGAGCACAAGACCGGAATCAAAGCAAGTCCGACGTGCGTTCTCTCATACGGCGATAACGGTGGCGCAGTCGGCTATCTGATTGGTGAAGAAAATCGCGGCATGACCTACATGTTCACGATGATGAATCAAGCTCGTATCGGGGTCGGCCTCGAAGGTCTTGCACTCATCGAGCGGGCATATCAACAAGCCCTCGAGTACTCGGTGCAACGACGTCAAGGTCGAGCACCCGGTTCTCAGGGCTCTGACAGCTCATCGATCATCGAACACCCCGATGTGAAGCGCATGTTGCTGACAATGAAGAGCACCATCGAAGCACTGCGACGCCTCATTTATTGGAATGCCGGGTGTCTCGATATCGCCAAGCATCACCCTGACGCCGATGAGCGCGAGAAAGCCGCGGACATGGCGGCACTTCTGACGCCATTGTCGAAGGGTTGGGGTACCGACATGGCAGTGGAACTAACGGGCACCGCCGTTCAGATTCACGGTGGAATGGGGTTCGTCGAAGACACCGGAGTCGCCCAGCACTATCGCGATGCGCGTATCACCACCATCTACGAAGGCACGAACGGCATACAAGCAATGGACCTTGTCGGTCGAAAGATTGGGCTGAAAGCCGGTGCAGTTGTCATGTCATTGTTCGATGAGATCGCATCCGTTGACGCCGAACTTGCTGCGCATGCTGACTTGGCACAGACCCGCAGTGAATTGACTACTGCATTGAACGCGGTGCGCGGAACAACTCAGTGGATCATGGAACATGCAGCCAACCCACTCGACGTGCTGTCGGGAGCGACTCCGTATCTGCGGCAGATGTCGGTGCTCGTCGGTGGCTATTGCATGGCGCAGTCGGCGATACTGGCTCGCTCTGCGACTGACTTGTCGCCAGATGTTGTCGCTGCCAAAGTCGGCACCGCGCGGTTCTTCTGTGAACAGTTGCTTCCGCAGGTGCACGGTCTAAGCGGTGCTGTCATGGGTGACAGCGAGTTGTTGATGTCGTTCAGCGCCGACGCATTGTCGGTCTGACACTCACGCGTCGATTGCGTGACGCTTGAGGGCGCCGAGGTCGCAGAACTCGAGTGCTGCCATATGGGTGGAAGCAAGCCGAACTTTTGGCGCGCGGTCAGCCTCAAATGCTTCTTGCCAGCGTGGAGCGCAAAGACACCACTGGTCGCCGTCGACAAGGCCTTTGAACCCGTACTGAGGCATTGGTGTGGAGAGATCGTTGCCCATTGACTTTGAGAATTCAAGAAACTCACTCGTCATGACCGCGCATACGGCGTGCACGCCCGTGTCATCTCCGCCGACCTCGCAACACCCAGAGCGATAGAAGCCTGTGAGCGGGTCGAAACTGCATGACTGCAGGGGCTCGCCGAGCACGTTCAATTGTTCGGTGGCAGTGAACTCGGTCATGCGGAGACAGAAGTGTTGAGCATTGTTCCGATGAGATAGGTGGCGCCGCATGCGACAAGCATGATGAGCACCTGTCGTATGGCTGATCGTGCGACAGGGCGTTCAGCACTTACCCCGATTGCGCCACCAACGAACGATGCTGCGATTCCGCCAATCACAATCGAGGCGACGGCAGCTGCAGTTCCAGAGCCGATGAACCACGGCACGACCGGCAAGAGCGCGCCAACGACAAAACATAGGAACGAGATGGTCGCGGCAGAGATCGCCGAGGGCATGTCATCGGGGTCGATTCCGAACTCCTCACGTGCGTGCACGATGAGGGCGAGCTCCGGCTTGGCCATTACTTCTTTCGCGGCTGACGCTGCCTGCTCTTTTGACATGCCGTGGCCTTCATAGAACGCAGCAAGTTCGCGTGTTTCAAACTCAGGGTTGTCCTTCAACTCTCGTCGCTCTGCCTCAAGCTCGCGTTCTACAAGTTCGTTCTGGGCAGAAACTGAGATCCATTCACCTGCGGCCATGCTCGCTGCACCGGCAACGGCCCCCGCGATGCCTGCGAGTCGAACAACGGAAGATGACACCCCGCCACCTGCGAAACCGATGACCAGAGACACATTTGATGTCAGTCCGTCGCTGATGCCAAACACTGCCGCGCGGGCAAGTCCGCCAGATACTGAGCGGTGTCCGGGATGCGGATCTTTGGTGCGTGCCACAAGATTAAAACTAGCGGTCAGTTGACACACACTGCTTCGTCGTGAGCGACACCAGTAGCCTTACGGAAGAATGTCACAGACCCCGCGATATCGCTTCGCACCTTCTCCCACCGGTTTTTTCCATGTTGGGGGAGCACGTACTGCCCTTTATAACTGGGCACTTGCTCAACGCGAAGGCGGTGTCTTTGTACTTCGTATCGAAGACACCGACGAATCACGGAACAGTCCTGAGTGGACGTCGGGAATCATCGACGCACTCGCATGGCTCGGCATCGACAGCACCTCGCCACAGTTCGAAGGGCCCTATTTTCAGTCGCAGAACGCGTCTTTGCATATTGCTGCAGCGCATCGCCTCTACGAATCGGGTCATGCGTACTGGTGTGACCTCACGCCAGAGCAGATCCAAGAGCGCGCCAAGGCCTCAGGAAAGCAGGGATACGACGGATATTCACGGGACCGTGGTCTCGAGCCAGGTGCGGGGCGAGTATTGCGTTTTCGAGTTCCAGAAGGCACGACGGTCATTCGCGACTTGGTGCGCGGAGATGTCGAATTCGAAAACAGCAGTATCGAAGACTTCGTGTTACTCCGCGGAAATGGCTCACCAATGTTTTTGTTGGCGAATGTCATTGATGACATTGAGATGCGCATCACGAATGTGGTTCGCGCAGAAGAACACCTTCCCAACACTCCGAAACAGCAGATGTTGTGGCATTCCCTCGGGCATGAGCCGCCCGTGTGGGCACACGTTCCGGTTCTTGTCAATGAGCAGCGGAAGAAATTGTCGAAGCGCCGTGACAAGGTTGCACTCGAGCAATACAAGGACGAAGGAATCCTTGCTGAAGCGATGGTCAATTACCTGATGACACTCGGATGGGCGCCACATGGCGACACCGAGATCGTGCCATGGTCAACGATTGTTGAACAGTTTCGACTGGAAGATGTGAACCACTCGCCAGCGTTCTTCGACGTGAAGAAGTTGCACGCATTCAACGGTGAATACATTCGTGCACTTTCAATCGCTGACTTCATCGCCACATGTCGGCCTTGGCTGACCGCAGAGGACGTTCCATGGAATGCAGATCGCTACAACGAGGATGCCTTCATCAAGGTCGCCGAACTTGTGCAGACCAGAGTGGTCACGCTTAGTGAAGTTCCAGCGATGGTCGATTTCTTGTTTCTCGACACACCAATCATTGATGAACAAGCATTCGCAAAAACCTTCGCTGCCGAGTTTGCTGTACCTTTTCTTGAGCGATGCCGCGCCGCGTATGCGAGCATTGATTGGACGCACGATGCACTGAAATTGCATCTTGATGCACTTTCAGAGGAACTCGTCGTGAAACTCGGCAAGTTGCAGGCACCCCTCCGTGTCGCCGTCACGGGGCGAACCGTCGGGCCACCGTTGTTCGAGAGCCTTGAAGTCCTCGGACGTGAACGGACGCTGCGGCGCATCAACGACGCTCTCTCCCGATCGGTCTGAACACCGTGCGCACACTGCGAGGTTCGCTGCTTGCAGTGGCGGTCGCAGTCGTCGTCGCGACCTTGTACGTCTTCATCTCTTTCTGTTCAGTTTTGTACGTCGGGGCTAATGACACTGGGGAAGTGGCCGATGCGATTGTCGTCATGGGTGCAGCCCAATATGACGGCAGGCCGTCGCCTCAGTTGGCGGCCCGCCTTGACCACGCACTCTTGTTGTTCAACGACGGGCGAGCGCCGCTGATCGCCGTGACGGGAGGCAAGCAGCCGGGAGACCGTTTCACCGAAGCTGAGGCGTCCCGGCGGTACTTGCGCGCTCGTGGGGTGGCGGACTCGCGGATTGTGGCCGAATCGCAGGGTGGCTCGACCTGGGAGTCTGTGAGAAATCTTTCACCTGTTTTACGGTCAGAGGGGGCGGGCTCTGTTCTCATCGTTACTGACCGGTATCACTTGCAAAGGTCCATCTTGTCGGCGCGGGAGGTGGGGTTCCGTGCGATGGGAAGCGCAACCAGAACCAGCCCAGTTGTTGGATTACGGGCAATCGCGCATGCACTGGAGGAGTCTGTTGGGGTGGGAGTCGGCCGTGTGCTCGGATTTCAGCGCTTGTGGCGCATCACCGACTGATCATGTTTCTGCAACGTGAGAGGAGTTCTGACTCCATACGTTCGGGCGCCTTTCTCACTAAAAGTCAAAAGATTCGCATCGGTGACTCTTGTCATCGTCGGTGCACATGTGGTTAGTATCTTGCTACCACGCACGACGGTTCGGTACCGCTCGTGGGGTGCCACATCATAATGAGGGGGAAATTCATGAAGCATGTGAAGCGTCGCATTCTCGTAGCTGCTGCACTGGCCGGAGGGTTGTTTGTCGGATCGACAGCACCAACCCAGGCTGCGGGCGAGCAGGTGTACATCATCACTGCGGTCGAGACCAAAGGTGAGAGCGCAGTGGCCATTCCAGACACTGCAGATGGCGCACAGTTTGCCATTGACGAAATCAACAAAGCCGGTGGTGTGACCATCAAGGGCAAGAAGACCAAGATCAAGTACGAGCGTATTCCGGTGGGCTCAACAGCTGCACTTGCTGAGACTGCCGCACGTCAAATTGTTGACAAGAGGCCAACTGCGGTCTTTGGGTTCATCGCGACGGCCCACAACCCTGGTGCGGCACCTGTCATGAAGGCCTCCGGAATTCCCACGATTTTTGGTAACACGGGTGCAACGCTTGCGATTGGTGCATCGGGATCAGTCGGAGCACCAAACCTGTTCCGTATCCGTCCGACTCAGTCGGCACTTGCAGCTGAACAGTTCAAGTTCATGGTGAGCCAGTACGCAAAACTGAACAATGGGAAGAAGCTCTCAAAGATCGGCATGATCTGTGTGCAAGGCGCGTTCGGCAAGGCCGGATGTGACGTCTACGGGTTCTTGGCCAACCAGCAGCAAATCTCGGTTGTGAAGCGCGAAGAGAACGGTCTCACGGCTACCGACCTGTCTGCTCAGGTGACGGCGATTTGTTCGTCCGGAGCAGAAGCCATCATGTCGGTGAACTACCCGAACCCAGCTGCAGCATTCATGAACGAAATGGTGAACCGTGGTTGCAAGCTTCCAATCGTGGAAGGTGCATCGGGTGACATTGCTGTCATGAGCGGAGCCTTCACACCGCCTGCAGACTTCAAGCTGTACGCCGCTGTCGACTGCCACCCAGCTGCATCGGCGAAGGGCACGCCTGGCAAGAAATTCGCAGATGCATTCGCCAAGAAGTACAACTATCCAGCTGGCTATTCAGCCGGCGAGGCTTACGATGGCATCTACTTGTTGAAGGCCGCCATCGAGACGGCGAATTCAACAAAGCCAGCTGACATCTTGAAGGCGATGAAGACTCAGAAGTACAAGGGTGTCTGTTACGACAAGTACTCCCCGGTCGCATCGGCAACTGGTGTGGTAAGCAACATCTTGGTGAACAAGTCATCGATGGTCTCATACGCCGGCAAGACGCCGAAGATCGAGTCAACGGTCGTTCTGCCGAAGTGACGCAACTGGCGAATCCTTCTGGATCGCTGTCTAACTCAACGGGGTGGTGGCACGTGAGTGTCACCACCCCGAAGTTCATAGGGGAGGAACATGGGCTTTTTCATTGAGAACCTGATCAACGCACTGAGTTACGGAGCGGCGATCACTCTCGCAGCATTCAGTTTCATGGTGCCGCTGAAAGCCACCAACATCGTTAGCTTTGCTCAAGGT
>Ga0255083_1000515_pt1 | contig 9917 bp, 8 predicted proteins | sample Colum_Colum_RepC_FD_188460 | JGI IMG/M metagenome (GOLD analysis project Ga0255083, IMG submission 188460) | Freshwater microbial communities from Columbia River, Oregon, United States - Colum_Colum_RepC_8h | ecosystem: Environmental > Aquatic > Freshwater > River | place: USA: Oregon | collected...
GTGACCCGCTACGCGCCACCGTCACCTACACACCGTCAGCAGATATGCACGGGGTGGATGCGCTCACTACGTCTGCCACTGTGACGCGATCGTCCGACAAGAGCGTGGTCAAGTCATTCTGGGGCTGCTCACCCGAAAGTTGCGTACTCGAGGGTTTGCCTGCCGGAAGTGGTTACGTCGTGGCGCTCACCATTGTCACTGAAATCGGCAACGTCACTTCCCAACCTTCGGCACCATTCTCTGTGACCGAACCGGCACCGGAGAAGAAGGCACCGCAACTAGCCACCGAAGACCTTTCCCTTCTCGCACGCGAGGACTTCGTTTTGCCATTGGTTGCAACCGGTACCGGTGACATCAGATTTGATGTGAACTACGACGACTTGGTGGAGGGCCTGAGCTACGACGCCGAGATGAACACCATCACCGGTGCCGTCAACGCCGGCACATACGTGGTGCGGTACTCGGCCACAGACCGAAACGGCACGACGGAAGGCAGCGTCACGATCACCGCAACTCCGTCCAAACTTCGTGCGCCGGGCATGCTGCCTGCGTTCAACACCTACGACCAGAAATTCTCGGTGTACCCGTTCTACAAGAGGGACTCCGACATGTCGGCGGTAAGTCAGTTCGAATGGACATCGACAGTGACAGTTGACGGCGCCGAGTCAACGACGTCGGGCACCTGCGTCTCGCATGGGAAGTGCACATTGCCAAACGCGGTGTGGGGTCAAGAGTTGACTCTTACCTTGAAGGCCCTTCCGATTGCAGATTTGGGAGACACCGAAAGCGATGTCAACACGTTCATCATTCGTGTTCCAGAACTGCCGGCTGCAGTTCCCACAGGAAAGATCTCGTTTGAGCGCATGCCAGATACCAATCCAGAAACTGCCGTAATCATGGGTAGTGTCCGCATGAAACCGTCGATGAGATTCCCGCTAGCGCTCAGTGAGACAGCGACAGTACAAGTCGATGCAACAACTAGCTGTGACGTCATCAACCAACAGACAGTGCTGCGTCTCGAGGGTCCACGTAACGGTTGTTCAGTTGATCCGTATGTCAACGTGCTGCGAGGTAACGAGACGGTTGCATCAGACGATGACGGCGGCGTTGCAAGCATTCCGACCGGAACCGATGAAGAGGGCAACGAGACAATTGACACGTACAACATGTTGAGTTCCCGTTTGAGCACAGTGCTCGAGCCAGGCGAGTACACGATCGAAGCGTCAACCTTTGTGGACCTCTTCAAAGATGACGTGCTGCGCGAGGACTCGGCTGACGTCGAGTACGACCTATGGCTCACCATCATCACGACACCCGCAGAGGCTGAGCGCCTGATGAAGACCGACGTTGTCGGGAAAGCCTCTACAGAGACCGTGGAGACAACGGTTGCCGTCTTGCCAGACCCGGCCAAGGAAGACGTCATCCCTGCAGACCTTCAGCCCGCGAAGAGCAATGCTTTGCCAGGCTCTGAAGGCACCGGTGGTGCATCGGCTGCTTCAGTGTCATCGCTGACTGTTGAGGCAGGCATTGGAAAACTTGCTGTCACGCCGAACACACTCGGCGGCGGAACGTCTGCATCAGTGACGATTACCGCGAACCCGAGTGGGCGTGGATGCACAACGTCGTCTGGGACCTCGTGCACTATCTCGGGGCTGTCACCATGGATCTCATACACGCTTACTGCGAATGTGACGGGTGGTCAAGGTCAATTGACCACGACTGCTCGACCAACACTGCAGTGGAAAGCGGGAAGCACCGTCAAGGTGTCGTCACTTGGTTTGTCGACGGCAGCGAAAGCAACAGCGGTGAACTTGAAGAAGGGTGGTATCCGCGTGAGCGGAAGTTGCAGATTGAATGCTGCTCGCACCTCCATCGCTGTCGGTAAGGCCGGCTCGTGCCGTGTTGTCGTTCAGACAACTCAGAAGGCAAAACCAAAGCTTGCTGGAGCACCACTGAGCGCAACTGCGGTCATTAAATGAGAAGTCCCTCCCGCTAACAACGGGAGGGAACTAACTGGCGCGCTCGGAGGGACTTGAACCCCCAACCTTCTGATCCGTAGTCAGATGCTCTATCCATTAAGCTACGAGCGCCGGTTGAAGCCCAAAGTCTACGGGTTCCCGGCACGTTCTCATCAGTTAGCAACTCTGCTTGATGTGCTCAGCCGCCCCAGGGTCCCCATCCACCGGCTCGGCGATACAACTGCAGGGCAGCCTTGGCGTTGACCTCCGCATCAAGAAGGTCATGTGCCGAGTCGACCCCCATGGTGGCGAGCCATGACTTGTGCGACTCCCACTTGATCTGGAAGAGGCCGACACAACACGAGCTATAGGCGGCAGCGTTGGTATGCGACTCGCGTTGCACAATCGCGAATGCCTTTTCTTCTAGACGATCTGGCCACACATCACGAATGATCTGTCGTGATTGCTTGACCGTGTACACACGTGTGGGTGCAGGAAGCTTCAGCGCTTTGGAATCCACTCCGAGCTTTGATGTCCGTGGCACGCACACCGTGTCACCAACAAGAAGAAACGTTGACGTCTTCGCATCGTTCAACTTCAACAACTCACCCATGGTGATGCCGGCCTTCGACGCGATGCGGCTCCAACTGTCGTTTCGCACCACGGTGTACGTGTTTGTCATCTTGGAACATGGCTGATTGGTCGCTGCCGACACCACATCAGCCGACAAAATCACGCCCGACGCAACAGTGAGGGCGGCAAGAACGGTGCGAAGAAATACGTATCGGGAAGTCATGGAACAGGACAGGTGTACTGGCACGTGATGTCGATTACAAGGCGGGTTCATGAAACGCTTGTACGCCAAGGAAAATGGCGGAGAGGGTGGGATTTGAACCCACGGTCCGCTTTAACACGGACAACGCCTTAGCAGGGCGCCCCATTCGGCCACTCTGGCACCTCTCCTGGGTAGGCAAAGCCTAAGCGGAACGGGAGGGATTCGAACCCCCGGGCCTTTTGAGCCTCCCGCTTTCAAGGCGGGTGCATTTGTCCGCTCTGCCACCGTTCCGTCCGCCAACCTACCGGCGGCGGGAATTCATCGGCGAATGCGTGTGCGAAGTTCGCTTACCCAGTCATCTGCCTGTTGCCAACGGGCATCTGCGTGCTCACGAGCACTGTGTGCATGCTCACCGGCTGCTGGGTAGGAACCAAGGAACTTGACGCCACCTTGCTTGGCATGGAGATCACGAAGGGCATCGGCCATCAACTCATCCTCGATATGACCGTCGGCGTACATGATGAAGCAGTAGTCGCCAAGTCCACCAGCCTTGGTCGGACGTGAGAGCAATTGCTGCAAGTTGATGCGACGAGCAGCAAACTCTTGCAGAATCGAGATAAGTGAGCCTGGCTCGTCAGCTCTTTGAAACACGACGATTCCAGTGCGGTCATGACCTGTCGCGGACGGCACAACTCCCTTACCAACCACGATGAATCGTGTCTGATTACCCGCATGATCGGCGATGTCAGATGCGAGCACGGTGAGTGCATACAACTCTGCAGCAACCTTCGGTGCAATCGCTGCAACCGACGAGTCACCTGACTTCACCTTCTCGCCCACTTCACGGGCAGCCTCAGCTGTGCTGTTCGCTGCATGGATGTCTGCGGTGGGAAGGTTCTTGCGAACGAAAGCATGGCACTGAGCTGTTGCGACGGGAATTGAATACACCGCTGTGATGTCGGCGAGCGACACTCCTGGCGCACCAAGGAGGCAGTGTTCGATGTTCAACACCACTTCGCGTTGAATGAGAAGGTCATGGTCGAACACCAAGGCGTCCTGTGTGAAATTCACTGTTCCTTCGATGCTGTTCTCGATAGGCACGAATCCGAGGTCGACTTCACCAGATTCGACCGCATCGAGAACATCTGGCACCGTGCGATATGGGCTTCGAGCGAGCGTCGCCAAGTCAGGTTGAGTCAACAAGGCCTGCTCAGTGAACGTCCCTGCGGGGCCGAAGTAGCCGATGGTGCGCGGCGCGGTGGTCACGAGCGCCAAGGCTACGCCCCGCTTGCGGTGTTGGCGTGTTGAATTACCCGTCGCTCAGGTCAGCGCAAGCGCTTTCTTCACGACTGCGTCAACCTCTTCCAGTGACTTCTCGCCTGACCCCCGATACTTCACCAGCCCATCGCCACCGATGACGACAAACGTGGGGAAACCAGTGACCCCGTAGGCGTAGGCCGCTTCGTTCTTGTCGCTGTCGGGCAATGCAGCCCAAGACCACTCCATGCCTTCAATCCACTGTGATGGTGGATAGTTGGGTTGATCAGCACGCACGCCAGTCGAAATACCGATCACATTCAGATCGTCGGGCACCAGACCTTGCTTTTGCCACTCGTTCAAAACCGGAATCTCGGCGTTGCAATGCGGACACCAATGAGCCAGGAACACGAGCATCATCGGCTTGCCATCGACACCCGGATCAAGCGTGAAGCGCTGTCCGTTGAAGCCATACATCTGCAGTGCCGGAGCATCTTGGCCAACGGCAGGGTCATTCACATCAGACTCGAACATCGGCAGGTTGCCGTCGTACTGCACCGGTTGGGTTTCTGCTGGTGTCACAGCACCATCGGTACCAGTCGTGGTTGGGCCCGCAAGTGTGGTGTCAGTCGACACCGAGTCGTCGCCACTACTTGACACCACAGCGACAATGGCGGCCAACACAACTATCGCTGCGACAACTAGCCCGACTGTCTTGCCCGAAAGACTCTTCTTCCCGTCGTAATTCACTTTGTTCATGTCATTGTTCCTTTCGAGCCTGAATGGTGACCATCAATGCGATGATCAAAACGAATCCACTGAGTGCCATAAATGAAAGTGTCGCAAAGCCGAACTCTCTGAACCAGATGGTCGTGCACGGCACATCAATCGAGCAGACATCTGTCTCAATCGACGGAAACCACTCAAGGAGATAGTGGTAGGTGCTGATCACTGCACCAATAATCGCTAACGACAGTGCGTACTTCGTCACGCCTCGGTCTCGCTTGATTGCTGCAACAAGAAGTATCACGGCGAGTGAATACATGGCAATGCGTTGGTACCAACACAGTTTGCACGGCACGAACTTGGCCACTTCACTGAAGTAGAGGCTGCCGATCATTGCAGCCGCCGCCACAGAGAACGCAAGCCAGTGAGCAACCTCTCGAATACCTGCGAGCAGAACGTCGCCCCGAGCGCCCAAGAACACGGCAATGAACACGACGAGCGCACCAAGAGCCGCAAGAGTTGCCAGCAAGGCACTGAACACTTGAACGGTTTCGGTCACAGCTCCAGTCTGCCTTCATTGAAGATGAATTGACTATCGCGTGGGTCTGAGACGCCGATAAATGCGTCGCAGTTGTTTGGTGTACCTAAAGGTCTTTGTGCTTCGAATCGCTGCGATCTCGTGCTTTAGACGTTGAACTTCGTGCTTTAGCTGGGCAACTTCTACCCGAAGCTGTTCGTCTCTCTGCCCATCGTCATCGCCTACTTCGCCAGTCGACACCTCACGTACTTGTTGGCGGTCGAGCGAGCGAATAGGGGTACTTGTGCACACATCCACCGGTTGTCGAACGAAGAATTCTCCGATGATCTCGTCGGAGAGTCGTGGCGTGTAGTGAAGGCAATCATCGAAGTAGTAATGAGTCACTTGCGACCAACGAACATCGCTTGGACCAGTGACAGCAGACCCACCATGAACAAGGTTTGCAGCCCAAATCAATAGATCGCCTTTTGAGGCGGTGAACGTCTCCCGCTTGAATCCGTGGCTGCGTACAAACTGGTCGATGCGGTCCTCGTACACACCGTACGAAACCGGCTCGGTTTCTGCTGAGTCGACTTCTATGCCAAGGTCGGCGTATCCAAGATAAGGAAGGTTGTGACTGCCGGGGTAATAGAAGAGCGGTCCGTTGTTCTCTGTGACATCTTGAAGCGCGACCCACACTCCACACATGAACCCAAGTGGTCGTGAACTGAAGTGAATGTGATCAGAGTGTGACTTTTGCTGAGTTGCGGTCGAGAAAGTCAGAGTCTGGAAGGGATGCGGGGACCTGCCGAATAGATCTTCGAGCGTGTGCAAGATCGTCTTCTCACCAGCAAGCGCAGACACACTCGGACACAACCGCCATGCATCCTGAAAACGACCTGTCTTGACGTTGATGCCAGGCAGCTCAGGTCGTGATTCCTCCGAAGGAGCAACGAATGTCTCCTCGATCTCCCATCGAATGCGGTCGAGCAGTTCGGTGGGAACGGCATTCTTGATGATCAAGAAGCCGTCGCGACGAAAGAGAGCACGCAGTTCACCCGTCTCGTCAAGAGCGTATTTGAGACCTTGTGTCGTCATACCCACCGCCACGCTACTTGGCCTGCCCTAGTGCAATGATGAAGTCGTGGCACGGCAGAGTGAGGGAACGGTTGCACTTGTAGCAATGCGCCGCGCACGTCGAACGAACCGCATCGCAGAGCTTGAGTGGTTCGAGGCCCTGTATCGCGTGTACCTCGCAGCCATTGTCGGTGGCGGCATCATCTTGTTCTGTTCCGGACTCGTTGAAGACACCCCCGTGTCACCAGCCGCAATGGAACAAGTGCTCACTCACGGTGCCCCAGTGATGGGGCTACTTCCAGCACTTGCAGTCTTCCTCGGACTTCGCAGTGGCACCCAAGGTGGCCCCGTAGCCGTTGAAGAGGCGGAAGTTCGACATGTGTTGCTCGCCCCGGTTCCCTATTCTTATGCATTACGACAGCCCGCCATTCAGCGAGTTCGAAGTGCTGCATTCATGGGTGGGCTCGTTGGTGCCGTTGCAGGCCAACTCGCAGACCGTCGATTGCCGGGCGGTTTTGGTTGGTGGGTCATTCTTGGTGCCGTATTCGGTGCATGCTCACTCAGCCTCTTCATGTCATCTGCACTCATCGCACACGGACTTCGATTGAAGCGCTGGGTCAGCACACTCATCGGGTCCGCGGTTGTCGCAGTGCAAGTACTCGACGTTCTCAATGCTGATCAACACCTCAGCCCAATCAACGCTTTGAGTGGAATGGTTGTCAACGGTCCCCTCAACTGGGAATTGGCTGGTGTTCAAACAGACCATGTGCTTGCGGCCGTGATATGTGTGCTTCTCGCAATCAGCGGAGTACTTCTAGCGTCGCGGCTTTCCATCGAATCACTCGCCCGACGAAGCTCGCTTGTCTCACAGCTAAAATTTGCTGTCACCTTGCAGGACATTCGCACCGTGGTCTTGCTACGACGACAACTCAGCCAGGAACACATGCGTCCAACTCCGTGGTTCAAGTGGAAACCACGTCGACGTCTACATGTCGTCGTGAACCGTGGCATACGCAGCATCGCCCATTTCCCTGCGCGACGTCTAGGTCGCATCGTCATTCTCAGTGGTGCTGCCGCACTTGCACTCGTCTACACATTTGATGGAACAACTCCTCTTGTCGTCGTTGCCGGTGTTTTGTGCTTCATCATCGGACTTGACGTCATCGAACCACTCTCACAAGAAGTCGACCAGCCGAATTATTCAGATTCATTTCCGCGCGAGCGTTGTCTCACGATGACGCAACACCTTGTCGTGCCGGCGCTCATGCTCATTCCATGTCTTTTCATCGGCACACTCGCAGCATTCGTTGCTCGACCAGAACTCAGCACACTTGTGATGAGCTTTCTCGTGGGTGTCCCCGCAGCACTTGGTGGTCTCAGTGGTGCAGCAATAAATGCGGTGAAGGGTGCGCCAGACCCTGTGGGCGAATCGAACGAAGGCCTCTACATGCCACCCGAAGTGAGTGGAATGACCACAGTCATTCGCGCGGTATGGCCTGTTGTTGTGAGTGTCGTCGGCTCTCTGCCCGTCGTTGGTGCGCTCAGCGCGGCACGAAATGGCAGTGATCCTTTCGCTGCATCAGCTCGTCTGTCGCTCGGTGTTCTCCTCGTCCTGTCACTTGTCCCCATGTGGGTGCGCAAACGCGATGACATTCACTTGTGGTGGCGCCAGATGATCGAAGGAAGCAAGGCGCAGGCTGCGCAGAAAGGTCGCTACGAACTGTGAGCAGACACCCCACTCCTCCACACCGTCGCGAACACGTTGACGCCACGACCGATGTAGTTGACGACACCCCAACAATTGACACGAGTCCTTGCGCATTACTTGCCGTTGACGTGTCTAAGAACTACGGCGATGCACCTGCGCTGAACCCAGTGTCGCTTCGCGTCGAGTCCGGTGATCGAATCGCCCTCATCGGACACAATGGCAGCGGCAAGACGACATTTCTGAAGATGTCAGCAGGACTTCTTGATCCGTCATCAGGGCAGGTCAGCATCAACGGCAACAAAGCAGGGTCCCTGTCGGCGCGTGCCGATATCAGCTACATCTCTGATCAGCCGACGTTCTACGACGACCTCTCCGTGTGGGAGCACCTTGAATACGTTGCGCGCCTTCATGGAGTCTCAGAATGGGAGCAACTTGCAGCGGACTTGCTTGCGCACGTCGGTCTCTACGAACGAGCAGATGAACTTCCGAATCGCTTCAGCCGCGGCCTAAAACAAAAGGTGGCCATCGCATTGGGCTTCATCAGGCCATTCGAATTGTTGCTAGTCGACGAACCCTTCGTCGGTCTTGATGCCTCGGGCAAGGAGGCACTCCTCACCTTGCTTCAACAAGCAAGCGATGAAGGCGCCACGGTCATCGTGGCGACCCATGAGTTGTCTTTTGTTCACACGGTTAAGCGCATCGTTGCCCTGCGAGACGGACAATTGGTTCACGACGGCCCAGTAGCTGGGGTCAATGTTGATGCACTTGTTCGCAATGAGGACCCCGCCGGTGAACACGACGGTGAGGGCAAGTAGCCTGACGGTTATGTACACCTACGACGTTGTCTCTGAGTCTGTTCGCAACCCGCACGAACTTGCCGCCGAGCTCACTCGCCGCTCGCAACAAGGCTGGGAGGTCGTTGAGATCACTTTCGACGGTGGCTCCTGGTACCACGCCTTCATCCGACATCACGGCGACGTTGCTGTCGCCCCGTACCCCGGCGCACCCACCCAATCCGCTACCCCGCCTCAAGCACCAGCAGCTCAGCAGCCAGCATCAGCGGTTCCGGAAGTTCCGGCGAACTGGTACAAAGATCCCGCTGGTCGTTTCGAACTGCGGTACTGGAATGGCACCGCATGGACCGAGCATGTCGCCAGTGGTGGCAAGCAGTCCGTCGACCCACCCAAGCCGTAGCACTTCATGCAGGCCATCTCACTTGGCCACGCGGGCATTCTGGTGCGCGCGAACGGCAAGACCATCGTCTGCGATCCATGGTTCGTGCCGGCGTTCTTTGCCTCGTGGTTCGTATTTCCGCGCAACGATCAACTTTCAGAAGAACTGATGCACGAAGTCTGCAACCCAGACTTTCTCTACATCTCACATCTTCACGGCGATCACTCTGACGAGCGGTTCCTCACAGAGCGAATGAACAAAGACACCACCGTTCTTCTTCCTGGGTTTCCAACCCGTGAGATGGAGCGCGCCTTCAATTCACTTGGTTTCAGAAACCTCGTGCGAACTATCAATGCACAAGAAGTTGACCTTGGCGACGGCATCACCATTGCGATTCACGTCGAGACATCCATCACCGATGGCCCTGGCGGCGACTCCGCAATAGTCGTCAGCGACGGCTCCACACGTCTTGTCAATCAGAACGACTGTCGCACGAATAATCTTGAAGCTCTTCGCTCTCACGGCCCAGTCGATCTTCACTACCTGCAATTCAGCGGTGCTATTTGGTACCCAATGGTCTACGACATGGACACGGCCACCAAGAAGCAACTTTGCGACGAAAAGATCGAGTCTCAGTTCGCGCGTGCTCTCCGCTACGTCGAGAAGATCGACGCCGCTCATGTGATTCCCTCGGCGGGTCCCCCGTGTTTCCTAGATGACGACTTG
>Ga0255083_1000518_pt1 | contig 9889 bp, 8 predicted proteins | sample Colum_Colum_RepC_FD_188460 | JGI IMG/M metagenome (GOLD analysis project Ga0255083, IMG submission 188460) | Freshwater microbial communities from Columbia River, Oregon, United States - Colum_Colum_RepC_8h | ecosystem: Environmental > Aquatic > Freshwater > River | place: USA: Oregon | collected...
CCGTAGATGATGTCGAGGTTGAAGTTCGTGAATCCCACCTTGCGCGCCGACTCCACCGCCCGCTCCACATTGCGTGGATCATGCGTCCGACCGAGGTTGGCGAGCACATGATCCTTCATCGACTGAACTCCGAAACTGAGCCGGTTCACCCCCGCGGCCCGGTAGATCCGCAGCATCTCGTCGGAGGCGTCGTCGGGATTGCATTCGATCGTCGTCTCGCAATCGGAAGTACGAGGAATCTCCGCGATGATCGAGGCCAGCAGTTCCGGATCGAGGCGCGTGGGCGTACCGCCGCCCACGAACACCGACGAAACGTGCGGCAGTCCTCGCTCCTTGGCCCGTCGGATCTCGGCACGCACGGCCTCCACGTAGCGGACCATCAGGTGATCACGATCGGTGAACGTCGCGAACGCGCAGTAGTCGCACCGATGCCGACAGAACGGAATGTGGACGTAGGCGCCGAAAGCCATCACTTGCTCGTGTGGTAGAGCAGACCGAGATCAGCCAGCCGTTGCGTCACGTCTTCAAGGGGCACGTCGAGCATGGCGGCGATCGCCCGGATGTCGTGGGCCCGCACGGTCAGCACCTTGCCGTTGAAGTCGCCGCGCTGCACCTGGATCATGGTCAGGAAACGCGTCAGCATCTTCTGCGCCGGACCGTTCAGTTGCGACAGTCGTACGAGATCGATCACGATCTTGCGCGGCTTGCTCGCCACGTGATCCGGGTCCTGCCCGGGTGTGGATTCATCCAGCGGCAACAACTGCCCCGCCGGCACCGCGTACAGGGTGGCCAGCCGCTGAAGTCGTGGCAACGAAATGGTCCGCTCACCACGCTCGTAGGCCCCCACCACCGAAGCCTTGAACTCACCTTCCGACAGCGCTTCCACCTCTTGCAGCGACAACCGCTTCTGGCGGCGAATGGCCCTCAGGCGCTCGCCGACCCGCCGGCTGTAAGCCGGGTCCTCGCGATCCGACGGCTCGTCACCGTGAGTGGGCTGGGCGGGCATCGCCCGGACTCTACGCCGGGTCTCACCACTCTCCGTGATCATCGGTGGCGATCGACGAGCAACGCTCCGGCCACGATGGCCGCCGTCTCGGCCCGCAGGATCGCGCCGGGCAACGACACCGTCCGGGCGATGAGACCGCACTCCCACTCGCTGAATCCACCTTCGGGCCCCACCACGACGGTCTGCACCGATTCGTCGAGCACACCGCCTTCGGGATCGGCCAACGCGAGCCCGGCCGCGGCCACGCCGGCGATCGCGGCCTCGAGATTCGGTTGCACATCGGCCACTCGCGTGAGACGGACCGACCGGCTCTGCATGAGCGCTTCCCGCGTCACGCGTCGCCAGCGTTCCGACTGGCGCTCGGCTTTGTCGTCGTCCCAGCGCACCACCGAACGCTCGGCCCGGAACGGAATCACCACGTCCACGCCCAACTCGGTCAGCTTCTGCACGACCACCTCTGGCTTGTCACCTTTGGTGAGCGCGAACAGAACGGTGAGCGACGGACCACTTCGTGCTTCCTCGACGACGGGCGAAGTCGGCACGAGCGCGCCATCGACGTACTTCGTCGCGCGCCAGCGACCAACTCCGTCGGTCACGGTCACCGTCTCACCGTCGCGCAGTCGGAGCACCTTGCTCAGATGATGCGCGTCGTCGGGTTCGAGGGCCGGCGCGTCGAGCGACTCGACGACCACGTGGGCCGACGCGTGTCGACGTTCGTTCACGAGAACGCCGACTTGATCCGCGAGAAGAAGCCCTGTTCGGCCGGGGCCACCGTTTCCCCGCGGAGTTCGGCCAACTGACGCAGCAAGGCTGCCTCTTCGTCGCTCAATTTGGTCGGCACCAACACGTCGATCACGACCCGCAGATCGCCGCGTCCACGGCCCTGCAGACGGGGAACACCGCGCCGCGCCAACGTGAACACCCGACCGGGTTGCGTACCCGGCGGAATCACGAGGGTTTCCGAACCATCGAGGGTTTCGAAGTCGACCGACGTACCGAGGCTCGCCTGAGCCATCGACACCGCGAGTCGGCTCACGAGATCGAAGCCGTCGCGTTCGAATCGATCGTGCGGCGCCACCCGCAGATGCACGTAGAGATCACCGGCGCCGCCACCGCGTGGCCCCACGGCCCCGCGGCCGGTGAGTCGCAGCGTCGAGCCGGTGTCCACGCCGGCCGGAACATCGACCTGATACGTCTTCTCGCCCACGATGCGACCTTGGCCACCGCAGGCCCCGCACGGCGTGACGACCACTTGGCCGAATCCACCGCAGCGCTGACACGTCTGACTCGAGATCATCTGACCGAGAAGGCTCTGCCGCACTCGCTGAACCTGGCCGGTTCCGTTGCAGTCGGAACACGAGACCGGTTGCGTGCCCGATCCGGCGCCCGTGCCGTCGCAGTCGTCGCAGCGCGAGGCCGTGCGCACCGACACCGGGAGCGTGGCTCCGAAGACCGCTTGCTCGAACGCGATGTCGGCCACGACTTCGAGATCCTGACCACGCGGCGGGCCGGCCGGTCCGCGCGAACCGCCGAATCCCCCGCCCCCGCCGAAGAACGCGTCGAAGATGTCGCCGAGTCCGCCACCACTGAAGAAGTCACCCGAGCCGGCAGCGCCGCCCACACCGGCATCACCGAAGCGGTCGTAACGCGCCCGGGCTTCGGAGTCCGACAACACTTCGTAGGCGCGGGCGACTTCCTTGAACTTCTCCTCGGCAGTCGGGTCGTCGGGATTGGCATCGGGGTGAAGTTGACGCGCCTTGACGCGATACGCCTTCTTGATCTCGTCGGGCGAAGCCGATCGACTCACGCCGAGGAGTTCGTAATAGTCGGCCACGGATCAGCCCTCGCCGAGTCGACGACCCAGACGGTCCGACACCACTTCGACGGTCGCCAGCGCGCGCGGGTAATCCATGCGCGTCGGACCGAGCACACCCACCGTGCCCATCTGCTGACCGTCCACCACCACCGGCGCGACCACGACCGAACAGTTGGCCAGTGGTTCCACACCGTGTTCGGCACCGATTGCCACACTCAGACCGCGGTTCAACACATCGCGCACGAGAGTCACGACGAGGTACTGCTGTTCGAGGGTCTGGATCACCTGACGCACCACGTCGACCGCGTCGAAGGCCGCCGCCATCGACGACACACCGCCGAGGAACACCGGATCCTCGGCCTTCTTGTGCTGCAATGCGTCGACGGCGCGCTGACCAAGGGCGTCGAGCCCACGATCGCCACTCGCCAAAAACGCGGCATCGCCGAGCGGTTTGCCCACGAGCGACTTCTGCAATTGCGCGGTCACCGCGGCCACTTGGGCATCGGAGATGTCGTCGTCGAACTCCACGCTCTGACTCTCGACCGCGCCGTTCGACATCACGGCCACCACCAGGCCCGAACGCGCCGACAGCGCGACCACTTGCACCGACCGCACATCGGCCCGTTCGACCGTGGGTCCGAGCACCACCGAGGCGTAATTGGTGAGCCCGGCCACCAAGTGCGACGTGCGCGACAGGAGTTCCTCGAGGCGGACGTGCGCGCCGTCGAAGAACTGGCGCACCTGATTGGCCTTCACGTCCTCGAGACGGCCGGGCTGGGTGAGGTGATCGACGAAGAACCGGTATCCCTTGTCGGTCGGAACGCGTCCGGCCGACGTGTGCGGCTGGGCGAGATAGCCCTCTTGTTCGAGCACCGACATCTCGTTGCGAACCGTGGCCGACGAGACGTTCACGCCCTGCACGCTGGCGATGTGGGTGGAGCCAACGGGCTGACCGGAGGCGATGTACTCCTGCACGACTGCTCGCAGGATGGCGGTCTTGCGTTCATCCAGCATGACGACGCAATTCTAGCCCTCAGCCGCCGGTGACCGCCTTGTAGCGGGCCAGCGCCTCGTCACGCTCGTGCGAGTGGTCGACGATCGGCGCCAGATACCCGAGCGGCACACCACGACCCTTGGCCCACGGCGAATGGATCTGCGGAGCGGGCAGGTCGGCGAGTTCGGGGACGAACCGTCGCACGTAGTCGCCGGCGGGGTCGTAACGCTCACCCTGCAGCACCGGGTTGAACACGCGGAAGTACGGCGCGGCATCGGTTCCCGTTCCCGCGGTCCACTGCCAACCATGGGCGTTACTCGCCAGGTCGCCGTCGACCAGATGTTGCATGAAGTAGCGCGCGCCCCATTGCCACGGAAGGTGGAGATCCTTCACGAGGAAGCTCGCCACGATCATGCGCACGCGGTTGTGCATCCAGCCGGTCGTGTTGAGTTCGCGCATACCCGCATCGACGATCGGATAGCCCGTCTCGCCCCGACACCACGCGGCGAACCGCTCGCGGGCCACCTCACCTTCGTCGTGCACCATGGCGTCCATGCGGCGGTTGAGATTCCGCCAACCGGTGTCCGGGTTCCGGAAGAGAACGTCGGCGTAGAACTCGCGCCAACAGAGTTCGCTTCGGTAGTGATCGTGATCGGATCCGCCCCGCAGATCGGCCAACAACTGACGCGGGTGCACGAGCCCCCACCGCAGCGCGGCCGAGAGCCGACTCGATCCGTTCACCGACGGATCGTTGCGTCGTTCCTTGTATCCATCGAGCCCGTCGGATCCGCGGTCGCGGAACTCGCTCCATTGCTCCCACACGGCCGCCTCGGACACCGGCGGCAAACCGAGATCGATGTCGGGTCGGGCGAGCGGACCGTCGCAGCGGATCTGCGGCGCACCCACCACCCGTGCCAGATCGGGAACGTCGAGTGGACTCTCCCAACCGCACTGGAGCCAACGCTTCGAGAACGGAGTGAACACCGAGTAGGGGGTGCCGTCGTCCTTGACCACGGTTCCGGGTCGCACCGCGTACGGCGAACCCACGAGATTCAGAGTGCGACCCTCGGCGCGCAAGGCTTCGGTGACCGCGTCATCCCGCCGGCGACCATAGGGACCGAAATCCTCCGACACGAACACGGCCGTCGCCCCGACTTCGGCGGCGAACTCGGGGACGATGCGCAGCGGATCACCGTGTCGGTACACGAGCGCGCGTCCGAGCGAGTCGTCGAGATTCTTCAAAGCGTCGATCATGTAGGCGAGACGTGGCGCGCCCGATGCCTCCACGAGCTTCGGATCCACCACGAAGAGCGGTACCACTTCATCGAACTCGGCCACGGCGGCACTGAGCGCCGGATGATCGGCCAAACGAAGATCCCGACGGAACCAGATCACGGCGCGCGACATGCGACGAGTGTGTCAGCGCCCCGACCCGTGCGCCATTCGTGGGCGCCGGCGGTCAGTCGAGATCGGGGAAACGCACGCGAAGAGAGTTGGCGTGCGCCGGGAAACCCTCCACATCGGCCAGGGCCACGATGCTCGGCGCGAGTCGGCGCAATGCCGCGGCATCGGCCCGCGCGACCGCCGTGCGCTTCACGAACGCGTCGACCGTGACACCACCCGACACGCGGGCGAAGCCGTTGGTGGGCAGGGACGCCGGGCAACCGATGAGGAAGTTGGCCGCCGAGAACGGCGTGTCCTGCCCAATCAGGATTTCACCGGCGTGGTGGAGACCGTCGAGAACGCGCGGTTCGTTGGCGGTCGACACCGCGATCTGCAGATGCTCGGCCGCGAACTCGTTGGCCACCTCGACCGCTTCGTCGAGATCGTCCACCAGCACGCAGCCGCCGTTCACGCCGAGTGATGCCGACGCCGCCTCGGCGCGGGCAGCGGGCAGAGCGGCGAGTTGAACCGCCAACTCGGCTTCGACGGCACCGATGAGTGCACTGCTGTCGGTCACGAGCACCGTGCAACTGTCGGTTCCGTGTTCGGCCTCGATGAGCAGATCGGCGGCCAATCGACGCGGATCGGCACTCGCATCGGCGATCACCAGACTCTCGGTCGGACCGAGCACCATCTGGGTGGCCGTTCCCCAACGCTGGATCTCCAACTGAGCCACGGTCACCGGAAGTGAGCCGGGACCCATGACCTTGACCACGCGTCCGATGTGCTCGGTGCCGAAGGCCAACGCGGCCACTCCGGCCGGACCGTTCACCCGGAAGACCTCGGTGATCCCGAGTTCGTCGGCTACGCACAACACAACCGGATCGACGGCGCCATTCGCCCCCGGCTTGGGCGGTACCACTACGCGAACGGTCTCGACGCCCGCGACGACCGCCGGGCCACCGAGTTGGGCGAGCACGCTCGGGTAGCTCGCCTTGCCACTCGGGCAGAAGAGACCGGCCGAGGCGATCGCCGACACGCGCTCGCCGACCACGAGCCCCGGATCGGACTCGAACTCCCAATCGACGAGACGCTCCATGAGTGCCTCGTTGAAGCGACGGATGTGGGCGACCATGTCCTTGATCGCCGCCCGCAGCCCTTGGTCGACCGCCGAGCGGGCGCGCTCCCGTTCATCGGGACCCACGAGCAGTTGCTCCGGTGTCACCGTCACACCGTCGAAACGCGCCAAGGCGTCGCACACCGCGGCATCGCCGCGATCGCGAACGTCTTCGACCAACTTCGAAATCTGCTCGCGCAGACCGGCCGGGATCGCGCGATTGATGTCGCGGTCGACGAGCGCACGACGTTCGGCCGACGACATCGCCGTCCAGCGAAGGTGTCGCATCACGTTGGTTGCCATCGGGGTCAGGGTACCCGTGTCATACCGGCGTCACCGGGGCGTTTTGCCGCCCGAACGGCGACAAGAGTCCGCTACCCACCACCACGACGGTCGTCGCCAACGCGATGAGGCTTCCGTAGGCCAACGACCATTCGGCTCCGCCGCGGTCGGCGATGACGCCGGTGATCGGTCCGCCGATCGGCGTGGATCCGAGGAACGCGACCGCCGACAAGGCCAACAGACGACCGCGCATGTCGGGCGGGCTCTTCTGCTGCACGAGTCCGTTGAACGACGACAGGAACCCGGCACCGCCGATGCCGAGCGGAATGGCGGCCACGAAGGCCAAGCCCACTGATGGCGCCCACGCCACCGCGAGACCGGAAACCCCGAGCAGCATCACACTCGACACGAAGATCCGCACCGACGACTCGCGTCGCGACGCGACCGACAACGACCCGATCACACTCCCCACGCTCACGACCGACAACAGCCATCCGAACCAGCGTTCGTCACCCCAGCGCACCGCGGCGAGTTTGGGTAGCGAGACCGAATAGTTGAAGGCGAAGGTGCTCACGAGCACCAATACCACGTGCAGTCCCAGGAGTTCGCGGTCGCGGCCGACGAAACGCAACGCGTCGCGCACCGGCGTTCCACCCTTCGACGCCCGGGGCGACGAGTGGAGTTGTGAACGGTCGATCAGGGCCAGCGAACCGAGCACGGCCACGAACGAGATCCCGTTCAACATGAAGCACCATGCGGTTCCGAGCGGTGACACCAGAGCCGCCGCCATTGCCGGACCGAAGATGCGCGAACCCGTCATCACCGCGGTGTTGAGTCCCATGGCGTTGCTGATGTCGGTCGGCTCGACCAACTCGGTCACCAGGCCGCGGCGGGCCGGATTGTCGAAGGCGTTGGCGAAGCCGAGGACGAGCGAGAGTCCGTAGATCACACCGACCGACGCCAGGCCGGCGAAGTCGAGAACGGCGAGCAAGATGGCCTGACCCGTGAGCGCGCTCTGCGTGATGAGGCACATACGCCGCTTGTCGTAACGATCGGCCACGGCACCGGCCCACGCGCCGAGGAACAACATGGGCAGGAACTGCAGGGCCACCGCGACTCCGAGGCTCGTAGCCCGACCCGTGAGGCGGTAGACGAGGATCGACATCGCGGTCGATTGCAACCACGTGCCGACGTTGGAGACGAGGAGTCCACCGAAGAAGAGCCGCGCGTTGCGACTCTTCAGGGATCGGAAGGTTCCCGCCGAGGCCACGGCGGTCAGTCGTCGAGTTTCAGGGCCGAGATGAACACGTCGCCCGGGACCTCGACCCGACCGATCGCCTTCATCTTCTTCTTGCCCTCTTTCTGCTTCTCGAGCAGTTTGCGCTTACGGGTGATGTCACCGCCGTAGCACTTCGCGAGCACGTCCTTGCGCTTGGCCTTCACGGTCTCGCGGGCGATCACCTTGCCGCCGATGGCGGCCTGGATCGGTACGTCGAACATCTGGCGTGGGATGAGTTCCTTCAGCTTCTCGCACATGCGACGGCCGTAGTCGAACGACTTGTCGCGGTGCACGATGGTCGAGAAGGCATCGGCCGCGATGCCGTTCAGCAGCAGGTCGACTTTCACGAGTTCGCTCTGCTGATAGCCGTCGAGTTCGTAGTCGAGACTCGCGTAGCCCTGGGTGCGACTCTTCATCTGATCGAAGAAGTCCACGACGACTTCGGCCAGCGGGATCTTGTAGTGCAACTCCACTCGTTCGGGTGAGAGGTACTCGAGTTTGCCGAGATCGCCACGCCGCGTCTGGCACAGATCCATGAGCGTACCGGTGTACTCCTTGGGCGTGATGATGCTCACGCGGAAGTACGGCTCCTCGATGTAGTCGATGTTCTGCGCCGGCGGAAGGTCGGCCGGGTTGTCGACGATCACCGACTCGCCATTGGTCTTGCGCACGCGGTACTCGACGCTCGGCGCAGTGGCGATGAGGGCGAGGTTGAACTCGCGCTCGAGCCGCTCCTTCACGATTTCCATGTGGAGGAGACCCAGGAATCCGCACCGGAAACCGAAACCGAGCGCACCCGACGTCTCGGGTTCGTAGGTGATCGACGCGTCGTTCAACTTCAACTTCTCGAGACTCTCGCGGAGGTTCTCGAACTCGTCGCCGTCGATCGGATACAGACCGCAGAACACCATGGGCTTCGGATCGCGGTAACCAGGAAGCGGTTCGGTGGCCGGACGACTCGTCAGGGTGACGGTCTCGCCCGAACGGGCCTCGGCGACGTCCTTGATGCCGGCGATGAGATAGCCCACTTCACCCGGCCCGAGTTCGGCGATCGGAGTGGGCACCGGACGGCGCACACCGATCTCCACAGCCTCGTGCTGAGCCTTGGCCTGCATGAAAGTGAGGCGCGAGCCGCTCGACAGCCGACCGTTCATCACGCGCACCGACGACACCACGCCGCGGTACTGGTCGTACTGACTGTCGAAAATGAGCGCTTGCAGCGGTGCCTCGGCGTCACCTTTCGGCGCCGGGATGCGTTCGCAGATGGCGTCCAGCAGATCGGGCACACCCTCGCCCGTCTTGGCCGAGATACGCAGGATGTCCTCGGCCTTGATGCCGAGGACGGTTTCGATCTCCATCGCGTATCGCTCGGGGTCGGCGGCCGGGAGGTCGATCTTGTTCAGCGCGGCGACGATCTCGAGGTCGTGTTCGAGCGCGAGATAACAGTTGGCGAGGGTCTGGGCCTCGATGCCCTGGGCGGCGTCGACCACGAGCACCACGCCCTCGCAGGCGGCGAGCGAACGGCTCACCTCGTAACCGAAGTCCACGTGGCCGGGGGTGTCGATCAGGTGGAGGGTGTGACCCTTCCAGGCGACCCGCACGTTCTGGGCCTTGATCGTGATGCCGCGCTCGCGCTCGAGGTCCATGGAATCGAGGTACTGCTCGCGCATCTCGCGGGCGTCCACGGCCCCGGTGAGCTCGAGAATCCGGTCCGACAACGTCGACTTGCCGTGGTCGATGTGGGCGATGATCGAGAAGTTGCGGATTCGCGCGAGGTCCATGGGAGGGGTCTGGTTCGAAGCGATCACGGGGATCGTCACCGAATCAGCATCGGCAGACTACCCCTGACCCCGATATGCAGGGGTGTTGGCTCGGTGCCGGAATCCGCTCCGGTTGGGGGTCTTCCCGCTCGCTGGTACCCTCTCAGGACTGTTTCGAGTTCACTGAGGTTCCCGTGGCCAATATCAAGAGTCAGAAGAAGCGCATTCTCACGAACGCCAAGGCGGCCGATC
>Ga0255083_1000525_pt1 | contig 9822 bp, 8 predicted proteins | sample Colum_Colum_RepC_FD_188460 | JGI IMG/M metagenome (GOLD analysis project Ga0255083, IMG submission 188460) | Freshwater microbial communities from Columbia River, Oregon, United States - Colum_Colum_RepC_8h | ecosystem: Environmental > Aquatic > Freshwater > River | place: USA: Oregon | collected...
TCCTAACATGCCATCCCAGGCAGGGAAATATCCCGTTGCATGTCCCATTGCATATGCTGAGTCATAACAGATTTCATAACTGAACTCTTTCCAATTGGGACTCACATTTGCATAGCCAATCTTGCGCAAGGCAATGACATGTAATCCAGCTCTAATAACAGGCCGTAACACTTTGGCCATGTAATAGGACCATGCTTCACTAGGTGCTCGTCCAGATGATGGCTTTAACCACAGCCCGGCAGGGGCAAGGCCTGTGAGAGTTTTAATGCGTTGCGGTTGATCTGCAGCCATCTCAAGTGCAATCCAGCCGCCAAGTGAATTTCCTGCAACATGAAACTCATTTATTTCATACTCGCGCTCTACTGTTTCAAAGATTGCACGGCCCAATGATTTGGGATCCATAGCTTGTCCCTTGATATAGGCGCTTTTGCCGTGTCCTGGCAGATCCACAGTAATCACGCGAAAGCGCTGTGAGAGCGCAGGGATGATGGGCTTAAATGCCGTTGCAGCCGATCCCAGCCCGTGAATTAAAACTAAGGGTGGATGCGATTGATCTGTCTGTGTCAGGGTTGTAACAAGGCTCATTGTTAATACTTATGTTTTTCTGTCTCTTTAGGATGCGCCCTACATACCGCTTTCCAAATCTCATCTGCCTCTAGGCCAGCAGCAAGGGCTTCATTAACGGTTTTGCTACCAAGTTCTGAGATCGCTATATCGGTGGGAAAGTGTGAATGCTCGCCAAATGAGAGCGCTAAACGCTCTCGAAGATCAGAGATTCGCACGGGCAATAAGAAACTCTGCTTGAAGTCTTGAATCCTCTGGGGTCAGCGGCTGAATCGCTTGGCCAATTAACCAACGTGTGGCTAGGTCAGCCAAAATCTGTGAACCAAGAATCATTGCAAGGGCGTCATTGAACTGCATCCATAGCGGATGCGCCGTTGCTGCCATTACTTGAGTTAAAGGTGCTGGATCGCAAATGCGCATATTGGCAAGGGCGCTATCGGATGAAATCTGGATTGATAGCAGTTCCAGTGCATCGGTGGAGTTGGGTGCACTCTGGGCGATGCTTACTAACCTACGGATCTCTGAATCACAGAGGGCGGCAAGTACTGAATCTTTATCTCGGTAGTGGTTATAGAGAGTTGCACGAGAAATCTGTGATGTGTCAGCGATTTCAATCATAGACATCTTGGCTAAGCCAACAGTTGCAATTAAATTCTTAGCACCTTCAAGGATTGCACTTTGTGTGCGGCGATGTGTTGCAGCTTGTGGTGCGTATTTATTAAGCGGCATCGACGACAGTAAGAGTGACGCTCTCGCGGCTCTTTAACTCAAGTGCGACATCATTGAAAACACCAGAAAGAGAAAGACCTAGTGCAACACAAATTGCGTTGAGAAGTTCAGATGATGCTTCCTTTTGTCCACGTTCTACTTCTGATAAGTAACCCAGTGAGACACGGGCATCACGTGCAACATCGCGCAATGTGCGATTTTGTGATGTGCGGGCAGCGCGAAGTGTGAGACCAACTGCTTCACGAACTAGAACCACGGGCCCACCTCCTTTTTTACGCTCGGTGTCTAAGGATACGCGCAAAGGTGGCAATGGCGCTTGCTGTAGCTGCGTTTCGCACAGATTCTCGCTCACCAGATAAGGATAATTCGATGCTCTGACATACCGGCCCAGCAATTGCTACCCATACCATGCCCACTGGATGGCCATCTAATGGGTTAGGTCCAGCAACTCCTGTAGTGCCAATTGCCCATGTTGTTCCAAAAGATTTCAGTGCGCCCTGCGCCATTGCAATGGCAACTTCTTCACTGATCGCACTGTGTTCGGCAATGAGTGCCGGATCAACTCCTAAGTGAGAACTCTTAATTTCATCACGATAGGCAGTAGTCCCACCAACAAAAACATCAGATGCACCAGCAATTGTGACAATTGCAGAGCTAACTGCTCCTGCAGTTAAAGACTCAGCGGTACTTAGAGTTTCTCCGCGAGCACGTAAATCATCAACTACTTGCGCCGCAAGGCTGATGATCTCGGCAGGCAGTGCCATGTGAGTGTGTCCCTAACTCTTAGTGAACGCTGATTTTACATAGTAAGCACCAGTAACGATAGTCAGAGCTACGGCTATATACATAAATCCATCACGGAACCAGTAGAGCGAGGAGCTCAAAGGCAAGACATAGAAGCCAACACCAAAGTTTTGCATGGTCGCCTTGATCTTGCCGCCCTTATTGGCCGGAATCACTCCTCGATTAATAATCATCAAGCGGAAAATTGTAATTCCAATTTCTCGTACCAAGATGACAATAGTGATCCACCATGGCATCCGCTCAAGAATTGATAGGGAAATCATCGCAGTGCCAATCATTACCTTGTCTGCAACTGGATCTAAAAACTTTCCAAACTCTGTGATGGTGTTACGGCTGCGGGCTAAATTGCCATCTAGAACATCGCTCATTCCAAGAATGAAAAACACGCACCAAGAAATGTATTGCCACGTTGGGTCATTGCCACCATTTTTAAAAAGTGTGTAAGCGCCAACTGGCACCAGCAACAGGCGCATTACGGTTATGAAGTTCGGAGTGATAAATCCTGGCAACTTCATAGTGGCTTTGCCACCAAATCAGCACCCATAGAATCAATAATCACGGCATCAACATACTGGCCTGCCTTGAATTCTGTTCCGATAAAAACCGTGCTTCCATCAACTTCTGGACCTTGATGAGCTGCTCGTCCTTCTTGGAGTTCAGCATCTTCAATCAACACACGAACAGTTTCACCAATTCGAGCTTGCGCACGCAATGAGACCATTTCATCAGCCAGTGAAGACAGAACCTCCACGCGCTGGGCTATTACTTCTTGATCAATCTTGCCATCAATCTTTAACGCTTCGGTGTTGTCTTCATCTGAATATCCAAAGATTCCCACTGCATCTAATTTGGCTTCAGTGATAAATCGGGCTAACTCATCAAAATCTTCCTGCGTCTCACCCGGAAAACCAACAATAAAGTTCGAGCGAATTCCTGCTTCAGGTGATAAGACTCGGATTTGATTGATTAAATGCAGGAACTTTTCATTATCTCCAAAGCGGCGCATGCGACGTAATACTAATGGTGATGAGTGCTGAAAAGATAAATCAAAATAAGGAACAGTCTTTGGCGTTGCAATCATCGCTTGAATCAAAGTTGGTCGCATCTCTGCAGGCTGCAGGTATGAAAGTCGGACCCGTTCAACGCCTTCAATGGCGGCAATCTCAGGCAGCATCTTCTCCATCAACTGAAGATCACCTAAATCTTTTCCATAAGAGGTTGTATTTTCGCTCACCAAAAAGAGTTCAGTAACTCCATTGGCAACTAACCAACGTGCCTCATCCAAGATTTCATGAGGGCGGCGTGAAATGAAGGAGCCTCTAAAGTATGGAATCGCGCAGAAAGAACATCGACGATCACAGCCCGATGCAATTTTAAGTGGCGCCCATGGTGCATCACCTAAGCGTTTGCGGGAAAACTCAGCGCTCTCGCGGGTCTCAGCACGATCAGCAGGGGCAATCGGCAAGAGGGCACGACGATCACGCGGGATATGCGGTGCGTGTGAATTACCTGCAACGATTGACTGCAAACGCGCAGAGATATCTTGATAGTCATCAAAGCTTAAAATTGCATCAGTATCTGGGAGTGCTTCTGCTAATTCATTTCCGTAACGCTCAGCCATGCATCCCACCGCAACAACTGCACGCGTCTGACCATGACCCTTGAGTGAGTTTGCCTCAAGTAGAGCATCAATAGAATCTTTTTTAGCTGATTCAATAAATCCACATGTATTAACTAAAGCAACTTCAGCTGATTCAACATCATCAACTAAGGTCCATCCATCGGCTGCTAATCGACCAGCCAACTCTTCAGAATCAACTTCATTTCGTGAGCACCCTAAAGTGACAACTGCTACGGTGCGCTTCATTTGGCAAATCTTAGCGGGTTATGAATCGACTCCGTACGACACGCTAACTACCTCACCATCAACGCCAATTGATGGAACTTTCTTGCCATTTACTTTCAGATCTACTCCCCCAGCATTTCCAACTTTGAGATTGAGTTGTGAATCAGAGGAAAATACCTTAACTGCCCCACGTGGTATCTGACCACTAAAGAGAACTCTTCCAGCATCATCAGAGACAAATAGCCATGACTTAGCGCGGACTGCATTAATGACTACTTCGACTCCAGTGCCGGTTGAAAAAGTATTTTGGGCCGATGGCTCGGCAGATGGTGATTCGGCTGCAGTTGGCGATGCACTTGCAGATGGAACTGCACTAACAACATCATTTGTATTGACGTTTGAAATTACTACTTGAGCAATTCCAACAGCAAAGAGCGACACCACAGAAATCATCACAAGAACTTTCCATGAGACTTTGCGAGCTTCGGCCGGCAAACGCATGACACTATTTTCAATAAGCAAATCTTTCATCGAGCGTACTTCTCCGCCTTGTTCTTCCTCATAAAGGCGGATGAACTCTTTTTGATCCACTTTTAAAATTGAAGCGATATTGCGAACATGGCCACGTGCATATGTTTCACCACCGCAATGAGAGAAATTATCTTTTTCTATCTCACTCAAAACACTTATACGAATATTGGTTTTGGCAGCCAAATCTTCAAGAGAAAGGCCCGCGTCTTTACGCGCCTTAGCTATCAAAGATCCAAGTGACATCGTTACTGGTCCTTAAGGGAAATTACTGCTGCCGATGAGAGTACAAGTCTAGAACCGTGGCATCCCCTGTGGCTAGAGAGCGGTGTGAGAACAGGGGGTGAAATGTGTGTTAACCCCCGGCAAAGGTTGCTTTAGTAATCTCGCAAGGTCGCTAAAACAGAATCGAGTTCATCTGGTTTCACCAAAACAGTTCTGGCCTTTGAGCCCTCAGATGGTCCAACAATTCCACGAGATTCCATTAGATCCATCAACCGTCCAGCTTTTGCAAATCCAACACGAAGTTTTCTTTGCAACATAGATGTTGAACCAAACTGTGTTCCAACAACTAATTCAACGGCTTGTAACAAAATATCTAAATCATCGCCAATCTCTTTATCAACCATCTTGGGATGTGATTGAACGGCTGTAACATCTTCGCGATAGCGCGGTTTTAACTGCTTCTTCACATGTGTTGTAACGGCTTCAATTTCGCGCTCTGACACATAAGCACCTTGAATACGAACTGCTCGGCTAGCTCCCATAGGAATAAAGAGACCATCACCTTGTCCAACAAGTTTTTCTGCCCCTGGACTATCTAAAATAACGCGGCTATCGGCCAAAGAACTAGTTGCAAAAGAAAGTCTAGATGGCACGTTTGCTTTAATAAGACCAGTAACCACATCGACAGATGGGCGCTGGGTTGCAAGGACTAAGTGAATACCGGCAGATCGTGCCAGCTGAGTAATGCGCACAACAGATTCTTCAACTTCTTTAGCCGCCACGATCATTAAATCTGCAAGCTCATCAATGATGACAAGTAGATATGGATAAGGCTCAACCGTGCGATCACTTCCAGGGGGCACGATTACTTTGCCAGCACGAACAGCCTTGTTGAAATCATCAATATGTCTAAAGCCAAATGTTGAAAGATCTTCATAGCGCAAATCCATCTCACGCACTACCCAGGTGAGTGCATCAGCTGCCTTTTTTGGATTAGTAATAATTGGTGTAATTAAATGTGGAATACCTTCATAGGCAGTTAGCTCTACGCGCTTAGGATCAATTAGCACTAAGCGAACTTCATCCGGTGTAGCACGCACCAAAATCGATGTAATCATGGCGTTAATCATTGAAGATTTACCAGCACCAGTAGCACCTGCAACTAAAAGGTGAGGCATTTTTGCAAGGTTTGCACACACAAAGTTGCCTTCAACATCTTTTCCAAGTGCAACCAACATGGGGTGGTGATCCTGACCAGCAACCGATGAGCGCAAAACATCGCCTAAGGCAACGATTTCACGATCAGCATTTGGGATTTCAATTCCCACTGCAGATTTCCCTGGAATAGGAGAAAGGATTCGCACATCACTACTTGCAACAGCATAAGAAATATTCTTAGCAAGGGCGGTAATGCGCTCAACTTTGACGGCATTTCCCAGCTCAACTTCATAGCGTGTAACCGTTGGCCCACGCATAAAGCCAGTCACTTGGGCATCAATTTCAAATTGAGCAAAGACTTCAGTCAGCGCTGCCACCACTAAATCATTTGCTTTGCTTTTAGCTTTTGCAGCTGGGCCTGTGCGCAGTAAATCCGCAGGCGGCAGTTCATATGTTGAATCAGGAGTGAGCAAGAGTTGTTCAGGGCGCTTGGTAACAGTTTCTGGAGTTATGACAGGAGAGATAGGAATAGGAACTGTGAACTCTTCATCAAAGCTCTCTTCATCTAACTCTTCATCATCTTCTACCGGCTCGTTCCAAGCAGCGACGATAGGTGTTTCAAAAGGTGGGGTGTCAGTGATTTCAAAATCTTCAACCTTGATAGATCTTTCAGGGCGTTTGGCCCATAGCCAACTAGCGCTAGATGTAAAGCGATCTAGAACTTGTGAAACCGGAGTTGCTGTTACAACTAATAAACCGAAGATGAATACAAGTACTAATACTGGATAGGTCAGCACTGAAGTCATCAGTGAGACCAACGGCGTGGTTACTGCGTAACCAATCCAGCCACCGCCTTCGCGCATTGCGGTGGCACCAGTGCCGGTTGAGCCGTTGAGTAAATGTGCAATACCAGTTGAAGAAAGTAGAAGCGTCAATGTGCCAACAACAACTCGACCAATTGCCGCTTTGTCCTCAGGGGTTCTAAACAACTTAAATGCAAAATAAATCAGAACAACGGGTGTTACAAAGCCGATGCGACCAAAGCCGCCATAAACAAATGCATAGACCGCACGGCCAACAATATTGTCAGCATGAAACCAAGTTCCGGCCGTTGCAACGAGTGCGAGAATAAGAATGAGAAAGGCCATTCCATCTCGCTGATGTGCTGGATCTAATTCACGAGCACCACGGGCAATAAAGCGAACTGAGTTTCCAAGAATTTTTGCGATGAATCGCCAGATTGCAGCTAAGCCTCTTCCGAGCGCGCCACCTACAGCACCGCTTTTGGATTTAGATTTTTTCTTAGCCACACTCCTCATCGTAAAGGATGAGTAATTTCTTAGCGCCTAGGCGCGCCGTTCTTAAACTTCAATAACAACAGGGACAATCATCGGCTTTCGGCGATGTTCTCCCCCAACCCATCCACCAACGGTCTTTCGGACAATCTGTGAAAGCTGATGAGTTCCATTAATTCCTTCAGCAACTGCAGCAGCCAATGCCTTCTCAATCTTTAATTTCACATCATCAAAGAGCGCCATATCTTCATTGAATCCACGTGCATGGATATCTGGTCCAGCAACGATCTTTCCGCTTTGTGAATCAATCACCACAATGACAGAGATGAATCCCTCTTCACCAAGAATGCGACGATCCTTGAGTGATGCCTCAGTAATGTCACCAATACTTTGTCCATCGACATAAACAAATCCACATGGCACAGCGCCAACAACTGATGCTTCATGATCGATTAAATCAACCACTACGCCATTTTCAATAATCAAAGCATTTGATCGTGGAAGTCCGGCTTGAATTGCAAGTTCAGCATTTGCCTTCATATGACGCCATTCGCCGTGGATTGGCATGACATATCGCGGCTTAACGATGTTATAGCAGTAGAGAAGTTCTCCTGCAGCAGCATGTCCTGAGACGTGGACCATGGCATTAGCTTTATGAACGACTTTGGCACCAAAGCGAGTGAGTTCATTAATGACTCTAAAGACTGAGTTCTCATTTCCAGGAATCAGTGATGAAGCCAAAATAACTGTGTCACCCTCGCCCACGCGAATCTGATGATCACCATTTGCCATACGCGATAGGGCTGCCATCGGTTCACCTTGTGAACCTGTGCAAATCAAAACAACATTGTCATCAAAGGAGTCAAGATCCTTGGCATCCATAACAATTCCAGGTGGAATTGTTAGGTAACCCATATCTTGTGCAATCTTCATGTTGCGAACCATAGAGCGTCCAATAAAAATGACTTTTCTATTATGAATAGCTGCAGTGTCAATTACTTGCTGAACGCGGTGCACGTGGGATGAAAATGAAGCCACAATTACTCGGCGCTTAGTTGAGCCGATAACGCGATTAAGGGCGGGCATAATTTCACGCTCTGATGGAGTAAAGCCAGGAATGTCTGCATTCGTTGAATCCACCATAAATAGGTCAACGCCTTCTTCACCTAAACGAGCAAAAGTACGCAGATCTGTAATACGACCATCAAGTGGAAGTTGATCCATCTTAAAATCACCCGTTGCCAGAACTCGGCCAGCATCAGTGTTGATAACAACTGCTAATGCATCTGGAATCGAATGGTTTACAGCAACAAACTCAAGTTCAAATGGTCCAACATCTTCATGTCCGCCTTCACGAACTTCTCGTGTGAGTGGAGTGATGCGATGCTCTTTCAGCTTTGCAGTGACAAGGGCCAGCGTGAGAGCTGATCCATAAATAGCAATGTCCCCACGTTCGCGCAATAGATAAGGAACTGCTCCGATATGGTCTTCGTGGCCATGAGTTAAAAATACGCCAACAACATCATCTAGGCGATCACGAATATATGAGAAATCCGGAAGGATTAAATCGATTCCTGGCTGTGTATCTTCAGGAAATAGAACGCCACAGTCAACAATTAATAGCTTCCCTTTAGTTTCAAATACGGTCATGTTTCGACCGATTTCACCTAAGCCGCCCAAGGCGACAATACGCAATCCCCCTTTAACTAAAGTTGAGGGTGTTCCAAGATCTGGGTGAGGATGATTCATTATTTAATTGCTACGCCACCTGCGCGTAGGTCGTCACGCAACTGCGCAACTTGCGCGTCTGTTGCATCGACTAGAGGAAGACGGGTATATCCACCAGGTAGACCCATTAATGTAAGTGCCGCTTTTGTCATGATGGCACCTTGTGTGCGGAATGTTCCGGTAAATACTGGAAGTAATTGCTGATGAATTTCTAGTGCGCGCGCAGGATTGCCCGCAAACCAAGAATTAAGCATTTCTTTGAGCTCTGATCCAACTGTGTGACCACACACTGAAACAAATCCAACTGCTCCCACTGATAGAAGTGGCAAATTGAGGATGTCATCACCTGAATACACAGGGATTCCGCAACGCTTGATTACCCAAGAGGTTGCAGCAACATTTCCTTTTGCATCTTTAAGCGCAACGATTGAAGGGTGTTCAAAGAGTTCAACGATTGTGTCTGATTCAATCTCTACTCCTGTGCGGCCAGGAATGTCATAGAGCATCATTGGTAAACCAGTTGCATTTGCCATAGCTAAGAAGTGAGCCTTGATACCTGCTTGCGGTGGCTTGTTGTAATAGGGAGTAACTACCAAAATTCCATCAGCACCAGCTGCTTCGCTGCGCTTGGCTTGGTTGATTGAATAATCTGTTTCATTATCGCCAGCACCAGAGACAACCTTGATGTTTGCTCCAACTACACGCTTAACAACCTTGATGATCTCTTCTTTTTCAGAGGATTTAGTCGTAGGAGCTTCACCTGTTGTTCCGTTTACAACGATGCCATCGTGACCTGTTTTAACGAGATGATCTGCGATTTTTTCAACGCCATCCCAATCAATGGAGCCATCTTTTTTAAATGGCGTGACCATTGCGGTCAACATGCGGCCAAATGGCGCTGGCGTACTCATGCGGGCAACTCTACCCGTTTTATGGGGCGATGCG
>Ga0255083_1000529_pt1 | contig 9784 bp, 4 predicted proteins | sample Colum_Colum_RepC_FD_188460 | JGI IMG/M metagenome (GOLD analysis project Ga0255083, IMG submission 188460) | Freshwater microbial communities from Columbia River, Oregon, United States - Colum_Colum_RepC_8h | ecosystem: Environmental > Aquatic > Freshwater > River | place: USA: Oregon | collected...
TCAAGCTCGAATTACAGAAGAGGTCAGACCAAGTCTTCTCCAGCAACGCGGGGAACTACAACCTGAAGATGAAGCGGGAGTACTTCGCGTGGGCCTCGGAAACATGGTTCAACAGCAGCAGAAGCAAGGTGACCAGGGACAAGATGCCCAAGTGGCAGTACGACTACCTCGCCACCATCTTCGACGCCGCTAATAAATGGATGCCAGCCTCAGACAGCCAACAGGGTCAGGCCGTTCCCCGAATCAAGCGTAACTGAATTCGCATCTTTTCAGCTTATTTAGTTATACCCTCCTAAAGTCAGAAAGGGTCAGGCTACTAGGTAGTAGCCTGACCCTTTCATGTCTCGGGTGCTTGCTGCCATTCCCGGATCTCCCGGTGTCAACTTACCCGCATCCCCGCTTGCCCCCTCGAAGGCTCCGCCTTCGCGCCCACATAGGCTTACAATCCCAGGCCTAAGCATAATGGGGTCAGACCCCATTATGTGTCGATCGTAGCTGCGCTCACTTCCTGGCCTTCTTGTCGTCGATCTCTTTCTGGAGCTCCTTAGCGCGCAGCTTTCCCTTCTGGATGGCATTCGGGGTCATCCCCCGGGTCATGCTGTCGAGCTCCCCGCGAGCGGAGGAGGAGCCGGTTAGAGCGAGCGTCAGGTAGGCGTAGGCCTCTACTTTGTCGATGCCAACGCCTTGGCCGCGCTCGTATGCGTTGCCAAGAAAACGATAAGCTGAGGCGTTCCCCTGATCGGCAGATTTACGGAACCACTTGACCGCTTCGCTGGGATTGCGCGGCACCCCTTCGCCTCTCCCATAGCAATACCCGAGACTGAATTGAGCGCCGGCATGTCCTTGGTCAGCCGCCTTGCGCCACCAACTCGCCGACTCGACATAATCGACCGGTACCCCTCTTCCTTGTTCGTAGATGAAGCCCAAGCGGTATTGGGCCTCAACCTGGCCATTCTCGGCGGCCTTGCGATACCACTTCAGGGACTCGACCAGATTCTTCTCCACGCCGTCGCCGTTGGCGTAGCTATACCCCATTCGGTATTGGGCATAGGCATCTCTCTGCTCGGCCATCGTCTTAGTGACTTGAGGTGTCGGCAGCTTCGCAGGCTCAGCGGACGCCGGTGTCACGGACTGGCTCGGCTTGGCGGTCTTATCCTTTGATCGCAGTTTATCGCTGAGCTCTTTCTGTAATGCCGCGGAGCGTTTCTTCGCCGCCGCTAGCTGGTCAGCCGTCAACTTAGAACCTAAGTCCAAGAGACCTGCGCGGGCATCGGCAACGGTGGCTCCGGCGAGGTCGTAATGAGCGTATGCCTCGACCAGATTCTTGGTCACGCCTTGCCCGTTCGCATGGCAAAAACCGAGACCGTAGAGGGCGCGGCCGGCCACGAGGACATCACCTTCCTCGGCACAAGTGCGATACCATTTAATGGCTTCCGCGAAATTACGCGTCACACCCAATCCGTGATAGTAGGAATTACCCACATTGAACTGCGCCCGCGCATACCCTTGGTCGGCAGCCTTGCGATACCACCGCAGGGCTTCGGGCAAATTTTTGGCCACGCCTTCCCCCTGTTCATAGTTACTACCCGTGGCAAATTGGGAGAACATGTCCCCTTGCTCTGCAGCCTTGTGAAACCACTTCGCGGCTTCGGTATAATCTTGCGCCACGCCTTCACCTTCCTCGTAAGCGATGGCGAGGTCTCTTTGCGCGCCGCGATCGCCTTTCACCGCCTTGGCCTTGAGGTCCTGGATCGACTTTACTTCTGCCAGAGGCGTCTTGACCTCGCTAGCCGGTGCGACCGAGTTTGCGGTGACGACAATCGCGGCCTGAAGAACCTTTGATCGCGCCACACCGGCTCGCAGCGACTCCGGCGACAAACTGGCCTCTAGTTTCCCCCGCCAAGCCATGGCGGACGCATTACTGCGACTTGCCAGAATCTGGTAGGCATAAGCTTCGATCTCATTCTTAACCAAACCGCCAAAGCCCCTGGCGTAACAAAAGCCTAAGGCCTCTTGGGCGTCGGCATCACCCTGTGCCGCCGCTTTCCCCCACCAACTGACTGCCTTGGGGGTGTCCTTCGCTACCCCGCTGGTGTTGCCGTCAAAATCAAAGTAGGTTCGGCCGAGGTAATACTGCGCTCTTGAATGACCTTGCTCGGCTGATTTGGTCAACCAAGTGACGGAGACAGGCACATTCTTAGCCACCCCATGACTGCCCGTTCGATAGATCATGCCGAGGTTGTATTGGGCCTCGGCCTGACCTTGCTCGGCCTTCGCGCTGTAGTCCTCAAAGCTTTTAACTTCTCCGTTAGCAGGTACTACCGAGTTAGGCGCGGCAACAATCGCTCGCATGGCATCACGAGCATCCAGCAACGCCAGAGCCGGATCCGCCGCTTTCAGGTCAAAGTCCACCACGACCGCACGAAGCTTTTGACGCCCGACATCTCCCGTGGGGCCGGCATCCAATTCACTGAGGCACCGCGACTCCATCGCTTTTAGCAAAGTCGGAAAATTGGCAGGGTTGTTCCGCTCGTGACGGGTCACCCAAAAAGAAGGGGTGTCGATATGCTTAGCATAGTCGTCGAGCACCTGTGACCAAGCGCTAGCTGCCACGAAGCCTGCGTTTAAGCCAGCGCCTACCCGGCTAGAAGCACCGAAGGCGCCCATGCCATGCTGAATCATCCAAGCCGGATGGTAGGTAGGCGGACCAGACTTACGTGCCCATGCTAAGACCGCCCGATGATCTTCCACACCAATAGTCTGGCTACCCCCACCCCAAGACAGCACGCGCTCATTGGCGGGCTGCATGGTCAGGACGCTAAAGGCTTGTTGAGCCGTCCGGTCCGCGACGCGTTTTTGGTCAAACTGCGCCCGAAGGCGGGCCGCTAGCCCAAGCTGATAAGCCGCCCGCTGATTCTGGGGGAAAAGCTCGACGGCCCGAGCGAGTAGGTCGACCGGGTTGTTCTCTGGCTTGATTTCCGCCAAAGTATTTCCAGTGAGGGCGGCATTCGGACTCAGGTTTCCGACGGTTTCGACATTGGTGACGTTACCCTTCTTGGTGATGATCACGCGGGTCCCGTCCAGGGTCGTGACGGTCGTCTCGGTGGCAGGAGTTCCTTTACTCGGGGTCATGCGATTCAATGAATCAAGACTCTCCGCGGCCTCGGCATGCCCTTGGTCAGCGGCCTTGCGATACCACTTCGCAGCCTCGATCGTATCCTTCGCCACGCCTTCACCGTTAGCGTAGCTATTTCCAAGGTTGTATTGGGCTGGCGCGTCGTCTTGTTCGGCGGCTTTGCGAGTCCACTTCACCGCCTCGACCTGATCCTTCGGCACGCCGCGGCCAAGATTGTAGGAGTTCCCTAAGTTGTATTGGGCTATCGGGTCACCTTGGTCAGCGGCCTTACGCATCCACTTCGCGGCCTCGACTTGACTCATCGCCACGCCTTTACCGTTGGCGTAGTAAGACGCTAAGGTATTTTGGGCGTTAGCAAACCCTTGGTCCGCAGCCTTGCGCATCCACTTCGCGGCCTCGACCGCATTCTTCGTTACGCCGTTGCCGTTGTCGTAGCAATTACCTAAGCTGAATTGGGCCATCGGATAGCCTTTGTCAGCGGCCTTGCGTATCCATTTCACCGCCTCGGTCTGATCCTGCGCCACGCCCCAGCCCCTGGCATAGCAAGCCGCCAGGTTGAAGTGGGCTTCCAAGTCCCCCTTCTCGGCCTTCGCCTTGGTTTCCGTAAACATCTTCACCTCTTCCGGGCTCATCCCGGCTAAAGCCTGCATCGGCAGCAGTGCCAGCAGGCCGACGGTTGCGACAATCAACCAAAAGCCCGGGGTACGCGGTTTCATAGCACATAACTATAACACGGTTCCCCTGACAGCGAGCATCGTTAATCCTGATACGGGCTATCGGGGGGCTGTCTCGTGGTAGGGTTGAGCGGCCCGCTCAACCTAGGCTGACCGAGCCGGTCAGCCCTACCTAACCCAACTAGGACAGCACGCGGGATTCAGTATGGGGTCAGACCGCTTCCGATTGATATCAGTCAGAAGCGGTCTGACCCCATGCTGAAAGCTATGTCGTGACGCGGTCCCGACCCTACCCGTTAAAGGTATTGGCGGTTGGGAACTCAGGCGGAGTGCTTTGCATCAATCTATTCAGTCCTCGATTCAGCCCTCAACGCAGTCATCAACTCAGCCCTCTGTGAAGAACATCAGCGGTTAGCCCGCGCTTACTTTCGGTCCGGCTTCTCGGCGATCCTGGCGGCGAACTCTTTCTGGAGCGCATTTTCGTAAATCTTATCTTCGAGCTCTCTCTTGAGTTCCTTGGTGCGCTTCTTCCCGGCGGCAATCTGCTCGGCGGTCATCTGCTTTTCAAGGGCGGCAAGTTTCCTGCGGGAATACTCGACCGTCCCTTGGTTCCAATAAGCATACGCCTCGATCAGGTCCTTCGCCACGCCTTCGCCGTTGGCGTAGCAATCCCCTAGGTAGTATTGGGCCAGAACATACCCCTGCTCCGATGCCTTGCGATACCACTTCGCCGCTTGCACGAAGTCTTTCTCCACGCCTTTGCCGTCGGCATAGCGAGACCCCAGGACATATTGGGCCTCGGCCAGACCCTTTTCAGCTGCCTTGCGATACCACGTGACGGCCAGCGCTTGGTCCTTCGGCACGCCTTCGCCGCCGAAGTAGCAATTCCCCAGTAATGTTTGGGCCGGGGCAAACCCCTGATCCGCGGCTTTGCGAAACCACGCCACCGCTTCCACGTCGTCCTTGGCCACGCCTTCGCCCTTGGTGTAGCAAATCCCTAAATTAAGTTGGCCCTCGGCCTCCCCCTTTTCGGCCCACGCCTTGGCGTCCTTAAAAACCTCCACTTCCTGGGGGGTCATCCCAGCGTGCGCCGGCGACATGGCTAGCAAGCTAAGCAGAGCGACAGCGATCAACCAGGGGCGGGCGGTGAGGGTCATGGGGATAGTAATAACCCTGCTCCCGCGTCAGCGACCACCGTAAATCAGGGGACGGCCTATCGTTAATTCTGATAGTCCTATCGAGGGGAGGGGGCATCTCAGAAAGGGTCAGGCTACTAGGTGGTAGCCTGACCCCTTCGTATTCGGGCCGGTCTGGCTTGTGAGTAACTTGGTGCCCCGACGATTGCAGCCGGGGTGGTTTCATGGCGTAATGGGATTCTTTATATGAAGAAACTCTGGGAGATAAGTGGTGCTTTCCTGCGCAGGCACCGGGACTGGTGCGCATTCGGAATCACTTTCGTGGGGATGGCCTGCTGGGGCGGATGGTGCCTTTCGCCCGAGACAGATGACCCGAGTTTTCGTTTCGAGTGGAGCTACGACCAGCCCGCCCAACATGTCACGCTGAGCGAGTTGCATGATTACATCAGTAAGACGAGCCGGCGTTGCGAGGCGCTCAAGCGCGAGGTGAAGGCGCATCGGGGCATCAGCCCGGCCAGTCCGGAGGAGAAGCAACTGGAGGACATCCTGTCCACCGCCACTTGGTCTGCCAATACGGAGTCACATATCCAATACACCTACAACCTGTTGCCAGAGTCTTTTGATCATGAGCCCCGGATCTTCCGGCCTTTCACGGAGCGTCAGCAGCGGATCATCCGATTCGGCGAAGTCATTGATGCGGCCCTATCTTGGCGTTCCAACGAGGGCATCCTGACTGCTTTGGTCGCTGAGAGCGCACACCCGACGAAGATCGAAGGTTTTTATACCAATTACCGCGAGATGGAGCTCGTGGTGGGTCGGACTGCTGAGGGTTATCAGGTCAGGCTGGGTGGGTCTTACGGGAATTCACACCGAGCCTATGGCTACGATTTCGTGGCGCGTCGCGAAGGCGATACCCTCATCGGCAAAGCCGGCATCCTGCAGGGCGGCGAGGAGCCTGCGGAGCAAGTCACGCTCGTCATCGAATTCAAGAGAGGGATTGCCCAGGTAAAGGGCGGAGAACCATTGGGGCAGGGCACCATGGTCAAACTGGCTGACCTCCGCACCACGGGTAAGCCCATCGACACCAACTTTAACCTGGGCGCGGGCGCCTGCTCGCTGGATGAGTGGGAGGCGCGCAAGAGTTTTCTACGAAGTGAGGTCACGTGGATCAGTGAAGCCCGCCCCGCACTTTACTGGGATGCGCACTTTATCTACAGCACCAGCGACGAAGCCTTAGGCGGCCCACGCGCAGGGCGCTAAGGGGTGCCCTTCCTAAGGCCGCCGCAGGGCGGCCGCGGGTAGGGGCGTGGCTACGCCGCGCCCTCCGTCTGGATGTGTTCCCAACCGCCAACCGCTAATACCTGATGCGGAGTGCACGATAAATCGTGCCCCTACCTTGGGTTCGCCCTGCGGCGAACGGACGGCTCGGAGGGCCGTCCCTACCCAAGACATCTAGGACAGCACGTGGTGCTGCCCCTACCTCGATGCAGCTATGTCGTGACGCGTCAGCGGGGGAGGGGTGTCGTGAGCGTGAGCGGCTTTTTGCCGAAGGCTCCGTCCTGGACTTCCATGACGGACTCCCGGACGAAAGCGCCTTGGTCATCGTACTGGCGGATGGCGCACGCGTGGACCATGCCGGTCGAGTCGCTATTATCGTCACAACTGAAGTTCAGGAAGAGACGACCGCCCCCCGCGGACTTTGCGCCCAACTTGCTGAGCAAGGGCGTGAGATCGATGCCGATTTCGAGCGGGCTTTCATCGCCCGGTCCGGCGAGCGGGACTTCACCGACGTTGTTCTTGGGCTTGCCGAAGAGCGGCCAACCGTTGAGGGGCTGCGGAGCGAGTTCATGTTCGGCTTTCGTGGCATCCTTGTCGCCGGCGACGCCGATCGTGACCCGCAAGTCGGAGCGCTTGTCGCAGGCGAGCTTCAGTTTCAGGGTGCAGCGGGGGACATGCCGGGAAACCTCGATGCGTCCTAGGTAGTTCCCCCGTTTCCAGGTGGGGTCGACCATGGCGCTGTAGAGCAGGTAGATCTTCCCGTCTTTCGACCAGGTTTCTCCCCATGAGTTGACGACGATGAAAGCGCCGCGCTCCCGGTCCGCGAGGGTGACTTGGCCGTCGCCGTTGATGTCGAGGTCGTTGCTCACTTTGCCGTCCCCATTCACATCGAAGCCGACCTGGTCATCGTAACCCACGCAAGTGATGCCGTGCCCGAAACCGCTCGGCCCCCAATGGATCCAAACGTCTTCGCCCGCGAGGTATGCTCCTTCGGGAGTCGTCCGCGTGACCTTCTTGAGCTCCCCCATGCGTCCGTCCAGCGCCAGCAAGCCGCCGACAGGCGCTTGGCCGGCTTTGGGTTGGTTGCGGTCAAAGAGCCAGCCTCGGGCCTCGTCGATCTGGGCGACGGTGGCGGTCGGGGTGTAGCGATAGCCCGCGACGCGATACTCCATGGCCTCGCGCCAGATGGCGTAGCCGTTCGCCCACTTGCCGATCAGCTCCTTGTCCGCTTCCACGCGGCCGTAGGTCCTGACGGTGGGGATGCCGACATGTTTGGCCGTTTCCCAGCCATGATAGGCTTCCGACCCCTGGGCGCTGTTGGCCGCATTGCACATGTTCCAGGAGAAATCCGCCGGGAACCGCGTGGCATCCGTGCTGGCTACGGTGCCGTTCAGGAGGTTCATCTCGTAGGTGAACATCGAGGCGACCGCCGTGAACTGGCCACAGGCTCCGCCTTTCTGTTTGTAGATCGGCGGGAACTCAGGGCGGGTGGAGTTATCGACCCGGGACGGCAGCCGCCTGACATCCACGGTCGTCACGCCGACATCCGGGCCTTTCGCATCACGCCAGGTGTCGTAATCTTCGCCCATCGAATTCGGCCGAGAAAACGGTTTGGGATAAGCGGCGTGCGCGCGCTCCTCGGCGTTGTCCGGGGAAGACGCGCGATCGGCGGCGGCGAGGAATTTTCCGGAAGCCAGCAAGCCCGCCAACATGACGGCAATCGACCAATGGCGGGCGGCGAGGGGCATGGGTTTCTTATACGACCCGCCATTCATTCTCGTCAATTGACAAGGGGGCATGCTGGTACGGTGACACGTGGGCAAGGGGAAGGGCTCAAGGGAGACCGGAAACCGGATGGGTTGGTAGGGTTGAGAGGCTCGCTCAACCGCGGCTGACCGGGCCGCTCAGCCCTATCAGGCCGCCGGAGGGCGGCCGAAGGTAGGGGCGTGGCTTCGCCGCGCCCTCCTGCCTCAATGTGTTCCCAACCGCCAACCGCTAACCGCTAATACCTGATACGGAGTGCACGATGAATCGTGCCCCTACCTGCGAAGGCTATGCCTTCGAGGGGACACGCTGGCACGGGGACATGGGGACACGGGCTTGTGCTCTCCCCAACCAACGGGCCAAGTGGTCAACCGATCAACTTGTTGCTCCCCTTGTCATCGTGTCAACTTGCCCACGTGTCCCCGCTCAAGGCCTCATCCCCTTCAGCGCCTTCAGCGCCCGATCCCGACCTTCCGTCAGCCCGATCAGCGGCACGGGATAATCCTTGCCGAGTTTGATGCCGGCTTCGGCGAGGACGTGCATGGGGGCTTCCCAAGGCTGGTGGATCCACTCGGCGGGGAGCTTAGCGAGTTCAGGCACCCAGCGACGCACGTAGTCGCCATCGGGGTCGAACTTCTCGCCCTGAAGGACGGGATTGAAGACGCGGAAATACGGAGCGGCGTCGGCGCCACAGCCGCCGGCCCACTGCCAGCCCATGGTGTTCGCGCCGAGGTCGGCGTCGACGAGGGTGTCCCAATACCACTTGGCGCCTGCGTTCCACGGCTGGAGGAGGTGCTTCACGAGCACGGAGGCCGCGATCATGCGCACGCGGTTGTGCTGCCAGCCGGTCTGCCAGAGCTGACGCATCCCGGCGTCGACGATCGGGTAGCCGGTGCGCCCGATCTGCCAGGCGCGCAGGAGCTTCTTGTCCGGCTGCCAGGGGAATTTCTCGAATTCCTTGCGGAGCGGACGATCCGGAGTCTCGGGAAAGTGATGGATGAGGTGCTGGGAGAATTCGCGCCAGCCGACCTCCGCCACGTATTTGTCGCCACCGATGACGCCGAGCAGTCCGGCGGTGCGCACGGCATCCACGATCTCGAGCGGCGAGATCTGTCCGAAATGCAAGTAGGGCGAAAGGCGCGAGGTTCCGTCGAGCTTGGGGATGTCGCGATTGGTCGGGTAATTCTTCACCGGGGCGGCGACGAAGTCCTTCAGGCGCTTCTCGGCGCCTTTACGCGTCGGGTCCCACGCGGCCGGGAACTCGCCATCCCACTTGATCTTCGGGAGCAGGCCGAGCTTGGCGACCGCGACGGACTTCAGGGGCTTGTCGAAAGAGGTGAGCTTCTTCGGGGCCTTGAGGGGGATGCCGAACTTGAGGTTCGCGAGGCAGTTCTTCCAGAAAGGCGTGAAGACCTGGAAGGGATTGCCGGCGAGGGTCTTCACGAGGTGCGGCTCGTGCAGGAGGTTGCCGTTGAACGATTCGGCTTTCACGCCGGCGTTGCGCAGCGAGGTCTTCACCTGGGTGTCGCGCTCGATGATCAAGGGCTCATGCCGACGATTCCAGGTGACGAGTTCCGCACCGGTCTCCTTCACGAGCTGCTTGAGCTCGGCGAGCGAATCGCCGTGGCGGATGACGAGCGGGCTGCCGGCTTTATCGAACTGCTCGGCGAGATCTTCCAAAGCGTGATGCAGCCACCAGTTCGAAGCACCGCCGGGCTGCCAATGTCCTTCGGCCTGCGGGTCATGGATGAACACCGGGATGACCGGGCCGCCATGCTTCACCGCCGCCTCAAGCG
>Ga0255083_1000534_pt1 | contig 9748 bp, 10 predicted proteins | sample Colum_Colum_RepC_FD_188460 | JGI IMG/M metagenome (GOLD analysis project Ga0255083, IMG submission 188460) | Freshwater microbial communities from Columbia River, Oregon, United States - Colum_Colum_RepC_8h | ecosystem: Environmental > Aquatic > Freshwater > River | place: USA: Oregon | collected...
CCACGCCAACTGACGGGCCGCTTCCAATTGGGTGGCACATTCCGCGAGTCTGAATCCCACGGCCTGGTGATTGAAGATGGCCGTGCCGAAACTTTCACGTTCCTTGGCGTAGGCCACGGCCACGTCCAGGGCACTGCGGGCCATGCCAATGCTCTGTGCAGCAATGCCGATGCGACCGCCCTCGAGCGCCGACAGTGCGATGCGGTAACCGTCCCCCTCGTGCCCAATCAGGTTCTCGGCGGGGATTCGGCAATTGTCAAAGTTGATCTGCGCCGTGTCACTGCTGTGCTGCCCCAGCTTGTCCTCCAAGCGGGCCACAATCCATCCCGGGGAATGGGTCGGCACAATGAAAGCACTCATGCCCTTCTTGCCGGCCGCTTTGTCGGTCACCGCAATCACGATGGCCACATGGCCGTTCTTGCCACTGGTGATGAACTGCTTGACGCCGTTGATCACATACTCGTCACCCTGCCTGACAGCTGTGGTTCGTAGCGCGGACGCATCGGATCCCACGTGCGGCTCGGTCAGACAAAACGCCCCCAGCATCTGACCCTGCGCGAGGGGTCGCAACCACTGCTCCTGCTGCGCCGCGTTGCCATATTTCATCAAGATGGCATTGACCGGGCAGTTGGTCACGCTGATGGCGGTGCTGGTGCCGCCATCGCCAGCCGCGATTTCTTCTAACACCAAAGCCAGCGTCAAGTAATCCAGTCCGGCGCCCCCCAGACTGTCGGGCACGCAAATGCCATACGCCCCCAACGCCGCCAAGCCTTGATGGACATCCTTGGGGAAGTGATGTTGTTTGTCCCATTCGGCGGCGTTAGGCCACAGTTCCTGCTGAGCAAAGTCGCGCACAGCCTCGCGGATCATTTCCTGGTCGGGGGTCAACAGCATGAACAACCTCGTGACAACAATTCAACTCACCAGGGCAAGGGCGAGCCATCATGATTGAGAAATGCCCCCTGGTATTGGGCGCGATGGGCGCGCACACGCTCCAGCGTCTGGCGAAGGTCGGCAGCGCTTTGCACCGGGGTGAGAGGCGCCTGCGCACCCCCCATGTCCGTCTGCACCCAACCGGGGTGAAAAGCCACGCAGCACAGTTTCGGGTGGTCGAACTGCGCGCAGCGCATCCACATGTTGAGGGCGGCCTTGCTGATTCGGTACAAGGCCGACCCCCCGGATTGCGTCTGGGCGAGACTGCCCATGACGCTGCTGATCACGGCAAACACGCCACCGGCTTCCTGCAGCATGGGTGCAATTTGCGGCAGGGCCATGGCCGCCCCCATCACATTGGTGTGCATGAGTCGGTCAAAGGTCTCGCGCGTCGGCGGTGTGGTGGTGTCCGCGCGATCGATGACACCCGCCACATAGATCGCCACGTCCAGCTTCTCGCCATCGAGTTGCCAGGCCAGTCCCGAATTGCTGGCCGGGTCCGCCACATCCACTCGCAACGCCTCGCAATCCAGCGCGCGCAAACGCGCCAGACCCGCGTCGTCTCGAGCCGTGCCAATCACACGCCAGCCGTCCTGTCGGTATTGACGTGCCATTTCCAGTCCGATGCCGCGCGAGGCACCGATCAACAGTACTGTAGCCATGTCGCTCCGATCAGATCAGTTCAAGTGCCACCGCGGTGGCTTCGCCACCACCAATGCACAGCGTGGCCAGGCCCTTGCGCTTACCGTGGGTCTTCAGCGCATGGATGAGTGTGACCATGATGCGCGCGCCACTGGCACCAATGGGGTGCCCCAGGGCGCAAGCCCCCCCATGCACATTGACCAGGTCGTGGGACACCTTCAGATCATGCATGAGCGCCATGGGTACCACGGCAAAGGCTTCATTGACCTCCCACAGGTCGACATCGCTCACCGCCCAACCCGCCTTGGCCAGCGCCTTTTCGGTCGCGCCAATCGGGGCGGTGGAGAACCACTCGGGTGCCTGGGCGTGCGTGGCATGGCTCACGATGCGCGCCAGCGGCTGACAGCCCAGACGTGTTGCGGTACTCTGACGCATCAGCACCATGGCTGCAGCGCCATCGTTGATGGATGAGCTGCTGGCTGCGGTGACCGTGCCGTCTTTTTTGAACGCCGGCTTGAGGGTGGGAATCTTGTCGAGCTTGACCTTGCCCGGGCCTTCGTCAATGCTGATCACGGTCTCACCACCTCGGCCCTTGACAGTGACCGGCGCAATCTCCGCCTTGAAAGCACCCGAACTGGTGGCGGCCTGCGCGCGCTTCACGCTGGCAGTGGCGAAAGCATCCTGTTGTGCACGGGTGAACTGGTACTTGGCCGCGCAGTCTTCACCAAAGGTGCCCATGCTGCGACCAGGCTCATAAGCATCTTCCAGACCATCGAGCATCATGTGATCAAAGATGCGGTCGTGACCGATACGGTAACCTCCTCGTGCCTTGGGCAGCAAGTACGGTGCATTGGTCATGCTCTCCATGCCACCAGCCACCAGCACCTCATGACTCCCTGCGAGCAGCATGTCATGGGCAAACATCGCTGCGCGCATGCCAGAGCCACACATCTTGGACAAGGTGACCGCGCCGGCGCTCTGGGGCAATCCCCCTTTGAGGGCCGCCTGACGTGCCGGGGCCTGACCCTGACCCGCCATGAGACAGTTACCGAAGATCACCTCCGTGACCAACTCGGGGGCGATGCCGGCGCGCTGCACGGCCGCCTGGATAGCCACACCGCCCAGGTCGTGTGCGGCCAGGCTGGCGAAGTCACTTTGAAAGCTGCCCATGGGTGTACGAGCAGCACTGACGATCACAACAGGGTCGGACATGAAAACCTCCAATCAATCCATGAAACAGTGGTCACGCCCGCCTCGGCGGTCACGCGACGGAAAAATTGCCCCCACGCGGATAGCGCTTGAGGGCGTGACGAAACACATCCATGACCTCGCCTGGGTTGCTCATGCTCACCCCGAGGTCCTTGGCCAGACCATCTCGTAGGCCATAGCACCACCCGTGCACCGAGACTTTCTGCCCCCGGGACCAGGCGTCCTGGATCACGTTGGTCAGGGCCACGTTGCCCACCTGCTCAATCACATTCATTTCGCACAGCACATCTTCCTGCTCCTGCACGGGCAAATGATCGATCCGTTTGCGATGTCGCATCTTGACGTCATGCACATGACGCAGCCAGTTGTCGGCCAGGCCCACACGGGCGCCCCGCAACGTGGCCAGCACACCACCACAGCCGTAATGCCCCACCACCAGAATGTGCTCGACCTTGAGGAAATCCACTGCGTACTGAATCACAGACAGGGCATTGAGGTCGGAGTGCACCACCACATTGGCCACGTTGCGGTGCACAAACACCTCGCCCGGGTCCAGTCCGGTGATCTGGTTGGCGGGAACCCGGCTGTCCGAGCACCCTATCCACAGGTATTTCGGTGACTGCTGGTTGGCCAGGCGCGAAAAAAACCCGGGTTGCTCGCGCTCCATGCGCTCGGCCCAGGTCCGGTTGTTATCAAAAAGATGTTGTAGTGAGTGGCTCATGGTCTCGATTGTCGCCGCGTCGGAGATTGTTTGCGAATCGTGGGCTTCAGCAGGTTTCCGCAAACAACTCGCGGCCAATCAACATGCGCCGGATCTCGCTGGTACCAGCACCAATTTCATACAGCTTGGCATCGCGCCACAGGCGCCCCAACGGGTAGTCGTTGATATAGCCATTGCCGCCAAAAATCTGTACGCCCTCGCCGGCCATCCAGGTGGCCTTTTCGGCGCACCACAGAATCACACTCGCACAGTCCTTGCGAACTTGCCGCACATGCTCGGTGCCCAGTTTGTCGAGGTTCTTGCCCACGGTGTAGCAAAACGAGCGGCCGGCTTGCAGCACGGTGTACATGTCCGCCACCTTGCCCTGAATCAACTGAAACTCTCCAATGCTTTGCCCAAACTGCTTGCGGTCATGGATGTAGGGCACGACGCTGTCCATCACCGACTGCATGATGCCGATGGGCCCGGCGGCCAGCACGGCGCGTTCATAGTCCAGGCCACTCATGAGCACCTTGGCGCCCTGGTTCAAGCCGCCCAGGATGTTTTCCGCGGGCACCTCGACGTTTTCGAACACCAATTCGCCGGTGTGGCTACCCCGCATGCCCAGCTTGTCAAGTTTTTGCGCAATCGAAAAGCCTTTCATGCCTTTTTCGATGAGGAAAGCCGTCACGCCACGCGCACCCAGTTCGGGTTCGGACTTGGCATACACCACCAGGGTATCGGCGTCCGGCCCGTTGGTGATCCACATCTTGTTGCCGTTGAGCAGGTAGTAGCCACCCTTGTCTTCAGCACGCAACTTCATGCTGATAACGTCCGACCCCGCACCCGGCTCGCTCATGGCCAGCGCGCCCACGTGCTCACCCGAGATCAACTGGGGCAGGTATTTGGCCTTTTGTGCCTCGTTGCCGTTGCGCTTGATCTGGTTGACGCACAGGTTGCTGTGCGCCCCGTAGCTCAGGCCCACGCTGGCACTGGCGCGCGAAATTTCCTCCATGGCAATCATGTGCGCCAGGTATCCCATGTCTGCGCCCCCATAGGCCTCGGGCACGGTGATGCCCAGCACGCCCAGATCGCCCATCTTGCGCCACAGGTCCATGGGAAATTGATCCGTTTGATCGATCTGCGCCGCGCGCGGGGCAATTTCGGACTGAGCAAAATCACGCACCGCATCGCGCAGCGCGTCGATATCTTCGCCCAGGTCAAAGTCCAGGCCAGGCAATGAGGTCATGGGGGTCTCCTTGAGAGGTTATGCGTAAGTTTTGGGCACCGGCGCGATGGTTTGCTGCATCAAGGCGCAATCCGACACGCGCCCATCGGCCGCATGATGGCTGACCTCGGCAGTGGTCACGATGATGCGCCGACCTCGACGCACGACGCGTCCCGTTGCACGCAACTCGCCATCACGAAATCCCGCCAGGAAGTTGATCTTGTATTCGACGGTGGTGACTTCCTGATCTGCCTCCACGACCGTGAGGGCCGCGTACCCGGCGGCAATGTCGGCCAAGGCACCCATCGCACCGCCATGAAACCCGCCCTGTTGCTGGGTCACGCGCTCGGAATAGGGCAACGCCACCTCCACCAGACCCGACTCCACTCGCAACAGCCGTGCCCCAAGGTGTTGCATCATGCCCTGGCGCACAAAGCTCTTGTGAACCCGTTCATATAGATCAGCGTCAGACGAGGTGCTCATGCGGTGGCCTTGGTGGTTTTGCGGCTGTGCTTGGCCAGCAAGTTGCGCGCCTCTTTCTCGTGCAGCGCGAGTTCGTCCAGGTTGGCCTCGATCTCACGAAGCTGGGACTCGAGTTGGCGTCGATGATCGGCCAACACTTGGAGGAATTTGTGCAATTGCGGTACCGTGTCGCGTGGGCTGTCGTACATCTCGATGATGTCCTTGGCCTCGTTGAGTGACAGGCCCAGGCGCTTGGCGCGCAGGGTCAGGCGCAAGCGCGTCCGGTCCCGAGTGCTGTAGACACGCTGTCGCCCACCCGGCCCCGTGCGCCGGGGTTGCAGCAAACCCATGTCCTCATAGAAGCGAATCGCCCGTGTGGTGAGGTCGAACTCTTGAGCCAAATCGCTGATGCTGAAGGTGGTGGCCATGGCTAGGGTAGATTGACGTTTACGTAAACGTCAATGATAAAGCAACCCGGGCTGGGTGGGGAAATTTCTGCTTTTGCACCCCTCATCGCCAGTTCCAGTCAGGCCTGTCTTGCCGACGACAGGGCTGTCAGATTGACGTTTACGTAAACGTCAGACATGGACGACAATGCCCGCATGAACCCGCAAGAGCTCGAACTGCACTACCCCTGGCACGACACGCTGCCGGACCCTGAGTTGGGCCTGCAGGTGGCGTCCGGCGTCTTCTGGGTGCGGATGGAACTGCCCTTTGCCCTGAATCACATCAACCTGTGGTTGCTGCGAGACGAGGTGAATGGCATCGCCGGGTGGACGGTGGTGGATTGCTGCATTGACCGTCCCACCGCCCGGGCCCAGTGGGAGGGCATTTTCAGCCAACTCATGCAGTCGCTGCCCATTGTGCGTGTCATCGTGACGCACATGCACCCGGACCACATTGGTTTGGCCCACTGGCTGTGCGAGCGGTTTCAAGCGCCCCTGTGGATCAGTGCCACAGACTTCTACACCGCACGCAGCGTCTCCCTGGGGCGGCATCACTTCGGCGGTGATGCCGCCGCTCAATTTTTCGCCCAGCACGGCCTGATCGACCCCGATGCCCTGGAAGCCGTGCGTGACCGGTTGGACTATTTCAAACGTCTGGTCCCGGCCCTTCCCATGAGGTTTCACCGCCTGATGGATGGGCAACGGTTGATGATCGGCGGGCGCGAATGGCGCACCATTTCAGGCTTTGGTCACGCGCCTGAGCATATGGCCCTGCATTGCCCCTCGCTTCAAGTGCTGATCAGCGGCGACATGGTGTTGCCGCGCATTTCCACCAATGTGAGCGTCTTCGACACGGAGCCCGAGTCCAACCCGTTGACGCTGTTTCTCGAGTCCATTAACCGCTTCGTGCCCCTGCCCGAAGACACGCTGGTATTGCCCTCGCATGGCAAACCCTTCACGGGTCTGCATACGCGCATCCGTCAATTGCATGAGCACCATGACGATCGCCTGCGCGAGGTCATGCAGGCCTGTGACGAGCGGCCTTGCAGCGCCGCTGACATCATGCCGGTGCTGTTTCGCCGCGAACTCGATTGGCACCAAACCACGTTTGCCATCGGGGAGTCCTTGGCGCATCTGCACGCACTGTGGCACGACGGCAACCTGCACCGCCACCGTGATGACCATGGGGTGCTTCGCTTCAGTCCCAACCCGGCAACGCCTCGTCCTTGAGTTGGGCTCGTCGCTCGGCGTAATCGGGCAAGACCTGACCCACCGTATCCCAGAAGGCTGGGCTGTGGTTCATGACCTGCAAGTGACTTAACTCGTGCACCACGACATAGTCGATCACCTCGGGTTTGAAGTGAATCAGACGCCAGTTCAGTCGGATCGAGCCATCCGCACTGGCGCTGCCCCAGCGAGTCGCAGCGCTGCTGAGGGACAACTTGTGCCACTGCACCCCCAGTCGAGGCGCGAAGTGTTGCAAGCGCTCGGTGAAATGCTCACGTGCGCGGCGCATGAGCCACGCCTGGACGGCGTCCCGCAGTTGCTGTGCTGTGGCGTGGTGCGGCAACCCCACCCGCAATTGGTAGGCGGCTGTTCCCGGCTCTTCTGGCGTCAACGGCAGAAGTTGGGCGCCCCGCTCGCGAAACGGATGATCAGGTGCCAGCACCACCCGCATGCCCTGCCCCAGATACGGCAATTCCACCCCGTCACGCCAGTCGATGCGAGCGCCCTGCAAGCGTTGCTGGCGAGCCTGCATCTCTTGGAGCTTGCGCAAAATCCAATCCTGCTTTTCCAGCAAAGCGGCCTCGACCTCCCCCAGGGGCACCCATCGCGGGGCGCTCACCTCCAGCCCATCGGGGCCCACCGCCATGCCGATGGTGCGTCGGCGTGAGCGCCTGAACAGGTAGAGCACCGTGGTGCCACGCAGTTGAATGCGGCGCGAAGCCTGAGGGTGCTCCAGCCCTTGAAGCTCGTGCGGCAAGGGCGCACCCTTCGCCTTGGGCGGAGGACTGAAAAAGTCCAGGACCAGTTGCACCAGACCGGCCATGTGCGCTCCTCAGGCGCGGTAGGCGTCCGGGTCGAGGCGCTGCATTTCGCTCTCGATCCAGGCCTGTACCTGCTGCATCAACTCGTCGGGCTCACGCCCCTGGCTGGCAATCGGTTCGCCGATGGAAACATCCACCACCCCCGGGCGTTTGACAAAAGCGCGCCTGGGCCAGCATCGGGCAGAGGTGACTGCAATCGGAATCACGGGGGCACCGGTCTCGATGGCCAGTCGCGTGCCTCCCGTTTTGTAGGTGCCGACTTCGCCACGGGCAATGCGTGTGCCCTCCGGGAACATGATGACCCAGACGCCTTGATCCAGCAATGCCTTGCCCTGCGTGACCACTTTGGAAAATGCCTGAGTTCGTTGACTGCGGTCGATGTGAATCATGTCCAGTCGGCCCATGGCCCAACCAAAGAATGGAATGCGCAGCAACTCTCGCTTGAACACATAGGCCAACGGATGCGGCATGAGGGCCGGCATCAAAAAGGTCTCGTAGGTGGACTGGTGCTTGACCAGCAAAACGGCGGGACTGGTCTTTCCCACGGGCAAGTGTTCAAAACCCTGCACGCGGTATTGAATGCCCATCAGCACGCGGGCACTTGCAATACACAGACGCAACCAGGCTGCGGCGACCCAGTAGAGGCGCTCGCCCCGCACGCCCACGGCAGCCAGCACCAGAATGAAGACCGCGTAAGGCGCCACTGTCAGCAACATGACGAGTGCATGCAGCACCGAACGCAAAAAATTCATCAACGTGCTGCCTTGATGGGGCCGCCATCGCTGTGCGTCCCCAACAACCAGTCGGCAAACGCACCCAGATCGGCATGCACGCGTGTCCCGGCTGGGAAATGAGCAGGCAGGGGTTGATCGCGCAAGGCCTCGCCTTTGCCTGTCAGCACCAGGTGCGGATCGCAGCCGGCTGCCGCACCCGCTTGCAAGTCCCGCAGGCTGTCTCCCACCGCTGGCACACCCTTCAAGTCCAGGCCGTAGCGCTCGCGGATTTGCTCGAACAAGCCCGGTTGCGGCTTGCGACACTGACACGCCTCCTCGGGTCCGTGGGGGCAGTAAAACACCGCATCCACACGACCCCCGGCAGCAGCCAACAACTTGTAAAACTTGGTGTGCATGGCGTTGAGGGTGGCCACATCAAACAGACCACGACCCAACCCCGACTGGTTGCTGGCCACCACCACATGCCAGCCGGCGTGGTTCAAACGGGCAATGGCGTCCAAAGAGCCAGGAAGCGGCACCCATTCGTCGGGCGACTTGACATAGTCATCCCGATCCTGGTTGATGGTGCCATCGCGATCGAGAATAGCCAGTTTGATGTGCATGATGTCCTCACACCGCCAGACGAGAGAGATCGGCCACGCGGTTCATGGCCTGATGCAGGTGTCGCAACAACAAGAGACGGTTGCGTCGCAACTCGGGTTGCTCGGCGTTGACCATCACATGTTCGAAGAAAGCGTCCACCGGCTCACGCAGGGCTGCCAAGGTTTTGAGCGATGCGGTGTAGTCGCCTTGCCCCCACTGCTGCTGCGCCGTGGGCGAGAGTGACATCATGGTCTGATAGAGCGCCAGCTCGGCGGGCTCTTGCAGCAAGGTGGTTTGTACCGCGCCTTCGGCCTGATCGGCCTTCTTGAGAATATTGGTGATGCGCTTGTTGGCCGCGGCCAACGCACCGGCCTGCGGCAATGCAGCAAAAGCGCGCACCGCCTCCAGACGACGCCGTACATCGCCCAGACGCTGGGGCCGCAATGCCAGCACCGCATCGATCTCCTGTGCGGTGTAACCTTGCTCGCGCAACAGGCCCGCCAAACGATCCGACAGAAATTCCGCCAGCGCTTGCACGGCCGCATGGCGGTCTCCCGGGATGCGTGCGCCAAACACCTCGCTGGTCGCATGGAGCAGCGGATCGATCTCCAGCGGCAGATCCCGCTCGATCAGCATGCGCAGCACACCCAACGCGTGTCGCCGCAACGCAAAGGGGTCCTTGTCCCCACTGGGCAGGTTGCCAATGCCGAACATACCCACCAGGGTTTCCAACTTGTCCGCGAGCGCCGCCACCAGTCCCAGAT
>Ga0255083_1000539_pt1 | contig 9724 bp, 8 predicted proteins | sample Colum_Colum_RepC_FD_188460 | JGI IMG/M metagenome (GOLD analysis project Ga0255083, IMG submission 188460) | Freshwater microbial communities from Columbia River, Oregon, United States - Colum_Colum_RepC_8h | ecosystem: Environmental > Aquatic > Freshwater > River | place: USA: Oregon | collected...
ACATAGCGGGCAATGGTGAAACGCTCACTTGGCTCACACAGATCGATGCAGGCATGGACCATCCGTCGCTGCTCTTCGAGCGTCGGCTTCGCTGTGCCGATGTCCATGCGACGATACACCTGCATCGCGTCTGCAGCGATTATGTGCGCATGTGTTGAGGCACCAATGGCGAGTGCAATGTCGCTCTTGCCGCTCGCTGTCGGTCCGACGATGACGATCGGACGAAGTCCTGACATCAGTGCCCGGCCACGGCCACCGGAATGCGAACGCGATGCGAGGGCTCGGCGAGCACCTCACGGAAGATGCCTTCCAGAAAATGAGGTGCGCCGCGAGTGATTTCGACTGTTCCGTATGTGCCCGGTCGCAATGGTTCATGCGACGCAAAGTGGACCAACTTGTTCTGGCGCGTCCGCCCGGTGAAGTGACCTTCACGTTTGCGATTTGGTCCCTCCACGACGATTTCCTCGGTGCGCCCGACACGAGCCTCGTGGCGCAGCAACGCACTTCGTTCCACCACCACACGCAGTCGGTCGAATCGATCCGCGATCACGCTCGGTTCGACGAAATGCTCCGTCATCGTTGCTGCTTCCGTGCCGTCACGCGGCGAGAAGATGAACGTGTATGTCGAATCAAAATCTGCCTCAGCCGACACCTCGAGGGTGCGCACGAAGTCTTCTTCGGTCTCGCCCGGGAAGCCGACGATGATGTCAGTGGTGATTGCGATGTCGGGCATTGCCCTACGCGCTTCAGCAAGACGATCCAAATACTTCTGCGCGGTGTATCCCCTGTGCATGAGTGCCAACACACGGTCAGAGCCCGCCTGCAGCGGATAGTGCAGGTGCTCGCACACTGTCGGCGTCTCTGCCATGGCAGCAATGACATCGCTCTTCATGTCCTTCGGATGAGGGCTTGTGTAGCGCACACGCCTGATGCCGGGCACAGACCCAACGCTTCGTAGTAAATCTGCGAACAGCGGGCGTACTCTCACGTCGCCACCTGCCTGTCGCTCGGCAAGTGTGAGGTCACGGCCATAACTGTTGACGTTCTGACCCAACAGGGTCACCTCTGTGACGCCGAGGCTTGCCAGACGACGAACTTCATCGACGATGTCATCTGATGAACGGGAAATCTCCTTGCCCCGCACGGACGGCACGATGCAATAGGCACACGTGTTGTCACATCCGATTTGAATTGTCACCCACGCGTTGTACGTGGTCTCGCGACGCGCGGGAAGCGCACTCGGGAAGAGGACGTGGTCATCCTGAACGGCCTCGTCATAGATCTCCGTGACAGGGCCGACCGTACGTGCATGTTCAAGTAACTCTGCCGTGCGATGGACATTGTGAGTACCGAGCACCACATCGACCCACTTCGCCCGAGACTGGACGACGTCTTTGTCTTTCTGCGACAGACAACCCGCGACCACAATCTGGCGACCCTCGCGAGAGTCTTTCCACGTCTTCAGGTGCCCGAGTGTTCCGTACAACTTGTTGTCGGCATTTTCACGAATGCAGCAGGTGTTCAACACGATGACGTCGGCATCAGATTCTTCTGACACCGCCTCGAGCCCTTCGGCGTCGAGCAGACCTGCGATGCGCTCCGAGTCGTGTTCGTTCATCTGGCACCCAAACGTGCGAACGACGTAACTTCGACTCACGATCCCTGAGGCTACCGAGGACTCTTTCGCCGATACCCGGGGCCTTGCGACGAGAGTGGCGCTGTGTGGCTGCGCCGAGGTGGCTTTAGTCGAGATCGATGGGCTCTTCGTCAACCTCAGTGAAGGCTTCATCTTCGGCATTGAGACCCGCCTGCTGACGGATTTTCTCGGCCATGTCCATCATGATCTCTGGGTGGGCGGACAGGAAGTTCTTGGCATTCTCACGGCCTTGACCAAGCTGTTCGCCTTCATAGGTGAACCATGCTCCAGACTTCTTGGCGATACCCATTTCGACAGCCAAGTCGAGCAATGCGCCTTCGCGACTGATGCCTTTGCCGTACATGATGTCGAACTCGGCCTGCCTAAAGGGCGGCGCGACCTTGTTCTTGACCACCTTGACACGAGTGCGGGAACCAACGACTTCGGCTCCATCTTTGATGGCCTCAATTCGACGAATGTCGAGACGAACTGACGAATAGAACTTGAGCGCACGACCACCGGGAGTTGTTTCAGGTGAACCGAACATGACACCAATTTTTTCGCGCAACTGGTTGATGAACACACAGATGGTCTTTGACTTGTTGAGGTTGGCAGTGAGCTTGCGCAGCGCCTGGCTCATAAGTCGAGCCTGCAGACCAACATGGGTGTCGCCCATCTCACCTTCGATTTCCGCACGTGGTGTGAGTGCGGCAACTGAGTCGATGACGACGACGTCGAGTGCGCCGGAGCGAATGAGCATGTCGGCGATTTCGAGCGCCTGTTCTCCGGTGTCTGGCTGCGAGATGAGCAGTTGATCGATGTCGACACCGATGGCCTTGGCGTACACCGGGTCCATTGCGTGTTCTGCGTCGATATAGGCACAGATGCCTCCGTTGCGCTGAGCTTCAGCGACCACGTGCATGGCGAGGGTCGACTTACCTGAGGACTCTGGGCCAAAGATCTCGACGACGCGTCCGCGTGGCAAGCCGCCAACTCCGAGTGCAAGGTCGAGCGGAAGGGCGCCGGTCGGTACAGCCTCGATGGCCATGGTGCCTTTTTCGCCCATGCGCATGATCGAGCCTTTGCCGAACTGCTTGTCGATTTGGGAGAGGGCTGCATCGAGGGCCTTGTCGCGCTCCGGTGTAGGTGTGCTCATTGTGTGTGCCTTTCGTGTTCCCGAGCCGGAGCCCGAGGTGTGTTGCTGGGAAGGCGGCACCCTAAGGGAGAGGTGCTGCAGGGTTTTCGGGGGTGTGTACCCCGCTATGACCCTGTGGCACCTCCGGTCTTGGGGAACCGGTGCGTTCGAACAACAGCACTGTAACTACGAACAGGTGTTCGGTCAAGCATTGAGGACCAAGAATGTTGGCCCGAGGCCCCGAATGTCTGGGAAGCCCCCGGTCAGAAGCGATGTGCCCTATCGGGTTTGGGCTTCACGCCAGGCAGCGGCATCGGCCAACTCTTCTGGTGTTGGATTATTCATGAAGAGATGCACCCCGAACCAGACCGTGTAGGTCAGCGGATAGGTGAAGACGGGCATGCAGATTGCGAGTACAGCGGCGACCACGAGAAGCGGCACTAGCGGGACGCCTGCAACAACGGAGATCAGCATCCACGCAAGGATCGAACCGAACGTGATGAACACACCCATCGTTGCTGAGCCCAGCTCGAAGCCTTCAAGGTTGCGCTGCCAGTTCAGACCACATGACTGACAACGATCGGCTTTCTTGAAGTAACTCACGAAGAACGCGCGACGCCCCCCACACCATGCACAACGCTTCATGAGGCCGCGCAACATCATTTTTGGCAACGACACTCGGGTCGGGGCCAGCTCAAGCGATGAGTTCATCCACGAATTCCTGGAAGACATTCGCGTAACGAAGCGCTTCGTCTTCGGTGTGCATCACCGAGATGAGCCATTGCTCATCGAGACCCGGCGGAAGCAAGATCCCTCGGTTGATTCCATGGATCCACTGCGCGAAGGCGAGGTCAAAGTCTGTGGCTTTGTAGTCGCGATAGTTGCGGATGTTCTCTGGTGCCCACGTGATGCAACCTTTCGCACCGAACTTCACAGTGTGCGCCGGCACACCGGCGTCTGTGATGATGGCGTTGCACGCATCGATGAGTGCTTGATTTCGCGAAATCGTCGCTTCAGTCTCAGCTGGGGTGCAAACTTCAGCCAATACCGCCTTTGCAGCGGCCATGCACAGCGGGTTTCCGTTGTAGGTGCCAAGGTGGATCACCTTGCCAGTCGTGATCTGATCCATGCATTCCTGCGTGCCGCCGAATGCGCCAAGGGGCAGTCCCCCACCAATGCTCTTTGCAAGACACACGAGGTCGGGAGTGACTCCGAAATGTCCGGTAGCACCGGACCAACCAGCGGTGATGCCAGTCTTCACTTCATCGAAGATCAACTTTGTGCCGTACTTGTTGGTGATATCTCGAACAGCCTTCAAGTACCCGTCGAGTGGCAGACAGATACCGATGTTCTCCATGACTGGCTCAACGATGAATGCTGCGACGTCGCCGTTCTTCAACACCCGCTCTAGCGCTTCCGGATCGTTGTATGGAATGACGATGGTGTCACCGAGTACAGCTTTGGTGACACCTGCCGTTGCGGGCACGGGGATGGGAGCATCAGCTGGTCCGGCAACGTTGAGTGCCGGCTTCATTGAGATCATGACCTCGTCATGGTGACCGTGATAGCCGCCTTCGACTTTGACGATCTTGTCGCGACCTGTGACTCCGCGCGCGACACGGATCGCGTCCATGGTGGCCTCGGTACCAGAGTTGGTGAAGCGCCACATCGGTAATCCGTAACGCGCGCCGAGCAATTCAGCGACCTCTGCGTTGCTCTCTGCCGGAGTCACGAACAGCGTTCCATTGTCGAGCTGCAACTCCATCGCGCGACGCACCAGTGGATGACAGTGGCCAGAGAACAGCGCACCAAAACCCATGTCGTAATCGACGTAGCGATTGCCATCGACGTCTTCCATGAAGGGTCCTTGGGCACTGCGAACCACGATGGGATATGGGTCGTACGCCTGGAAACTCGATGGAACGCCAAGTGGCAGGACTTTTCTCGCTCGGGTGTTTGCCACCTGCGAATTTTTCGTGCGATCTGCATATGTCTGCAGTTCGCGCTTCGTGATGTCTTTGGCTCGGTTCGCCAAGGAATGGTGCAACGGAGTAGTCGTCGCTTTCATTATCAACTCCAATAAGTGATGACTAAGACACTACCCGACGGTTTGAGTGCCGTCTTACCGATGCACGTAATGCCCTCCAGAGTTGGGACTTTCCTCTTCACATGGCACACTTGGGGCTCCCATGGTGGGTATAGCTCAGTCCGGTTAGAGCGCCAGGTTGTGGCCCTGGAGGTCGGGGGTTCAAGTCCCCTTACTCACCCCAATTCGTGGCCCACACGGTCCCGAGATACATACATCGCGACAGTGTCGGCACCGCCCCGAAAGGTGCGTAGCACCTATAGTGATGAACCGCGCGCCTTTAGCTCAGCTGGTAGAGCAACGGACTCTTAATCCGCAGGTCCTGGGTTCGATCCCCAGAGGGCGCACTCAGCGCGTGAAGACCGACACCACCTCAATGTGGTGTGTCTCGGGGAACAAGTCGAGCACTTCAACATGGTGAAGTGCGTAGCCCAGTGAAGCAAACAGCGATGCGTCGCGCGCCGCGGCAACTGCGTCGCAACTAACCAGAACAATCAGACTTGCCCCGGTGCGGGCAAGAGTCCTCACACCACCCTTGCCGAGTCCACTTCGAGAGGGGTCAGCAATCACGACATCTGCTGGCATCGCCCGCCACTCTTCGACCGGCGACTCATAAATCTGCGCAGCGCAACCATCAAGATTCACCATCGCATCTCGACACGAAGCGGCATTGCCTTCAACCACAACTACTTCAGAGAATCGGTCTGCGAACAGACGTGCGAAAAGTCCTACTCCGCCATAGGCGTCGACGAGCACCCCACCGGACACTTCGAACACGTCGAAGATATGCGCAATCGAGTCGGCAATCGACTCTGCAGCTTCGGGGGAATTCTGGAAAAACGACGCCATCGACACTTGGAAGTTGTGACCGTGAACAGTCTCAGTGATGCGGGCTTTCTTGCCTCTGCGAACATTCGCGGGAAAGTCATCGACCAATTCACCTGAATGGCATTCGACCGCAACTTCACCGGTACGCGCCCCGACACGAATCGTGATTTCTCCTGCACCTTTCAACAACGGACGCTTCAGAAGGTCATTGATGAGGTCATGAGCAACTAGGCACTGTTCGACCGGCACAATCTCGCTCGATTGCGATTCATGAAAGGCAAGAGATCCGGCAGGAGTCGCAACCATACGCACTGTCGTTCGGCGCGCGGATGACGGAAGCGGCGGCACAAGCGCGACGTCTGGGTGGAGCTTGGCTGTGCGCGCAAACGCTTCCTTGACGATCTCGACTTTCAGACCACCTTGATGATCAGCATCGATGTGTTGCCAATCGCATCCCCCGCAACCCTCGGCGACATGGGGGCATGGTGGCACGCGTCGGTGCGGAGATGCATTAACGACTTTCACAAGTGCTGCACGAGCGAAGTCGTTCTCACGTTGCGTGACTTCAATGTCGACTACTTCACCGGGAACGACGGCGGGCACGAATACGACGCGACCGTCATCAAGTCGCGCCAACCCTTGGCCCCCGGCAATCAACTTCTCCACCGTGACCCGGTGCGCGCTATCGGTCACTTCTCCATCGTAGAGAGTTATTCACGGTTAGGATGATGATGTGACGTTGCCGGTCCTCATCGCGCCGTCGGTGCTTCCGGCAGATTTCTCGAAACTCGGCGACGAGGTCAAAGCTCTCGAAGAAGCCGGTGTCGACCTCATCCAGTGGGATGTCATGGACGGTCAGTTCGTTCCGAATCTCACATTCGGTCCCGACGTCATCGCCTCGGCACGTACGCACACCTCGTTGCCGTTCGAAGCCCACCTCATGGTGCTCACACCAGATGTCATGGCGAAGAAATATGTCGAGGCCGGTTGTTCTCGCCTCATTGTTCATGCCGAGGCCTGCACTCACCTACACCGCACCTTGGAAAACATCCGCTCAATGGGTGCCACAGCTGGTGTCGCTCTCAACCCGCACACGCCTGCAAGCGAAGTTGCACATGTGCTCGACCTGGTCGATCTGGTGCTCGTGATGACGGTCAACCCTGGCTTCGGTGGTCAGAGCTACATCAGCACGATGGAATCGAAGATTCGCCAGGTACGTGCCATGGTCGACGCAGCAGGCCTCGCAGACTCCGTGCATGTCGAAGTCGATGGCGGTATCGGACCAGCGACGGTGTCAGGCGCTGCATCAGCGGGCGCAAACCTGTTGATTGCTGGAAGCGCGCTCTACCGCGACCCGAAAGGTCTTCGACACGCTGTCGACGACCTTCGCGCAAAAGCCACTGCAGCTCGCAGCTAGCTCATACCTCAGCGGTGAGGCGCAAGTCGCGCTGCGCGCCGCATGAAGACCAGAGCGACGAGAACGACAAAAACCAGCGTCATAGGCAACACGAGCGCCATGAACAGCCGGAGAGGCTGATCGAAGAAACTTGACAGAATCGCGGTGTCAACAGGTTGACCGTCGATGAGAAGCGTGCGCCCTGGGTTCTCGACTTGTGGACACGACACAGACTCGTCAATGCCGGCTATCTGATTTCCACCGAAGAGATCCTGGTTGTCGCGCACAGACGACGACAACAGTGAGGTCGCCGTGTCAATCACCGTGCCCACCAAATACACGCCGTTTAGGTCCAAGAAACTGACGTCGCGCCCATACCGGACCTTGACAACGGCACCCTCACCATCTGCGTCGCCACCGTCTGCAAAACCAGTGAGCGTGCCCGCTCGCAGTTTGTCAACACGGAACGTCGCGTCAATCTCTGTTCGCTCGACCACTGTTCCAACAAAGACAGCCTGTGCGGAAATGGGTGAGCCACATCCAACGGGAAGCGTCGTCGAAGTTGCCGTGGTCGAAGTGTCGTTACCTGCCGCCGAGAGTTGGCTTGGCAGCACGATCATCACGGCAATTGCGGTGACGACAGCGGTGAGTGACTTATTGACCCTTGAAGGTCGGGGTGCGTTTTTCGACGAATGCACCGATGGCTTCCTGAGCATCACGAGTATTGAACATATACACCTGCGCCACTGCTTCGCTGTCAAGGGCCTGCTCGAGGCTCGTATTCAGCGAGGAATTGAGCAACTGTTTCGTGATGCCAAGTGCCAACGGCGGGCCCTGAGCCAAGGTGTCACTCCAGTCGTCTACGAAGGCGTCAAGTTCAGCGTCAGCCACAACGCGGTTGATGAGTCCCACCTCAAACGCTTCGGCAGCCGAGTACATACCGCCGAAGAACGCAATCTCTTTCGCACGGTGCATCCCCACTCGTCGCGGCAATAGCCAGGTTCCACCGGCATCGGGAACAAGCCCGCGTTTCACAAAGATCTCCGAGAACTTCGCATTGTCACTTGCGACCACCAAATCGCATGCGAGTGCGATGTTGCAGCCCGCTCCTACTGCGTAGCCACGCACCTTCGCGATCACCGGCTTATGCATTGAAGTGATTGTTGATGTGATTGATCCCGTCACATGCATGCCATGCAGCGGAGATTTAGGAACGTCATCAGTTCCTCCCCACAGGTCACCACCAGAAGAGAAGTTGCCGGATGCGCCTGTCAACACGACGACTCTGTCTGTCGCCCGTATCGATACCTCGCGGAGCGCCTCCACCAATTCGCCCTGGAGTGGTCCGTTCATCGCATTTTTCTTCTCAGGACGATTCAAGGTGATCGTGGCGACGTCGGCGCCTTCGGCCACCGAACGACGATTGATTTCGACCAGTGCCATGTGACCCCCACGACCGAGCTGCCTGTGTCGACTTTTCGTCGACCATTCCGACGATACTTGTGACATGGGATTCGACCCTCAGCGACGACGGGTGGCACGCAAGAGTGACGTATGGTTCGTGGCCGCAGCCGTGGCAGCGTGTGTCGCACTCGTGGCTTGGGCATTCGCAGGTTGATCGCCATGAAGACCAGCATTTGGGATGGCCTCTACGGCCCTGTTGACGTGCGTCGTGTGCAGCCTTACGAAGCAACAAAGGACTACGTCTGCCCCGGCTGCCACCAACGAATTCCTACTGGCAGCGGGCACGTTGTGGCTGTTCCCAGTCGGGCACCGGACCTTCGACGACACTGGCATAAGGCATGTTGGACAAGACGACAACCGAAGACCACGTAAGTCGCTGGCGCTTCGGCGCTTTCATCGAGCTGTTTGCTGCATGGGGCATTGCCGTCTCGCAGCCACTGCTCGACCTCCTGGCCGACAACCCCGATGCGTTTGTCTCTCGCAATTTCACGCAACGTGGAATTGTCATGTTCACAATTTCTCTCGTCGTGTTGCCACCGCTTGTGATGTGGGTCGTCACGAGTCGCTTTATGCGCGGACTTGGCCGACTCGTCGAACGAGTTCTGGTATCCCTGTTACTTGCTGTGTTCGTCGCACAGATTGTGAAGAACGTCCTCGACCTTGGCGGCAAGCGATACCTGCTCGTCGCCGCTGCTGCAAGTGCAGTCACGATCGTCGCCTACATCGCCTCATCTTCTCTGCGCCGTTGGCTTCGGCTACTTGCTCTCGCACCGCTGCTGGCCACATCGTTGTTCTTCTACGACTCACCGACGGGTCGATACGTTCGTGCCACCACCAACAAAGACAACGGCCAAGTCCACCTGAAAGCTCCGGTAGTGATGTTGATGCTGGACGAGTTCCCACTGCAATCGCTGTTAAATGGCAACGGAGAAATCGACAACGTTCGCTTCCCTAATTTCGCTCGCCTTGCTGGTACATCGACGTGGTACCGCAACTTCTCTTCGACTTCAGAAATCACTCACTCTGCGGTGCCATCATTCCTGTCGGGCATAAAACCTGAGCAAGGCAAAGCGAGCATTTATTCGGATCATCCAGAGACACTGTTCTCGCTGGTGTCCGGAACACACACCATGAATGTGTCTGAGCTGGTCACGAGACTGTGTCCCGAGAGTCAGTGCC
>Ga0255083_1000540_pt1 | contig 9709 bp, 6 predicted proteins | sample Colum_Colum_RepC_FD_188460 | JGI IMG/M metagenome (GOLD analysis project Ga0255083, IMG submission 188460) | Freshwater microbial communities from Columbia River, Oregon, United States - Colum_Colum_RepC_8h | ecosystem: Environmental > Aquatic > Freshwater > River | place: USA: Oregon | collected...
CCCCTACTCCCTGGACTACATCGGCATGCTGTTCGATGACTTCCAGGAGCTGCATGGCGACCGCCTGTACATGGACGACGAGTCCACGGTCGGCGGCACGGCGTTCTTCGAAGGCCGCCCGGTCATGGTCATCGGCCAGCAGAAGGGCCGCGACACGAAGGAGAACCTCCGCCGCAATTTCGGCTGCCCGAATCCCGAAGGCTACCGCAAGGCCCTTCGCCTGATGAAGATGGCCCACACGTTCGGCCTCCCGATCATCACCCTCGTCGACACCCCCGGCGCCTTCCCCGGCATCGGCTCGGAAGAACGCCACGTCGCCGAAGCCATCGCCGTCAATCTCCGCGAGATGAGCCAGTTCGGCGTGCCGATCATCACCTTCGTCATCGGCGAAGGCGGTTCCGGCGGCGCCCTCGGCATCGCCGTCTCGAACAAGGTCTACATCCTCGAGAACGCCTACTACTCCGTCATCTCGCCCGAAGGCTGCGCCGCGATCCTCTTCAAGGACCGCGCCCACGCCCCGAAAGCCGCCGAAGCCCTGCGGCTCGACGCCCCTAATCTCCTCAAGCTCGGCGTCGTCGACGGCGTCGTGAAGGAACCGCTCGGTGGCGCCCAGGAAGATCCCGCCGCCACGGGCTCCGCCATCCGCAAGACCCTGCGCGATTCGCTCGCCGACCTCTCCAAGGCCTCGCCGGAGAAGCTCATCGCGATGCGCTACGCGAAGTTCCGCGCGATGGGCGTCTTCTCGGAATAAGTCGCGCGAACGGGCCGAACAAAAAGGGGCGCCGATCGGCGCCCCTTTTCATTGAGCGTGTGCCCGAAGACTCAGCCGCCGTTGGAAAGCACCCGGATATAGCGGGTGTAGTTGCGGCCGTGCTGGTAGACGATCCGCTTGAAGTCGGCGGGCGGGATCTGCTGGTTATCGTTCACCATCTGCAGGGAACGTAGTTCCTTCGAGCCTTCCGGCGTGAGGATCGTGACCGAGACCTCGACCGCCTTGAGCGAGTAAGGGAGATAAGGGATGGCCGTCGTCGTCGACATCCGGAGCGGGAGGTTGTCGGGGTAGATGCGGTCGGCGAAGACGCGGAGGCGGGAGCTGTAGTAGTCGAACGGATGGATGTTCGGCCAGGCTCCGGGCATCGGCATCGGCACGGCCGGCGCCGAGTTCGGCGCGAAGCGGAGGGCGACGTCGGAAGCAGGCGGCGGCTGCGTCAGCGCCCGAGGGACGCCCTGTCCGGCCCTGTACATCGCAAGGTAACCGCCCTGCGTCGACGACATGGCGGATTTGTCATCGCCTCGGCCGACCAAGACCACCGGGCGCAAGGACTGGGGCTGGCGCCCCAGCGGATCCTTGAGGAAACTGGTGTTGGTGGCCTGCGCCGTGTCACCGGCGGTCGCGGGCAACATCGAACTGCACCAGAAGACCATGTTCATCGCGACGACGTTCGAGGCGATGAAGTTGTTCTCGTCCATCGTCCAGCACGGGGTCGTGCTGGAGATGTTGGCGTCGATCAGCGTACGGGTCTCGTAATCGGGATTCGGGAGGCGCGAGTAATTCGCGAAACGACGGGAACCTGACCAGTAGTCCCACGGATAGCGGGGCTGGTCGATGGTCGAACTCAGGATGAGGGGCATCGCCTCGGCGAACGTGCTCTCGGAGTCGATCAGGGTGCGGTAGACGCCGTACACCTGCTGGATCTTCTCTCCCGGCGCGTCGAACGGCGAGCGCTGGCCGATGCGATAGGCGACGGCCGAGACGTCGCCGCGCAACGCGCGACGATTGGCTCCCGGAGTCCAGCGCGGGCGGTCGGGCGGCGCGGCGAACAGCATCACGATGGGATGGTCGGTCGGCTGCAGGTTGCCGACCGGGCCGGGCGCGCCGGTGACGTCGGCGCTGCCAGGGACGACGATTTCCATCCAGCAACGGCCGTCGGCTCGCAGCACGGCGGTCGAGAAATCATTGTCCATCGCGTCCAGGACGCCGCGCGCCTCGGATTGCGTGGAGAGATCCGCGACCGCGCGGTCATAGACGCGCAAGGTGTCGGAGGCGATGGAGACCACCGTGAGGACGATCACCACCATGATGGCGGTGGACACCATCACTTCGAGCAAGGTGAAGCCCGCGCGGAAGGAACGAAGCACGTTTTTCATCGGCTGATGACGATGTTCTGGACGACGAGGGGCGTCTCGGCTCGCGTGCTGAATTCGCTGAACGCGCTGTAGTCATGCGTGAAGAACTCCGCGACGACGGGGAGGTAAGCCAAGGCGTAGGCGGACGGCTGAGGCGGCACGGGCGAAGTCGCCCACGGCGGCGCCGGCACGGGGGTGAGGACCGGCTCCAGGTTGGTGGAAGAAATTTCCGCACGCTGGCCGACGAGCAGCTTGGAAAGCGAAAGACGGACGCGCATCGGGGCGCCGATGATGTTGCGGCCGGCGGCGGCGGCCTGCGACAGGTTGTTGCCGTTGCAGAAGGCGACCTCGATCATCGAGGGATTGGAGAACAAGGCGTAGGTGGCTTCGCCGGTCTTGTCGTTCTCCGTCGCGACGATCTTGCGCTCGTAGACGTAGAGCCAGACGGCGTTGTTACCGTTGTCCCGGGCCCGCTGCAGCAAGCGGTAGGCGATGTCGAAGTTCGAAGCCGAAGGATTGCCGCCGTCGAGGTTCAGGCCGGCTTCCATGATGTAGCGGTTATTGCTGGGGACGTTCTCGCCGGCCGCGTCGACGAAGACGATGGAACGCGGATTGTCCAGGGCGCCGACCAGACGGCTGACCCCGGCGAGCGCCCGGTTCGTCTGCATGATGTCGTCGACCTGCTGGAAGGTCGAACCGAGGATGCCGACCAACGAAAGGATGGCCACGCCGACGATGCCGATGGCGAGGGTCACCTCGATCAGCGAGAAGCCCGGACGGGAGGAAGGAGTCGTGCTTGCAGGAGTCATCGGGGAAGGAAAATTAGCGGGCCACGTTCATCTCGTCGGCGTCGAGCGTCATCGAGACGTCGCCGTTGGGGCGCAGGGAAATGGCGGCGAACTGGTTCTCGGAACCGACGTCGATGGCGGCCCGGCCGACGCCGGTGTTGCGTACGACGCCCTTGGCCAGGACGAGGAGCACACGACCGAGATGGTTCGAGGAACCCGAGCTTTGGAGTTCGACGTAATACCAGCGCTTGGGACTGAACTCGGCGGTCATTTCCGAGAGGGCCATCGGCTGGGTGGTCGGAGCGTACTCCATCCAAGGCGGCGAACTGGCGGGCGAATCCTTGGGGTTGGAACCGATCTGGTCGGCGAGCTGGCCGATCAGACTGCGCCGGGTATTGGCCGCCACGGCGAGTTCCATGGTGGTGCTGGTGTCGGAAGCCGGCGGCACGAAGACGACCCCGGTGGGCAGGAGCTGAGGCGGCTCCGGCGAGAACCAGCGGTAAGGCGCGACCGAGGTATTGTTGACCGTGGCCGGATCGGCGCCGCCGAGGGCCGGATCCGCCGAACCGACGCCGCCGACGGCGATGACGAACTGGCGGAGGTGGTTGGCCTCGTCGTTCGGGTCGTTAAGGATGAGGAGGCGGTAGCGGCCGTTGTAAGTCACGCCGGTGGTGCCCGGTCCACGGTTCATCAAGGCCATAGCGCGGGCCGTGCGGATGGAGGACGCCAGGAAGCGCTGCCCGGCCGGCAGACCGCCGCCGTCACCCGTCGAAAGCCCGAGGAACAGGGTCGAGATCAGCAGGATGATCGTGATGACCAGGAGGAGTTCCACCAAGGTGAAACCCTTCCGGACGGCTTGACGCACGGAAGTCATTGGATGGCGATGACCTGGGCGAAGTCTTCGGCGCCGAGGCTGTCGTCGTAGTTACCGAAGTCGGGGGCGATGTCGGTGGTATAGATGATGACGCGGGCCGGGATGCCGGTGGCGAGCGTGATGGCGCGGATGTCCGCCGGGACCGAGAGGGCGCCGCCAGGCACGGCGCTGACATTGCGGATGCTCGTGTTGCTGTCGGTGTCGAAGATGACGCGGATCTTACGGTTGGCGAAACGATCGACGAGCATGCTGGTGTCAGTGAAGCCGTCCTGGCTCTCGAAGTCATCCTTGCCGAAAGCGCAGAACTCCTCGGCGTTCTTGTTCAGGGCCTTGCGATTCTCCGGGGAGAGCGCGGTGCCGGTCGGCATGCGGCCGGAGATGGCCATGACGAACCGCTGGTTCACGGCCTGCGCCTCGAGCAGATGCAGGCTGTCGGTGCCCGTCTGGTAATTCTGGCCGATATTGGGGTAGAAGCCGTAGACCTGCTTGTAACGGGTGATGCCGCCGGCCCACTGGGTGAAGGCGGTCTGGGCCGAGGCCTGCCGGGCCCGCTTGCGGATGCCCCCGATGGCCGGGAACAAGGCGGCCGCCAAGACACCGATGATGGCGATCACGGTGAGCAGTTCGACAAGGGTGAAACCGGAGCGACGACGGGGAGTCATAGGGAAAGGAAGACTGAGGGGAGCTGACATTCTACGGGCCACCCCGCTGCCTTGAACAGCCAAAACCCTCGGTCAACGGATGACCACGAAGCAGGCTACGGCGACCGCGGTGGGCAGCAAAGCCCAGAGAAGCAGCCGAAACGGGGAGACCCCAGGTCCGAAATGGGGGGCCAGGATGGACTGGCCGGCGGGATTCGGGGCGTTGGCGATGACGGTCAGACCCCCGCCGGCCAGGGCGCCGGCCACCACGGCATGCCGGAGGGCTTCGGCTTCCGCCCCGGGAGCCGCCAAGGCCGGGACCTGGGCGGCCAGATAGGTGATCGCGGCGTTATCGTTGAAAGAGGTCAGGAAGGTCGAGACGGCCATGAGCGCCCCTTCGTTCAGACGCATGATGACCGGGGAGATCCACCAGCCCTGCAGCCCGCCGAGGACGACCAAGCCGGCCAGGAAGAAGCCGACCAGGAGCGGTCCCCGCAGGCGGACCGGGTCCTGCCACTGCGGCGTGGCGACGGTGAACGCCAGGAAGACCAGCAACCCGCCGGTCATGAGGATCGGACGATGCCCCGCGAGCATGGCGACCGTCCAGACCATCAGCAGGAGGTGGACCGCCGTCACCCAGGCGGGGATCGCTTCCCGGCGGGGCGCGGCGGACTCGTCCGCCTTGAGCCGCGTGAGCTCACCGCGGAAGACGAAGAGGTAAGTCAGATTGGAGACGAGGATGGCGGCGACCGCGGCCCAGCCGTAGTGCGCGAAGACGTCCGCCGTCGACCAGCTCCACTTGGAGGCGACCATCACGATGGGCGGCGCGGCGAAGTTCGTCAGGGCGCCGCCGACGGAGATGTTCACGAAGAGCAGCGCCAAGGTGGCGTATTTGAGACGGTCGCTGGGCCGCAGGACGTAGAACTGCGACGAGAGCAGCAACGCCCCGATGGTCATGGCCGCGGGCTCCGTGATCAGCGAACCGAACAACGGGGCCAAGGTCAGGATGACGAACCAGCGCGCCGCGGTGCCGTCGCCGAGCAGCCAGGCCACGCCCCCGAGCAGCCGCGCCGCCAAGGCCATCACGGGCCGCGCGGCGGCGAGCGTCATGATGATGAAGACGAACAGCGGCTCGACGAACTTGGAAGGGCCGGCCGGCGGCACCCCGGCGAGCACGGCGGCGTAATCCCCGCTTTCGACGTAACGGCAGGCGAAATCCCACCCCTTGCCCGGCCAGGCGATCAGCAGGCCGAAGAGCACGAAGGTCCAGATGCCGAAGACGGCTTCGACCTCGCCGAGGAGGTGCATGACGGCGGCGCGCAGCGAAGAAGACTCCCCGCGTTCATTGACCGGCGCCCTGCCCTCGCGGACGGCCTCACGATGGGCCTCCTCCAACTTATGCGCGGCCCGGGCGAAAAGCGGCGCGGAGAACGCATGCAGGATGGCGAGTCCGAACACGACGCTGGCCGCCAGCAGGAACCCGTCCTGCCGGACGGCCTCCGCGAGTTGCGGCCAGAGATCGGGCGTCGTGGGCATGCCCGAACCAAAACCGCCCCACGCGGCTTGGCAATCTCCACCGCCGCCTAACGCTTACCCGGCTCATCCGGGCGGGCGCCGCCCAAAGCACGGATGAGGTCCACCTGGGCCGTGATCCGCTCGAGGCGGACCTCCGCCACCGCGGCCAGCGATTCGGCCTGATCACGTCGGGCCACCAGGAGCTCGGCAGGACCGGCCTGGCCGGCTCCCTGCCGGGCTTCGGCGACGCGGAAGGCTTCCCGGGCCGCCCGGGCCCGGCGTTCGGCGGCGCTGGCCGCCGCGGCGGTCTCGCGCACGTCGACCAAGGCGTCGCGGACTTCGCGGAAAGCATTCAGGACGGATTGTTCGTAAGCCGCCGCCGCCTGATTCCGGACGGCCACCGCGGCGTCGACGCGCGCGGCCCCGCGACCGGCGTCGAACAACGGCAGCTGCATCCCGAGCCCGAGGGCCGAGGTGCTGTTGCGCGGACCGAAGAGCGACTCGAGGTCCGGACTTTCGGTGCCGAGCGCGGCGGTCAGGGAGAAGGTCGGGAAACGGGAGGCCTTCACGAAACCGATGCGGGCGTTGGCGGCGACGAGCGCCTGCTCGGCGGCGAGCACGTCCGGACGGTGACGCAGCAGGTCCGACGGCAGGCCGGCCGCCACGGGCGCGGGCACGCGCAAGGCGTCGCCGGCACGCGGCGCGATGACGAGCGCGGGCTGACCGGTCAGCGCGCCGAGCAGATGCTCGGCCTGCGCGCGGGCCCGCCGCGCCGACGCACGACGCGCGACGGCTTCGGCCCGGAAGACTTCGGCCGCGGCGACCTCGGCCGGACCGGCGGCGCCGACGCGTAAGCGACGCGCGACGAGCGCGACTTCGGCCTCACGGGCGGCGAGAATCTCCGTGGCGGCGGCCGCCCGGACCTCGGCGGCACGCAACCACGCGTAGGCGCGGACGACGGAGGCGCCGACGGCGAGTCCGACGACCCGACGACCCTCTTCGGCTTGGAGCAACTGGGCCCGGGCGCCTTCCTCGGCGCGACGGAGACGGCCCCAGAAATCGAGTTCGAAGGCGGTGGAGAGCGCGGCGCGCTGATTGGTGCGCACGCGTCCGTTCAAGGCGAGGTTGGGATTGAAACCGCCCTCGCTGATCTTGATCTGCTGCGAGGTCACGGTGGCGTCGACCTGCGGCAACGCGGCGCCTTCGACCTCGCCGAGCACGGCGCCGGCTTCCGCCACGCGCGCGACGGCGACCCGGAGGTCGGTGTTGGCGGCGAAGGCGCGCGCGACGAGCGCGTCGAGCTCCGGATCGTCGAAGGACTTCCACCACTCGGCGCGGACGGCGACGCCGCCCTGCCCTGCCTCGGGATAAGCTTCGGCCGTAGGCGTCGCGGGACGCTGGTAATCAGGACCGAGCGCGCAACCGGCGAGCAGGCCGGCGACAAGGAGCAAAGGAAATGGCTTCATGGCTGGACGACGGCCTTTTCCTTACGGCCGGAAAGAAGGTGGAAGAACCAAGGGATGAAGAGCGTGGCCACGAAGGTGTCGAGGAGCATGCCGCCAAGCACGCCCGTGCCCATCGACTGGCGCGCCGCGGCGCCCGCGCCACCCGCGAAGGCGAGCGGGACGACCCCGAGCACGAAGGCCATGGAAGTCATGACGAGCGGACGGATGCGCATGCGGGCCGCTTCGATCGCCGCCTCGGCCGCGGAGCGCCCGGCGCGACGCGCGCTTTCGGCGAACTCGACGATGAGGATCGCGTTCTTGGCCGCGAGGCCGATGAGCGTGACCAGGCCGATCTGGAAGTAGATGTCGTTGGGCATCCCGCGCGCGAAGATCGCGAGCAGCGCCCCGAGCAACGCGAACGGCACGGTGAGCAGCACGCCGAGCGGCAGCGCGAGGTCTTCGTAGAGCGCCGCGAGGATCAGGAACACCATCAGCAGGGCCAGGAGGAAGGCGGGCAAGGCGGAGGTCGCCGCGCGCTTCTCCTGCAGGGCCTGCGCGGTCCAGTCGATGCCGTAGCCGACGGGCATGAGGTCCTCGGCGATCTGCTCGACGAGCGCGATGGCCTCGCCCGAGCTCACGCCGGGCGCCGGCGAACAGATCAGACGCGCGGACAGGAAGCCCATGTGGCGTTCGAGCTGCTCCGGCCCGGCCGAAGGCTTGAACTTCACGAAGGTGGAGAGCGGGATCATCTCGCCGTTGCCCGCGCGGACGTGCACGCGGCCGGCGGCGGCGGCGTCCATGCGGTCGGCGGCCTCGGACTGCACGAGGACACGGTAGGTGCGGCCGGCCAAGGTGAAGTCGTTGGCGTAGACGACGCCGATGGTGGCCTGCAGGGCTTCATGCAGTTCCGGCAGGGACACGCCGAGCGTGGAGGCGCGGACCTCGTCGACTTCGGCCAGCACCTGCGGGACGGAGGGACGGAGGAAGACGCGGATGCCGGTGAGCTCCGGACGGGCCCGCAGCGCGGCCTCGAGCTTCTCGATGTTGGCCGCCAGGCGAGCCGGGTCGTCGTCTTCCTTGGCCTGGAGATAGAATTCGAAGCCGCCGGCGGTGCCGATGCCGCGGATGGCGGGCGGGTTGACCACGAGGCACATGCCGTCGGGCTGCGTCATGCCGATGGCGTTGAGCTGGCGGGCGAGGGCATCGCCGCCCGGCGGACGTTCCCCGAAATCCTTCAGGGGCAGGAAGATCGTGCCGGAGTTCGTGCGCTCGCCCCCGCCCAGCAGGTCGAACCCGCTGATGGCGAAGGTATGGCGGACCGCCGGGTTCTCGCGCAGCTTGGGCGTGAGGTCGTCCATGAAGGTCTTCGTGCGGTTGATGCCCGCGCCGTCCGGAAGGGCCACCATCGCGAGAAGGTAGCCTTGGTCTTCGGGCGGGAGGAAACTGCGGGGGATGGTCACGACGAGCGCGACGTTGGCGAGGACGATGCCGGCGAAGCCGCCGGCGGCCGCGCGCGGACGAGCGAGGAGCCAGCGCACCACGCGGCCATGCCAGGCGGCGACGTGGCCGAAGCCGCGTCCGAAGCCGTCGACGAGCCAGGCGAGCCGGCCGCCGTCGCCGGGGACGTGCGGCTTGAGCATGAGGGCGCAGAGCGTCGGGGTCAGGGTGAGCGCGACGAAGCCGGAAAGGATGACCGAGAGGGCCACGGTGACGGCGAACTGGCGGTAGAGCACGCCCGCGATGCCGCCGAGGAAGGCGACGGGCAGGAACACGCAGACGAGCACGCAGACGATGGCGACGATCGCGCCCGCGACCTCACGTACCGATTCCTTGGCGGCGTCGAAGGGGCTCATCCCCTGCTCGCGCATGAGCCGCTCGGTGTTCTCGAGGACGACGATGGCGTCGTCGACCACGATGCCGATGGCGATGACCATCGCGAAGAGCGTCAGGATGTTGATCCCGTAGCCCATGACCCACAGGCCGGCGCAGGCGCCGATCAGCGAGACGGGCACGGCGATCATGGGGATGAGCGTCGCGCGCCAGGAGCCGAGGAAGAGGAAGACGACGATCGCGACCAGGAGCGCGGCCTCGAAGAGCGTATTGCGGACCTCGCCGATGGCGGAGCGCACGAAACGCGTGGTATCGAAGGGGATCGCGTAAGCGACGTCCGGCGGGAACTGCCGCGTCAGCTCGTCCATGCGCTTGACGATGCGGTCGGCGGTCTCGAGCGCGTTGGAACCGGTCTGCAGGAACACGCGGATGCCGGCCACGGGCTTGCCGTCGAGCATGCTCAGCTGCTCATAGCTCTGCGAGCCGAGC
>Ga0255083_1000544_pt1 | contig 9693 bp, 8 predicted proteins | sample Colum_Colum_RepC_FD_188460 | JGI IMG/M metagenome (GOLD analysis project Ga0255083, IMG submission 188460) | Freshwater microbial communities from Columbia River, Oregon, United States - Colum_Colum_RepC_8h | ecosystem: Environmental > Aquatic > Freshwater > River | place: USA: Oregon | collected...
CGGTGCGCCCAACTTGAACGAGTTCCATCGGGGCCGATGAGCATTCATCAGTCGCCTCGGAGCAACGCGGACGGAACGCACAACCACTCGGTGGAGCAATCATGTTGGGTGGAGACCCCACTATTGGCTCGAGGCGTTGGCGACCAGCCTGAGGCAGAGAAGCCATGAGTCCACGGGTGTACGGATGACCGGGTGTCTCGAACATGTCGTTCACCTGAGCGCGCTCGACAGTCATGCCGGCATACATGACTTCCACCCGATCGGCAATACGGGCGATGACACCGAGGTCGTGAGTGATGAAGACCACTGCAGTGTTCAAGCGGGACTTCACTTCCATCAGCACATCAAGAATCTGTGCCTGAACAGTCACGTCGAGAGCTGTCGTTGGCTCGTCAGCAACAAGAACATCGGGCTCATTGGCAATCGCCATTGCGATCATCACCCGCTGTCGCATGCCACCTGAGAACTCATGCGGATATTGCTTTGCCCGTAGTGCAGGTTGTGGTAACCCCACCAAGTCAAGCAATTCAACCGCACGGTCATGTGCCTGTTGTTTGGGCATCGTTTGATGCGCGAGAATCATCTCGACAATCTGATCGCCAATGCGATGAACAGGGTTCAAGGCAGACAAAGGATCCTGGAAAATCATGGCCATGCGCTTTCCGCGCACTGAACGAATCGTCTTGTCTGAAGCCCCTATTAGTTCTGTTCCGTCAAGTACTGCCGATCCCGTGATGACAGCCGAGGACGGCAGTAAACCCATTATCGACAGGAACGAAACCGACTTGCCAGACCCTGACTCACCGACGATCCCAACCACTTCTCCACGTTCCACATCGAGGTTCACGCCACGAACAGCCAGCACCGTTCCTGCTGGCGTCGGGAAGGACACCCGAAGGTCGCGGGTACTGAGTATTGGACTCATTGCTCCACCGACTGCTTCGGATCGAATGCGTCCCTCAAGCCATCTCCGATGAAACTGACGCACAGTGTGACTAACAGAAGCGCCGCAAACGGATACAAGGCAAGCCACCAATAACCGGCACGGACTGCAAGCTTCGATTCGGCAACGAGCAGACCGAGCGATGTTGCACCATCACCTGGACTTGGTCCGTAACCAAACAACGAAAGGGTCGCCTCGCTCACAATCACACCCACGACTCCGAGACTGAGCGCCACGAGTATTGGCCCTGTGGAGTTCGGAATGAGGTGTTTGCGGATGATGTACCAGTTCGTCGCCCCTGCAGCACGCGCAGCCTCGACGAACTCCCGTTCTTTCAGAGCCATCACCTGGGCGCGCAAGATACGCGCGACACCCATCCAGCCAAAAATGGTGAACAACACGACGAGGAAACGAATAGAACTAGGTTCACCGATCACCGCGGTAATCCAAGGAACAGCTCCGAGCACATTGCGAATGACCAACAAAGCCACAAGGAATGGGAATGCAAGGAAGACGTCGGTCAGACGCATGACTACGTCATCAAATCGCCCACCCTTCAGACCTGCGTAGGAGCCAACGGCCACGCCCACGGCGAGGCTGAATGCCGAGGCCAAAATGCCCAGAAGTAGCGAGACACGCAAACCAAAGATGATTCGGCTGTAGAGATCGCGTCCGATGCTGTCAGTTCCGAACCATGCTTCTGCCCTCGGGGCCAAGTTGTAGTTCTTTCCCTGAGATATGTCGAAAATTTGTTCGTTAACGCCATACCGCGTGGTCAACGGCGACATAAGCACGTAGATCACAAGAAACGCAAGAATGACAACCGAAACTGAAGCTGCCTTGTGTGCACGAAACCGCATGTAAGCCATGCGCCTCGGCGATACCGATGCGACGGTGAGACCAGCGACGGCGTCGGTCGTGGCCTGTGTGGCGGCACTTCTCTTAGACAAGCTTGATCCTCGGGTCGAGTCGGGCATAAACGATGTCAGCGAGAAGGTTGAAAACAACCACCGAGCCAACAATGATCACCATAAAAGGCATCAATTGTGGAAAGTCTCCATTTCCGTATGCAACTAGGAAGAAGCGACCCATGCCCGGATATTCGAACAGACCTTCGGTGATGATGAGGCCGCCGACAATTGCTCCGATGTCGAGAAAGATCAGCGTCGTCACAGGTATCAGCGCATTTCGTAGCGAATGCTTCAAGAGCACTTGTCGCTCGCTGATTCCCTTAGATCGAGCCGTGCGCAGATAGTCACTGTTCAGAACGTCAAGAAGAGACGAGCGCATGTACCGCGAGTAGCTGGCGATTGTCTGTATCGCCACAACAACAACTGGTAGCGCCATGTGTTTCAACATCAACGGTAAATCGAAGCCCTGGTGGCCGGGTGGATAGACACCCGATGTCGGGAACAAGGAGTAACCGAACCACTTCTGCCAGTAAATGGAAAAGAGAAGTTGCAGCAACAACGCGCTCACGAACGGAGGAATGGCAAGACCAATGAGAGCACCAGTGTTCACAGCAGTGTCACGGAGGCGTCCTGGACGCAACGCCGCCAACACTCCAAACAAGTTTCCGACAAAAATTCCGAGAATCGAGGCGGTCACACCAAGGCGCAGCGAATTGGCAAGAGCATCTTTCAAATTCGGCCACACCGGAGTTCGGCCCTTGATGCTCGGCGCCCAGTCACCAGTGAGAAATCCACCCAGCCACTTGAAATATCCGCGCACATAACCGAAGGCACCGTCATACAGTCCGTTGAGCTCGATGTACTGCTGGATCTTCTTTTTTGATGCCCGTGCGTTTGCACGCTTGTAACTCTCAACAGGATCCGTGCCGAGTCGCAAGGCGACATACACAAGGAATGTCACTAATAACAGAGTGGGTATGAGCCATAGGAGGCGACGCGCGACATACCTCTTCACTGTGTTTCCCCCACGTTCTTCATTCTAAAACGAGAAAGGTGCGGGGCATGTACTGCCCCGCACCTTCTCGAATGTCTCAGGATGAACCTGAATTACTTGGTTTCAACCTTCGGCTCAGACTTGAGCAGCTCCGTCACCTCGTACTTGCCATCGTTGGTGGTGCGGTATGCGCCTGGTGCGAGCACCTGACCCACGGTCCACACGTACCACGATGAGTTTGCACACTCAGTGATCGGGTTGAGGCACTCTGGCCATTGCTCTGCACCGATGACGACTTGTCCGTCACCGTTCAGGTCCTTCCACATGTAGGTGTCATTGAAGGCTGCGTAGTTGTTCAACTGGCCTTCGACATCACCCACGAGGTCGGTGCGGTATGCACCAGACTTCGGGAACTGGAAGAGCGGAATCATCATGTAGTCCTTGTCCATTTCGACAATTGCTTCCTTGATGAGTTCGGTGCGCTTGTCATCGTCCACTTCCTTGTCAGAGTTCTTCAGGGCTTCGGTCGCCTTGTCGTTGACCCAACCCTGGTAGTTCTGACCCTTGTTCTCGTTTGCCTCGGTTGGTACCTGGTCGCCTGCGAATGCAGGAACGAGGTACGCCGGATCCGGCGGAGCGGTGCTGATGTACATGGCAAGGTCGTAGTCCATGCCAGGGAGACGCTGCTGGAAGTAGCAAGCCGCATCACAGTTGTAAGGAACGACATTGAAGCCGGCTTCCTTCAACAACGGAATGAGGTACGCCTGGGTGTCCTCACGGCGCTTGTTGCCCGTGTTGATGACCCATTGGACTTCTGGCACAACGCCGTCCTTGGCCCACATGCCACTGGCGTCCTTTTCCCAGCCGCCATCCTCGAGAGCCTTGGCGGCATCGTCGAGGCTGTACTTGTTGCCGAAGATTCCCTCTGGGCAGTACTTGCCCGGGATCATCGGACCGCACGCGAGGAGCTTGCCCTCTGGCGCGATTGGAATGTAGATCTGCTGGAAGAGCGCATCGAGGTCGATTGACTTGTAGAAGCCTTCACGGAAAGCTGCATCCGAGAATTCACGAACGTTGCCGTTCGCGTCTTTACCCTCGACGCCCTGGTTCATGTAGATGCCTTCGAAGTCGCCGCCATACTCAATGACCGTCTTCACGTTCGGGTCTGCGAGTTCGTCAGCGATACCTGCATAGAACTGCGGGTAGATGAAGTCAACTTCGCCAGCCTTCAGAGCTGCGATGCCGTTCTCAACTTTCGGCACCATCACGAGCTTGCCGGAAGCCTTACGTGGGCCCCAGTACGACTCGTTTGGAACGTAGACGACCTGGTCCTTGCTCCAGCTCTCCATCTTCCACTCGGTACCCGAGTAGTTGATCGATGTCTGGAAGTCGGCTGAGATGTCGTTGCAATCTGCGACGGCAGCCTTCTTGATGAGTCCACCGAAGAGTCCCTTGTACGGGGCGTACAGGTCGGTGAACGACACCACGACTTGCTTGTCGGACTCGCCTGCTGCGACTGTTGAAATCTTGTCGTAGCCGGTGGTACCGAGCGAGCCTGGGGTGTTGAGTGCCGCTTGCCACGTGCACTCGAAGTCGGCCACCGTAATGGGTGATCCGTCTTCCCACACCGCCTCGTCGACGATGTCATAAGTGATGGTCATGGCTGTTTCGCCAGTGGCAGCACCACCTTCACTGGTTGTGTCCTCCGTAGAGCTGTCGCTGTCACTGCCGCCACATGCCGACAATGCCAGAGCAACGCCAACGGCGAAGGCAAGTGCTTTTGCACCTTTGGTCCTTCTCATTGATGTGACCTCCTGGTCGATGATCGTGAGAACCGTGGGCTGATGCCCCGGCGTGGACAGACCAAAGGAAGACACGTGTTACCCCCTCCGGCGCATCCCTGCGCGACCTTGGCTGGTCTCTCGTTCAACCAAGGCTTGCTCAGGCTAACAGCGCGTGACACCTGTCCTTAACAATTCGTACAAGGCCGACCGCACCCCAGCCACGACCTCAGTTATGAAAGCGGTACTGGATAATCCGTGAAAATTCTTCCGGGTCGAGGCTTGCCCCGCCCACCAAAGCTCCATCGATATCGGGCTGGGCCATGATTTCAGCAGCGTTCCCCGCCTTCACTGACCCGCCATATTGAATGCGGATTTGCTCACCCACATCGTTTCCGGACGACACGATGACCTCTCGACGAATAGCCCCGCAGACCGATTGGGCATCGGCCGCTGTTGCGGTCTTACCCGTACCGATTGCCCATATGGGCTCGTACGCAATCACCATGGATCCGACTTGTTCGGGCGGACGCTTCGCAATGGCGGCACGAACTTGGGACAAAACCTTCTCCTCCGTGCGTCCACCCTCTCGTTCCTCGAGCGTCTCCCCGACACAGACAATTGGCGTCATACCTGCCTTCAAGACTGCTGAGATTTTCTTGGACACCATCTCGTCGGACTCACCGAACAATTCACGACGCTCGCTATGGCCGACAATCACGAATGCCACACTCAGCTTTGCCAGGAACGAAGCCGAGATCTCTCCGGTGTACGCACCTTTTTCTTCAAAGTGGCAGTTCTGCGCTCCGAGAATGAACCGCATGTCGTCAGATTCGATGACAGTCTGGACACTTCGAAGATCGGTGAATGGTGGATGAATGGTCACGTCAACGGCCTCGAAATCGTCTTTGGACACCATGTATGACAACTTCTGCACACACTGGATCGCCTCGAAGTGATTGTGGTTCATTTTCCAGTTACCACTGATAATTGGTTTGCGCTTTTCAGCGGGCATTGGGTGCTCCTCTCAGCGCGGCGAGACCGGGTAAGTCACCGAGTTCGAGCAACTCAAGCGATGCCCCTCCGCCGGTGCTCACGTGGTCGACTTCGTCATCGAGGCCGAACTGCGCAAGAGCCGCAGCGCTGTCACCACCACCGACAACGGTGAATGCTTTCGTGTCCGCCATCGCCTGGGCGACCGTGCGGGTTCCTGATGCGAATCGTTCATCTTCGAACATTCCCATCGGACCGTTCCAGAACACAGTTCGCGCGTCCATAATGACGTCTGAGAATGCGGCTGCACTCCCCGGTCCGATATCGAGACCCTTTGCCCCCTCAGGAAGACGCACTCCGAAAGTCGCATATGACCCAGATGCGTCGAGACCATTGATGTCTTCCGGAAGATGAATCGGCTTCGAGCCTTCAAGAAGTTTTCGACAGGTCGACACATGGTCCAACTCGCAAATGGAATCGCCAACTGGGTACCCCTTGGCCGCGAGGAATGTGAAACACATGCCCCCGCCAATTACCAACGCATCAACGACTTGCAACAATGCTTCAATGACCCCGAGCTTGTCGCTGACTTTTGCGCCGCCAAGAACTGCCACAAACGGACGCTTGGGATTGTCACGCAGGCCACCCAGCACTTCAACCTCGCGTTGCAGCAATCGCCCTGCAGCCGACGGCAAGTTCTTCGGCGGACCCACGATTGAAGCGTGCGCCCTGTGGGCTGCTCCGAAAGCGTCGTTCACGTATGCGTCGATTCCCTTGACCAAGTGTGCGACAAAGTCAGGATCGTTTTTTTCTTCACCGGCGCTGAATCGGAGATTTTCCAGCAGATCCACGCCCGGCGCCAACTCAGCAAGGCGCCGACGTACGGGTTCCATTGAATATTTCACTACTGGCGCACCTTTTGGCCGACCCAAGTGACTGGCGCACACGACGCTCGCTCCCCGTTCCGTCAACCAGTTGATCGTTGGTAACGCTGCACGGATACGAAAGTCGTCGGTGATGGTGCGAGCTTCATCGGGACCCTCCATCGGGCAGTTGAAGTCGGTTCGAACGAGCACGCGCTTTCCAGAGACGTCTCCTAAGTCCTCAAGTGTCGGAATGCGCGGCACCAGCAAACCTCACTTCATGACAGAGCCGACATGCAACGCAAGGTCGACCAGTCGGTTGGAATAGCCCCACTCATTGTCGTACCAGCCGAGCACTTTGACAAGAGACCCCATGCTCATCGTGAGACCACTGTCGAAGATACAGCTATGAGGATTCGTGACAATGTCGCTCGACACGATTGGCGCATCGGTGTACTCGAGCACTCCCTTCAATGGACCATCTGCAGCTTTCTTGAATGCAGCATTGATCTCATCGGCAGTTGCAGGCTTCTTGAGATTTGCAACGAGATCCGTGATTGACCCGGTCGGCACTGGCACACGAAGTGCGGTGCCGTCGAGCTTGCCCTTCATGGCCTCCATCACGAGACTGGTTGCACGCGCAGCACCCGTGCTTGTCGGCGTGATGTTGATCGCTGCGCCACGCGCACGGCGAAGGTCGCTGTGGGGGCCATCGACCAACTGTTGGTCACCCGTGTACGCGTGCACCGTCGTCATCAGTCCGTTCTCGACACCAAAATTGTCATCGAGGACCTTCACCAATGGCACAAAGCAATTCGTCGTGCAACTGGCATTCGAGACGACCTTGTGCTTCTTGGGGTCGAAATCCTGATGGTTCACGCCATACACGAAGGTTGCATCAGCACCGTTTGCAGGTGCTGAAACAACAACCAATGGAGCACCTGCATCAAGATGCGCTGCAGCCTTGTCTCGATCTGTGAAAAAACCGGTGCTCTCCACAACAAGATCAACACCGAGCTTTCCCCATGGAAGGTTCTTCGGGTCGCGCTCAGACAGCACCTTCAGCACGTTGCCATCGACGCTGATGCCGCCATCGACGGCCTCGATCTTGTTGGGCAAGACCCCGAGCACCGAGTCGTACTTCAGCAGGTGAGCCATCGTCGACAACGAGCCCAAGTCATTCACAGCCACGAACTCGATGTCCGCTCCGCGTGCCCTGGCCGCTCGGAAGAAATTGCGTCCGATGCGACCGAATCCGTTGATACCAACACGTACAGTCATTCGTCGTCCCTTCAAGACGGGGTCATTACCCCTTTAGATAACGATGTGACCCTAGTGCGCCGACATGTCACGATGAGTAACTCGTGGGGTGTAACCGAGATTCCGGATACCCCCAGCAATGGATTCGGCAAGCACGACAGAGCGATGCCGGCCCCCGGTACATCCGATAGCCAAAGTGAAGTAGCTACGTCCTTCCTGCACGTACGCGGGAAGAACAAGTTCGAGAACAGACAGAGTTCGAAGCAGGAATTCAGAGGTAATCGGTTGCGTCGACACGAATTCTCGAACTGCATCATCGAGTCCGGTCAACGGCCGGAGGCTTTCGTCCCAGTGCGGATTTGGCAAAAAGCGTACGTCGAGCACCATGTCAACGTCGAGCGGCAATCCGTGCTTGAAACCAAATGACGACACCGTCACTTGCAGCACATCTTTCGAGGAAGTTGGCCCAAACATTTCGACCAACTTCGACTTCAATTGATGAACATTGAGACCCGTCGTATCTATTACGAGGTCTGCTGCAGCACGAACTTCTTCTAGCACGGCGCGCTCTCGCTCGATCAACGCTTCGAGACCCAGCCCCTCTTCCACAAATGGGTGCTTGCGACGTGTCGCCTCATAGCGTGTCACGAGCTCGCGTGTTGATGCCTCTAGGAACATCAATCGCACACGGTGGCCGGCCTCGCGGAGACTCTTGATGGAAGCAAGCACGGACGTCTGCTGGCGCACATTGCCCACAACGAGGCACAACTGGTCGATCGCGCCACCAGATTCACCGGACAGTTCGACAACTTTGTCAACAAGCACGACAGGAAGATTGTCTACAACGAACCAACCCAGATCTTCGAGATCGTCCGCGGCTTGCGACCTCCCTGCTCCACTCAGTCCGGTGATGACGAGAATGTCCGTCATTGCTTACGCGTCCGAAGGTAGAGAAGGCGTGGAACGGTGTGCGCTAGTCGATACTCGGGAGCTCGCGCCAAGAAAGACTCGGGCGGCTGGGGCTCGATCATGGCTTCAATAGTAAGGCCGTGTCGAGACAACGTGTTGACATAGACAGACAATGGACGATGTACAAAGCGGATGTGAACGCCCGGTTGGACCTCTTCAATCGACTCGGTCTCCACCAGATATGCGCCGATGCGCCAATACTGCTCTGGCGGGTCGATGATGTGGTCGTCGATCCACCCGCTGCCTGGTGTCTGCAACAGTGGGTGATTGAGAAAGAAACAGAATCGCCCACCGGGCTCTAAGACACGTGCGACTTCGGCGATGGATTCCTCTAGTAAGTCGACATGCTCAAACACAAGACACACGACCGCCGTGTCAAATGATGCCGCCGAAAAGGGCAACCCATCGCTTGAAGCCTGGACGTATCGCGCCCCACCACCACGACGTGACGCAATGTCAAGCTGAGCGGTCGTCACTTCGACACCTACGACCTCAGCCTCCGACTCGCGCATCACGCGAGAAAGTTGACCCTCTCCACACCCGATGTCGAGAACTCGCCTCGCCCCAGCCACCTCGGATCGAAGAAGCGGAATGATCTGGTCTTCGTACTCTGGGTCCACTCCAGCTGTGAAATTGTCGATCCACCAAGGGGCATTTTCCTCCCAGAGGCGTCGGTTTTCTTGCGTCATGTCACTTCACCGCCGAGTCATCTGATGATGATGTATGGAAATGTGAGTACACCGCATCGGCAACCTTCGTCGGGAGCCACTTCAGTTCACTGAGTTGTTCGCGCGACGCCGATTCAACATTCCTCACATCACCAAACTCTTGTAAGAGTCGCGCAGCCCTCGTTTTGCCGAGCCCCGGAACACCATCGAGTCCGGACACCAACATTCGTTTCCCACGTATCTCTCGGTGGAACGTATTCGCAAAGCGGTGTGCTTCATCTCGAATGCGTTGCAACATAAACAACGCGTCA
>Ga0255083_1000547_pt1 | contig 9675 bp, 10 predicted proteins | sample Colum_Colum_RepC_FD_188460 | JGI IMG/M metagenome (GOLD analysis project Ga0255083, IMG submission 188460) | Freshwater microbial communities from Columbia River, Oregon, United States - Colum_Colum_RepC_8h | ecosystem: Environmental > Aquatic > Freshwater > River | place: USA: Oregon | collected...
ATTGAATCACTAAAGGAAAGATGATTGGAAGCGATGATCACTCCACCATTACTTGGCACATGCCTAAGCCCAGTGACCTTGGGGCGAAAAATAAACATTAAGAGCGGAATCAAAAAGGACTTTAATATCGAATATGCCACGGGTCTAATTTAGTGGCTAAGTGAATCTATGCCACCATCTGAGCGTGAATCAGATTCCAAACTCAGCCGGATTTAACCTACCTGGTGGAAAAATAGGAGTGCTGGTTCTGCATGGTTTCACCGGCTCGCCACTTTCAATTACACCTTGGGCAAATTATTTAAACTCACTCGGTTACACAGTATCCGTACCTTGCCTACCAGGTCATGGCAGTAGTTGGCAGCAAATGAATAAAACTACTTGGCACGATTGGTATAAAGCTGCTGAGCAAGAGTTAATAGAGTTACAAAAAAAATGTGATCGAGTATTTATTGCCGGTTTTTCAATGGGAGGAGCACTTGCACTTCGACTTTGTCAGATTCGTAGCAGTGAAATTGAAGGCTTACTACTACTAAATCCTTCGATTCATGATCGTCGCTTATTTCTTAAGTTAACTCCACTCCTTAAATACTTTATTCCCTCAGTTAAAAAAGGGCCAACTGATATCGCTGCGCCTAATCCAATAAGGCATGCATATGGCAGAACTCCACTAAAAGCTTTCGATTCACTTCGAAAACTTTGGCAGATAGTCGAACGTGATCTGTATTTGATTGATCTACCAATTATGGTTGCCTACTCAATTAATGATCACGCAGTTGACCCAGAAAACTCAATGACTGTAATTGATAATATTTTTTCTGTAGATATTCGTGAAGTTATTTTTGAAAACTCATACCATAATGTTGCACTTGATTATGACTGTGATCAATTAAATGCTGAAAGTAAAATATTCATTCAAGATGTTTTAAGTGGTGATTTAAAGCGCGGTAGTGAGTTTAATGAAACTGATTTAGTTGACGCGGAGTTTGATTCAATTGTTTCTGGATTATCACTTGATGAATCTTCCCCTACTACGTATTTAGATGAGTTAGATGGTATTTATGAGGCAGAGCGCTTCATTGCGCCAAATCCTCACCGCTTCAGGCTTAATAAAAATCAACGGCTATCTTTAGTTGGCTTAACTTCAAGTCTTATTTATTTAATCGCTTATAACTTAACTGACTTTGAGATTTTAGGACTTTGGCCAGTAGTGATTGGTGTGAGCGCCTCTGTTGCTAATTTGATTTGGGATACGGCGCGAAAAGATGATGATTATGAAGATGGAGCTAAACTCTAACTAGATCTGCTGCTCCAATTAATCCGGCATCATTTCCAAATTTAGCCGCAATAATTTTTGGTGACGCATGTGATTCAGCAAATGGCATGTATTTACGCATTGCCTCTCTTACTGGAGCTAAGAATAATTCACCAGCATCTGCAACTCCACCGCCAATTATTATCGCTTCAGGATCAATTATTGATGAATAAGATGCGCACGCTAAACCAAGCCAATCTGCTTGTTTATTAAATGCTGCAAGCGCCAGTTCATTACCTGCTTTAGCTGCCTTCGTTAACCCAGGACCAGTTACCTTACCCTCTCCAAAACTTAATAGAGTTTCAGAGCTCTGCGGATTGTTAAGAATTACTTCATTGGCATAACGAATTAGTGCGCCACCTGATGCATATTGCTCAATACATCCTTTGGAACCACAACCGCATAAAAGTCCATTAGACACTACACACATATGCCCAAACTCAGCACCTATTCCGTTTGCGCCTTTAAATAACTTGCCATCAATTACTAAACCACCACCTACGCCAGTACCAATAATAAAAAACATGACTGGATTTAAACCTTTAGCATTACCAAACTTAAACTCCGCCCACATAGCTGAATTTGCATCATTTTCAACAACTATTGGCAGTTTAAACTCTGCTTTTATCTCATTTACAAAATTTAGTTTACTTAAATTAGCAATATTTGGAGCGCCAACAATTGTTCCATAATCTGAGGAAATCAACGCAGCAATACTGATTCCAATACCTTTGATTTCATGTTTTTCTTTAAGCTCTTTTATTAAATTTATTACGGCCAGAATTAACTCTTTGCCACCTTCAGCTGGGGTTGAGATTCTTGAAGAATCAATTATATTTCCGCTACTGTCTACAACTCCTGCAGAAATCTTTGTTCCGCCGATATCGATACCAATTGTTAAATCTGAACTTTTAATAACAGCGTCCAATTAACTTTCTAGTTTTTCTTTCAATTGTTTGAGGGCTAGATCAATGGTAGATTTTTCAGCTTTCGTGCGCATAATGCTTGGCACAGGCATTGAAAGTGCAACAGTTAATTCAAAAGTGACCTCTGTTTCATCACCATTGTCTTTAACTATAAAAGCACCACTCATTTCGGTTAACACATTTGCCTCTTCTAATGAAAATTCTAAGCGATCAGGGTATGCCGACCAGTCATAATTTAATGTTGGTTTATCTTTAAGAGCCCCAGCATCAACACTCATGCTTACCTGCGTTGGCCTGCCCTGCCCATCACTTGCTAAAACAGTGACCGCTTTAAATGAGGTTGACCAGCTTGGGTAGGTTGCAATATCAAATAAAACTGCTCGTACTTCTTCAGCGCTAGCAGCAATACTTACGGTTGAGGTGGTGGCTGATGACATGCGCCAATGTTACCGCCTAGTAGGAGTTTTGTATTCTCAGCAATTTTATGGGGCTGGCTTATGGCGTAAATATCCATGCTGCTATAGCGTTCCCCCCATGAATGAAGTGACCATTAATTCGATAATCCCGCCCGCAGCGGCCGGAAACCTAACAAATTTAATTGCTGAGCGTGCCCACTTTGAACCAGAGCGCGTAATTGTCTCGCGCCCACTAGGTGATGGCTGGCAGGCAGTGACAGCAAAGGAGTATGAAGAGGAGATTAAATCTGTAGCTAAAGGTTTAATTGCTTCAGGAATTAATGTTGGTGATCGTGTTGCGATCATGGCAAAGACTCGTTATGAGTGGACTGTTTTAGATTTTGCTATTTGGTATGCCGGAGCAGTATCTGTTCCTATTTATGAAACATCAAGTGCGGAGCAAGTTGATTGGATTTTAACTGATTCAGGTGCGGTTGCAATTATTGTAGAAACTCCTGCTCTAGTTGAACTAGTAACACCAGTTTTGCCTGCAGCATGTAAAAATATTTGGAATATCACATATAACGCACTTGCCACCTTAACTCACGATGGTAAAGATGTTAGTGATGAGGAGATAAGCAAGCGACGAGCTGCGTTAAAACCAGAATCACTTGCTACCTTGATTTATACATCTGGAACAACTGGTAAGCCAAAGGGTGTTCAACTAACTCATGCAAACTTCTTATCTGAGTGTGGAAACGTAGTAAATGGCGCCAGTGATCTTTTCTTAAAGCCTGGCGGATCAACTCTTTTGTTTTTACCAGTTGCACACGTGTTTGGCCGGATGGTTCAGATTGGTTCAATTACCGCAGGTTTACATCTTGCGCACTGCAGTGATTTAACTAGATTGCCAAAAGATCTTGCTAGCTTTAAACCAACATTCGTTTTAGCTGTACCACGTATTTTTGAGAAAATATTTAACGGCGCAGAGGCTAAAGCAGAGGCTGCTGGCAAAGGAAAGATATTCCATAAAGCTGCAGAGGTTGCAATTGCATACAGCAGAGCGCTAGACACTAAGAGTGTTCCACCATTGTTAAAACTACAACATGGTCTATTTGATAAATTAGTGTATTCAAAGATTCGCGCTGGCCTTGGCGGACGAGTTGAAGCTGCAATTTCAGGCGGAGCACCATTAGGAGAGCGGTTAGGCCACTTCTATCGCGGAGCTGGCGTTAGAGTATTAGAGGGTTATGGCTTAACTGAGACAACAGCAGGTGCAACTTTAAATCTAACCTCTGCACACAAAGTAGGAACAGTTGGTAAACCTATTCCTGGTACAACAATAAAGATTGCTGAAGATGGTGAAGTATTAATTAAGGGACCAATCGTAATGAAGGGTTACTGGCAAAATGATGCCGCTAATGCTGAAGTTTTCACTAAAGATGATTACTTTAGATCTGGTGATCTTGGAAAATTAGATGATGAAGGTTACTTATCAATTACTGGACGTAAGAAAGAATTAATTGTTACAGCAGGCGGTAAAAATGTTGCGCCAGCAGTTCTTGAAGATCGTCTGCGCTCTCATCCATTAATTAGTCAATGCATGGTCGTTGGCGATAACAAACCATTTATTGCAGCTCTAATCACCTTAGATCCAGATTCAATTAGGCCTTGGGCAGTTGCTAATAAAAAAGAGAATGCATCTATTGCTGAATTAGCAAAAGATCCAACTCTGTTATCGGTAATACAAACTGCAGTAGATGACACAAATAAAGCAGTTAGCAGAGCTGAATCAATACGTAAGTTTTCGATTCTGCCAGTTGATTTCACAATTGCGGGTGGGCAATTAACAGCTAAATTATCAGTTAAGCGCCATGTGGTATCCCAGCAATTTGCTCGCGAGATTGATGAACTCTTCGCCTAACACTGAACGAACTCGACTAGCTCGAGAACTTCATGATGGCTTGGCACAGGAGTTAGCTTCCTTAGGTAACCGACTAGATCAAATAATTGGCAGTAACAATTTAGACAACATTAATCGCACTCCCCTTCGCCAGATCAGATTTTCTATAAGTGGCTTAATTAATCAGGTAAGAGATGAAATCTTTGAATTGCGCACCAATGAGAGCAAATCTTTTAAAGCACAACTAGATCAACAGTTATCAACAATTCTCTCCCATTCGGAGATCACATATGAAATACATGGCGATATTCAGGTTAAATCAAATCAGCGCTTTGAATTAATAAGAGCAGTTAGAGAACTGGTATTTAATGCCGTGCGGCACGCAGATTGCTCGGAGATTCAAATTCGGTTAACGAGTCACCAAATAGAAATTCAAGATAATGGGATTGGTGGCGTGATTGAAAAGCAGAACTCTTATGGGCTGTTGGGAGTCAGGGAGCGCCTTGCTGAAATTGGCGCCCTAATTGATATTAAGTCCCAATCTACTGGGAGCACAATCTTAATTTCACTCTAGTTAATGGATATTGTAGTAATTGATGACCATAATCTAATTAGATCTGGGTTAATAGCAGCTCTAGCAGAGAGTAAATTTAAAGTAGTTGCTGAAGCATCTTCGGTAGGTGAAGGATTAGCTGTTATCAACAAATTCAAACCTGTCATCGCTTTAGTAGATGTTAACTTAGGTGCTTCAAGTGGATTAGATTTAATTGAAACTGCTATATCTCAAAAAAGTACTTGCTCTTTTATAGTTCTCACAATGCATGATCAAAGTGAAATCCTGGAAAGAGCAAAAGCGGTTGGCGCAAGTGCCTTTGTGACAAAAGGAGCCCCAATTCTTGAGTTAATAGAAATCATGAATTGCATTAGCAATGGCTCAAATAAATTTATGAAAGCTGGAGAATTACAGCAGTCAAAGCCTGCAATTGAATTTAACCTAACAAATCGGGAGTTAGAGGTACTTTCACTGCTACCAACTGGTGTAACTGCATCTGCTATCGCTGGCATGCTTTTCTTAACTGAGCCCACCGTTAAGACTCATCTATCGGCTATTTATCGAAAACTAAGTGCTGCTAACCGAGCCCAAGCAGTGAGTATTGCTTTAACTAATAATCTAATTTCCTAGTAGAACTTTATTGAATTTATTCGACCATTTACTTACCTGCCAGTTTTGCACAACCCAATCACGACCAGCCTCACCCATTTGCTTACTCTTAATCGGATCATCAAGTAATTTACGAATTGCATCAGAAATCTCATCAACCTTACTTGAGTCAACTAATACTCCAGTCACGCCATCAATTACTGCATCAGCTGCTCCTCCTGAGTTTCCAACTACAACCGGCTTAGCACATGCACTTGCTTCTAAATAAACAATACCTAAACCTTCAACTTCTAAACCTGAGAATCTAGAACGCACTGGCATTGCAAAAATCTCTGAAATTGCTAAGTACTCTGGTAATTCATTATGTGAAACCCTGCCAGCGAAAACTATCTTGTGGGTGATTCCAAGTTGCCTTGCTGAATTTTCTAACATCGCTTTGATTGGACCTACTCCAACTAGTAACAAAATTGCATCTGGATGAGATTCTAAAATCTTGGGCATGGCCTGTATTAGTTGATCCTGTCCCTTTCGGTGAACTAAGCGCGCAACGCAAAGTATTATTCGCCTATCTTCTAATCTATGTTTGGCAATTAATTTATTACTAGCGACTCTGGGCGCAAAATGATTTGTGTCAATGCCTGGTGCAATCTGAATGAGTTTATCTGGATCATCACTGACTTTAAGAAGTTCACTTTTTGTAAAATTCCCAAGGTAGCCAAGGTAATTCACATCGTAAATAATCTTCCTAAGTAACTGCTTAAATATCGGAATCTTTGCCCACCAAACTTCATGGCCATGACTTAACGCCACAATATTGCTCACTCCGTTTTTACGAAGAGCACTAGACATTAAAGCCAGGGGTGCAGCTGCGCCAAACCAAACAATATTTATTGCCTCACTCTTTAAAATTTTTATGGCTCGTTTAGTAGTTCTAGGAGTTGGTAAAAGAATTTTCGCACGATCTCTGATCACTCTTGCGCCAAATTTTTCAAGTAACTGCTTATCAAACTCTACTGAACCTTTTTGAGAGGATGTGTAGATCACTAGGCTGCCAAACGGCATGCCTTCTATAAGTCCTAGTACAAAAGTTTCAATCCCACCCGCTCTTGGACCAAGATCATTTGTGATTAATAAAACTTTTTTCTCGCTATAAACGACGTGCCCCTATATATGGTTTTCTTCCAAGATCAAACTCGGCAATCTTTACTCGACTTCCTTTACGAGGGGCATGCAGCATTCGATTACCTCCTAAGTAAATTGCAACATGTGAAATAGGTTTTCCAAAAAACACTAAGTCACCAGGTTGTAATTCTTTTCGAGAGATTGCTTTGCCGTATTTATATTGAGCGCGAGAGGAGTGCGGTAGTGAAACCCCGGCTGCGCCAAAGGCTCGCATAGTTAATCCTGAGCAATCCCAAGTAGTAAGGCCATCTGCTCCAAAAATATATCTATCTCCTATTTGAGCAAGTGCATACTTTATTGCCGCCCCACCTCTACCAGAGACAGAGCCATACTTGCCTGCATCAGCTAGGGATCTTTGTTGATCGGCATTCTCTTCATCATCATTTAGTTTTGCTAGTCGCTCTCGCTCCGCTGCGGTTAACTTCGCTAACAGTGCCTCTGCCTCATCTAATTTTGAGTTAGCAATTGCTAATTGTTTTCTAAATTTAGCCTCTGCTGCTTTTACTAATGATAATTTATCGGCCACCGTTAAGGATGTGGCATTTAATCTTTGGGTAGCTACTGAAAACTTTTTTAAATCAGCACTCTTTTTTCTAGTAACAGCTTCAAGTGAGCCAGCTGTTGATAAATACAAAGAAGGATCGGAGGAAAAAAGTAACTCAAGTGATTTGCTAAGTGGCCCAGATTTATACTGATCAGCTGCTATAGCGCCAATTAACTTATTCATAGCGGTCACTGAAGCCCCTTGCTGGCTTGCCTCTTGCTGCACGGTAACTAAAGTTTTATTCAGTCTTGCCAAAGTCACTTTTGCTTCCTGCGCGCCTTCAGCCGCTGTTGTGGCCTGCTCCTGTAAATCTCTTACCCGGCCCTGTACCTCAATTAGATTTGGGGCAGCATTTGCTGAAATTGGAATTAACACACCTGCTGCGATAAATACAGATATAAGTGAGCGCAGCATTTTTCTCATTAAGAAAGGCTAGCCACCATTGACCGGCTTACTCAACCCAACATAAGCGTAGTGGGCTGAGAATTTTGCAAATTTTGGGATCTTTTTTGCTATTTACCCGATATTTCGCATTTTTGGTTTGTTACCCGCTTTAAATCTTAAAGGGGGCACAAGGCCAGCATCAGAAAGTAAATTGATTGCAGCTTCATCACCTTTTGTGAATTCAGCATTTTTACCAGGCAGCGGCTTGATCTCAAGCAGCACAGAAATAACACAATCGCCACAGGCGATCTCTCTCATTACACATGTTTGGCAATTTATGATCATGGTTAAAGGGTAGGAGTAGCCACTGACACTCGCTAACCTGCTACCTATGAGAGCCTTGATAACTACCGCGAACTTGATCGTGGGCAAATCAGGAGCCACGACCTTAGCTGGCTCATCAATTCCTCTATCTGATGATGAGGACCGAAGGCGCTTTAAACAATTAAGAGAAGAATCTGACTTAATCATCATTGGCGGCAACACTGCCAGGCGTGAGCCATATAAGCGCACACCTATCCCGCTTTATATTCTGACCCACACCAAAGTTAGATTGCAGCCAAAAAATCAATTAGCCAAGCAGTTCTTAATGCCGCCAGCACAATTATTTAAAGAGATTAGTGAGAATTTTCCACCAACAGATGACTCCTCCGCTATAAGGGTTTTAGTTGAAGCTGGTCCATCACTTCTTCAATCTCTAATAGATCAAGGTTTGATCGATCATCTGCATCTAACAACTAACTTAGTTAAAGAGGGTGAGAATAGAATTTCAGTAGAAAAGCTTACTTCTGGTTTTGAGTTGATAAGTCAGGAAATCATTGAAGAAGCCAAATTTGAGCGGTATAAAAAAATCTAACCAGCAGCGATAAATGCCACTCCAGTTATTGCAAATGCAATACCAACATACTGAACCTTATGCAGGCGCTCTTGTAGAAGTTTAAATGCTAACAGCGCGGTAACAATTGGATAAAGTGAACCTAGAACTACAGCTAAGGAAACTAATCCTTTAGTGGTTGCAACTCCTAAGAATAGGTTTGCAATAAAATCTGCAGCGCCAATAACAATTAAAATTGGAATATTCTTTTTAGATAACCCGCCTAAGGTTCGATATTTTGCAAGTAAAAACAAGGAAACAATAAATGTTGTAAGGCGCATAGTTGTCATTGTCATAATCGCACTTGAACTAGAGCCCTGAGCGATTAAAGCAACAGCTCCACCAAATCCAAAAGCTGCAATTACTGCATAAACTAATGGCCGAATAGTCATTCCAGCTTTAATCTCAGGCCCACTTGCAAAAACTGCTCCAATTAAAGCAATACTCATACCAGTTAGTTGAATTGAGTTTGGCTTTTCCCCATTTATAAATGCAATTGTTAATGGAATTAAAACACTTAGGGCACTAATTGGAGCAACTACGCCCATTTGCCCAGTTGCAAGTCCAGTATAAAAAGCTATTAAGCCAATGAATCCAAGCAAACCAGCAAATACACCTGGAAGAAGATAATTGTTCCAATTTAGAGCAGGCACTAGCCAAGAAGAACTAATTACAATTATTAAAATTCCAGTTATTAAACCAAAACTTTGCGATACGGCTGTAACTGCCAAAGCTGGATAGCGTTTAGTTAATTTGCCACCAAGGAAATCAGCGCTGCCCCACAACAAAGAAGAGAACAAAGCGAGGATTGTGGCCATAAGTTAAGCCTAGCGCGCTGTTTTGATTTTTTAGTTATCTTTAATTCCTCGCGCCTTCACTTACTTATCCCATATCCAATTTATCCTTAACTCATGAAATTAAGCTTTGAGCAAT
>Ga0255083_1000549_pt1 | contig 9662 bp, 6 predicted proteins | sample Colum_Colum_RepC_FD_188460 | JGI IMG/M metagenome (GOLD analysis project Ga0255083, IMG submission 188460) | Freshwater microbial communities from Columbia River, Oregon, United States - Colum_Colum_RepC_8h | ecosystem: Environmental > Aquatic > Freshwater > River | place: USA: Oregon | collected...
ACTTCACAGAATTGATTAATCCTTTGAAAGTTTCTGGATTATTCATAGCTAGATCAGCGAGTACTTTACGATCTAAGTCAATTCCTTTCTCTTGTAGTTTTTTGATAAATACAGAGTAGGTCATACCTTCTTCACGTACAGCAGCATTGATACGAGCGATCCATAAAGAACGATATTCACGCTTCTTTAATTTACGACCCACAAACATGTAGGTCATTCCTTTTTCAACAACGTTTTTGGCTACAGTTAATACGTTTTTACGTTTACCATAAAAACCTTTTGCTTGTTTTAATATTTTTTTACGTCTGGCTTTGGAAGCGACGGCGTTTTTTGAACGTGGCATAATTCAGAAATTAAGATTGAATAAAAGAGTTTGATTACTTAAGTCTAAGGAGTCGTTTTACAAAATCAACATGTGATTTAGCAACAGTTCCATCTAAACGCATGTTACGTTTTCTTTTTTTGGACTTTTTAGTTAGAATGTGACGCTTGAAACTCTTTTGGTGCATGATTTTTCCAGTACCAGTCACTTTAAAGCGTTTTTTGGCACTAGAATTGGTTTTTACCTTTGGCATCGGTAATAGTATTAATGTTTAACCCTTGAGGCATTCCCCACAGGGGGACCTTTTTCGAACCTCTTCGGCAATGGGTCGCAAAGTTAAGCGAATCTATCTTATGAAAAGCAAAAAACCAGGCTCTTTTGAATAAAGCCTGGTTTTTAATTTAAATTATGTATTGCAATTATTTAGGATCCAATGCTTTAGAAATTCTATCGCTAATATCTTGAAGATGGATCTTGCTCATTGTATCTGTATAAAGAACCGCTGCTGAACTTGCATCTGCCTTTAAACGCTGCAAATGGGCCTTCACAACTGTTCTAACATCTGACTTATCGGCACTTACAAGACTTGGTGCAGCAGGACCGAAACCACCTCCAAAAGATATAGCTGAGGCTGCAGGTGGATTTAAAATATTGATCAGCGTGTTAACGTAGGTTTTCTGGAGATTTCTACGATATACATCTATTGGCTTCTTGGTTGCAAGTTCAGCCCAAACACCTGCTTTTACATCTCCCATGTACTCCAAAATACCGTAAGCCTTTTTCCCGGCTGCCGCCTCGGCTTCAACTAGTTTGGTAAGCGTACGGCTGCTCATGATTCTATTAAGAATGTTATCTTGAACAGAACCTACAATAGTTAATCCACTCTGCCCTGTTTTATCAAATACTTGCTGATCTAATAACCAGGTGGGTGTGTTGAATAATTGTTTTTGCAAAAAATCCAACGCCTCTTTTTGCTTTGCTTTGCTTACTAGCTCATACACCGGACCAGTTTGTTCCTGTGTTTTTGGTGTTTCCATGATTCCACCAATGTATTTGGCTACATGTCCATTATAACGAGCAAACTGTGACACAACTTCTTGGTATATCGTTTTCATGCCTTCATAGTCCTCATTAGCTTCACGCGTCCAATTTTGAAGGTTGGGTACAATTCGCTGTAAATTCTTGATACCATAAGAGCTACCTTTCATGGCATCATCACCTACTTGTTCACTCTGTGAACGAGGATCGTCCGGATTTGTCTCCGTACCAAACCAAAGGCGATTATTTTTTAATTTTTCAATTACCCAAGTGTTGAGTTTTGATTGCTCTGCATCGGGGCTTTTGTATTCATGGAATAAACGATACCCCCACTCTATTGCCCAGTTGTCATAATCACCAATTCGAGGGAACAAACCAGCAGTGCTAATATTGTCCTCTGGTTGTGCGACGTAATTAAAACGTGCATAATCCATGATAGATGGAGTATGCCCGTTAGCTTCTACCCATGCCTTGTTTCTAAGATTCTCTACAGGCACGCTTGAACTAGAACCGTAATTATGGCGAAGTCCCAAGGTATGTCCTACTTCATGAGAAGAAACAAAACGAATCAACTCTCCCATCAGCGAATCAGGAAAATGTAATTGACGTGCTCTTGGATCATTGGGGGCACACTGAATCATATACCAATTTCGAAGGAGTTGCATTACGTTATGATACCAATTGATATGACTTTCCATAATCTCACCACTGCGAGGATCAGAAATGCTAGGACCACTAGCATTTGGTATGTCTGAAGGCTTATATACAACTGCAGAATTACGCGCATCATCAAGACTCCAGGTACTGTCCTCTTCCTTGCTCGGTGCCCTTTTGCCAAGAATGGCATTCTTGAAACCAGCTTTCTCAAAAGCTACTTGCCAATCATTCACACCTTGAATCAAATAAGGAATCCATTTTTCTGGAGTAGCTGGATCGATGTAGAAAATAATTGGCTTTGCAGGCTCTACCAGTTCACCCTTTTTGTATTTCTCAAGATCGGCAGGCTTAGGCTCCAATCTCCAGCGCTTAACGAGTGAAATATTTTTTACTCCTTGTGGGTTAGCATCGAAATCAGTGTATCCAACTGCAAAAAATCCTACACGAGGATCAAAATAACGAGCCTGCATAGGTGTTTTAGGAAGAATGACAATTGAACTATTTAGTTCCATTGTCATGTTTCCTCCTCCTCCAGCCATCATTCCTCCACCAGGACCTGATGGCAGGGCTGGGCCTCTACCATACGTTTTTATGGCTTTGATCTCAACATTGATTGGGTAGGCCTTGACGGCTACTACATAGGATTTATCAGCTTGGAGTGCAGCAATTCGTAAAGAAGATTTTAAGGACGAACTAAAATGCAAAACATCATTATCGCCACTGATGAAATCAGTAATATCAATTACTGAACTGATTGAATCTTTACCAAATGCTTTTATGTCAAAAGACTGAACAATTGGTTGAACATTTGATTTTGAAACCGTCGTAAACATTGGGGAAGTAGAATCTTTCGCATATTCTGCATAAGAAATAGTACGAATGAAAATACGATTCTTAGGCCCTTTTTCGAAACGCACAACATTCTGTCCAATTTGGTCACCTGCGTAACCAAAAAAACTACCACCACTACGTAAACCCGCAGGAGCTTGTGAAATCCGATTTACTACTAGCATATCGCGTTGAAGTAAAGAATCAGGAATCTCAAAATAGAATCGATCTTCTACTTTGTGCACCCAGAAAATTCCTTTGCTGGTCTCAGCTTTAGCTGTGATAACTTCCTTATATGGTTTAGGAGCCGTTGAGGCGGCTGGAGGCAATCCTGGTCCACGGCGTGTGGTATCAGGACGCTGTGCATTTGCCGGCGAAGGAGCTGGTTGCTGCGCTTGTACTGTAAGAAGTAAAAAGCTGCAGAAACAAAGCAAAAAATTTGCCTTTAGGTTTTGCATATGGGGTTGATTTTATTTTATTTTTTCTTGCCTTTTGGAGCAAACATCGCTAGCATACGACGTCCTTCCATTTTTGGCATATTTTCTAATACGCCCGTTTCGGCTAATCGCTCTGCAAATTTTAATAAGAGAAGTTGCCCACGATCCTGAAACTGTATAGAACGACCTTTAAACTGAACGTAGGCTTTAACTTTATTTCCTTCTTTTAGAAACTCAATGGCATGTTTTGCCTTGAAATCAAAGTCGTGATCATCTGTATTAGGCGTAAAACGAATTTCTTTTACCTCAGAGGCCTTACTCTTGGCCTTCATTTCTTTTTCCTTTTTCTTTTTATCGTAGAGGAATTTATTGTAGTCAATAATTTTGCAGACTGGTGGATCCACATTAGGAGAAATTTCCACCAAATCCAAGCCTTGTTCCTGTGCTTGTTTTAATGCATCCTGTACTGAATAAATACCTACTTCAACATTGTCGCCGACAAGTCTTACCTGTTGTGCTCTTATAAAATGATTAATTCTATGTTCTGCTTCTTTTCTGGGAGGCATTTTACCTCTGAATCGATTTCCTCCCGGTCCTTGAAAAGGTCTTGGACCGCTTCCGGGTGGGCGATTAAATCCGCCTCCGGGTTTCTGTGGTGCTGTCATTGAAGGGTTTTAGGTGACTAAATTATAATTTTTAACCTTTCCGGGACTGAATTTCGTCCCTAATTTGATTTTTAAATGTATCGAAGGATTGCATTCCTTGATCCCCTAATCCTTGTCTACGAACTGAAACACTGTTTTCCTGCATTTCTTTTTCTCCCACAACTAACATAAAGGGAGTTCTAGAAAGCTCCGTATCCCTAATTTTTTTACCAATCTTCTCGTTTCTGTCGTCAATTTCTACCCGTATTCCACTTTCTAATAAAGCCTGTTCAACCTGTTTTGCATAGGGCAAGAATTTGTCGCTAATGGGAAGTACTTTAACTTGAAGCGGAGATAGCCAAAGAGGGAATCGACCGGCATAATGCTCCAGCAAAAAGCCAATAAAACGTTCGTGGGTTCCTAATGGGGCTCTATGGATGATCAAAGGGACTTCTGATTCATTACTGCTGTTTGTATATGAAAGCTTGAATTTGAGACCCGAATTGAAATCTACCTGGTTAGTAGCCAGCGTAAACTCACGTCCAATCGTGCTCCAAATTTGCACATCAATTTTGGGTCCATAGAATGCAGCTTCATCCTGAACTTCAATAAAAGGAGTACCCGTGTCTATTAGCACTTTTCTCACCATCGCCTCGGTCTCTATCCAAAGTGCAGGCTCATTTACATATTTCTGACCCAATTTAGCAGGATCATGTAAGCTCAGACGCATCACATACTTCTCAATACCAAAAATCTGAAAGTACTTGAGATACATTTCATTCACTGCTCGGAATTCTTCAAAGAATTGTTCGCGGCTGCAGTAAATATGCGCATCATTCATGTGTAAACAACGAACACGCATCAAGCCAAATAACTCCCCACTTTGTTCATAGCGATAGCAAGTACCATACTCTGCAATTCGAAATGGAAGATCCTTATAGCTTTTTGGCTCCGCATCAAAAATCTTATGGTGATGCGGGCAGTTCATCGCCTTTAAATAATATTTTTCACCATCCATTTCCATTGGGGGAAACATACTATCTGCGTAATACGGAAGATGGCCACTGGTTAGGTACATGCTTTCTTTGGCGATATGGGGAGTGACTACCCTTTTGTAACCAGCTGCTTGTTCAGTTTCCTTTGCCAATTTTTCCAATTCCTCAATGATAATAGTACCATTGGGAAGCCATAAAGGCAATCCGGGGCCTACATCATCATCCATTGTATAAATCCCTAATTCCTTCCCTAACTTACGATGATCCCTTTTTTTAGCTTCCTCCAACATAGTTAGATATTCATCTAACTCCTTTTGTGAAGGGAATGTAACACCGTAAACACGGGTGAGCATTTTGTTCTTCTCACTTCCCTTCCAATACGCACCCGCAATGCTAGTTAGCTTAATAGCTTTTATAAAAGAGGTATTGGGAATATGTGGTCCTCTGCACAAATCGGTAAAATCCCCCTGTGTGTAAAAAGTAATTTCTCCATCTTGCAACCCCTCTAGCAAATCCAACTTATACTCATCTCCTTTTTCACTGAAATATTGGATGGCGTCAGTCTTAGATATTTTTTTTCGGATGAATGCACTATTCTTTTTTGCCAATTCATTCATCTTCTTCTCCAGGGAAAGTAGGTCCTCCTCAGACATTTTTCGGTCTCCTAGATCCATGTCATAGTAAAACCCATTTTCAACAGCGGGCCCAACCCAAAATTTGACACCTGGAAATATGGATTCAACCGCCTCAGCCATTAAGTGAGCAGAAGAATGCCAAAAAGTTGATTTTCCTGCAGTATCATTCCAAGTTAATAATTGCAAGGATGCATCACCCTCAATAGGATGGTTTGCGTCTGTGACCAGGCCATTTACATTGGCGGCCAATACTTTTTTAGAAAGGCCCTCCGCAATACTGCGGGCAACCTCAAAAGGAGTAACTCCTTTGTCATAAGACCTAACGGCCCCATCTGGGAAAGTTATTTTTATCATTGTTTGATTCAGAAAAAAGAAAACAAAAATAGCATTTTTTAGGGGTAAAACACCAGGTAAAATGGGATGTTAAAATTACCCCTTGCTGGGGTGTCATAGCAAAGACTAGCCGTGAAATTTTATATTTGCAACAGCCTATGTTTCTCAAAACCTCTACAATTCTAATTCTTTCCACTTTTTTACTATCAGCAACTATAGCTGGGCAGGATCTGACCGGTATCTGGAAAGGCTATTTTATCACCAAGGATCTTAGCCAGTATAAAGTTGAATTTCAATTAAAACAAACCGGCTCTTCAATTACGGGCGTCTCCTATTCCTATTTAAATACCGTGTACTATGGAAAAGTGACCATGAGTGGCCGATCCGAAGAGGAAGGCAAGTCCTTAAACATTCAAGAACTCAAAACAGTTGAGATCAAAGCTTCAGAAGGCTCAATCATTTGCTTAATGAACTACAAGCTTGGATATTCCAAGTCGGGCCGTGAAGAGTATTTGGAAGGTTCATTTTCCAGTAAATATGAAGGCATAAAAAAGGGAGATGACTGTGGCGGCGGAAAGGTTTATCTCCGACGCGTAAGTTCCTCCGATTTTTACCCAGAACCTTTTTTACAAAAATCAGCAACTAAAAAAATTATTGTAAATGAGGCGCCACTTGCGCGGAAAGCACAAACAAATTCTACAGAAACCGACTCTAAACTTACCGCCACGAAAATAGAATCAGCGATTCTTTCTACTCCAAAAAATGATACAGCTACATTCCGAAAAAATACAAATAACGCTGCACAAAAAACGCAATTTGTGCCTGCTGTGAATAACAATCGTTTCAATGATCTTATTCAGGTCATTACCGTAAAAAATCCGTTGGTACAGGTTTTTCTTTATGATAATGGCGAAATTGATGGCGATACCATCACCGTCTTTCTAAATAACAAACTTGCTTTATCGAAAAGAAGATTATCCACTACTCCCCTAACGCTTACGCTAGAAATGGATGATCAAAATGAAATTCAGGAATTGACAATGGTTGCAGAAAATTTAGGGAAAATACCTCCTAATACTGCTTTAATGATTGTTGAGTCGGGAAGCCAACGCTTTCGAGTTCAACTAACCTCCACTGAGCAAAAGAACGCAGTGGTTCGATTCCGATATGAATAAAAAAGGGCATTTTATTAAGCCTTACCTTCGGACTCACATGATTTCACGTGTTTTAATAGCACTATTGTTCCCAACACTAGTTTTTAGCCAAGATTTGAAGGGGAAATGGGCTGGCCGACTTGTAATGGCTCCCAGTGGTTGTTTTCCAATCTATAATATTCAGTTTGATCTTGCCGATTCACTTGGAATAATCTCGGGTACTGCATTACATTTTTCGGATTCAATCAACTATGTAAAAAAAAGTATTACAGGAAAGTTTTTTAAAGACAGTAATCAATTAATTCTTGAAGAAGGCGCTATTCTTGAATTTAAGATTAATCAAGATTGTGTGCCCTGTAGAAAAAAGTATGTACTGACTTATCACCGAGGAGGAACAGCAATCGCAGATGAGCAAATACGGGGCACTTGGTCATCCCCTTCTGATAGAGCAACGGATGGAAGAACTACTTGTGATCCAGGTACAATAGTTCTAAATCGGATATCCAATATCACTAATTCAAAACCTGCTCCATCCATAACTCAACGTAAAACCAATGTGTTAGTTCGCGAAATTAAACTGGACAGCTGTGTGGCTGAAATTGAGTTTTTTGACAACGGACAAATTGATGGTGATACTATTTCTGTTTATGTCAATAATCGTCCAATCGTATACAGACAAATGCTAAGGGCCCAATCAATTCCTATCCGCCTTTCAATTGATTCAAAAAGAAAGGTTCAAGAAGTTGTGATGGTAGGAGAAAACTTAGGCACTATACCACCCAATACGGCTTTAATGATCATCAAAGCAGGAAAAGAACGATATCAATTATACCTCACGGCAGATGATAAACAAAATGCAATGGTTAGGTTTATTTATGAACCTCAGAAAACATTATAGTTTGTAATTCCAAGTTACGGATGGTATTACAGGGAAAAGTGATACTTGTTTTGCGGTGATTCGAAGATTACTGCTTTGCAAACTCCCCTCTTGATCGTAATAAATAAAATAAGGATTAAGACGGCTGTATAAATTATAAATACTAAACACCCATTGACTCTTTAATTTTTTACCCGCTTTTTCAGCAGGCTGATAAGTGAGCGAAAGATCTAGCCGATGATAGGAACGCATGCGATACTGATTGATTCGGCTAAACTCCTGCGTCAATACTCCATTCATAACATAGAAACGCTCAGGCAGTGTTAATGCATTGCCAGTTCCATAGACAAAGACCGTTCCTAATTGCCATTTTTTTGAAAGGCTTCGATTTAAAACTAAAGACAAATCATGTCGCCGATCAAAGCGTGCCGGGTATCGTAATCCTTGATTGATTTCAGGAAATTTTCTCCACGTCCATGAAAGCGTATATCCGAGCCAACCACTAGTAAGCCCTCTTACTTTATTGATAAAAAATTCAGCTCCGTAACTCCAGCCACGACCAAATACAAATTCAGTTTCGGGATCAGACAAGGAAGGCGTGTATCCTTCCCTGTATTCAATTTGTTGTTGCATATCCTTATAATACAATTCAATCGAAGTCTCGAATTGATTATCGGAAAAGTTTCGGAACAAACCCATGGTTGCAAGCCAACTAATTTGAGGTTTAACCAAATAAGTGCTAGGTACCCAAAGATCAGTTGGCAAAGTAGACCCCGCATTTGAAACAAGATGGATATACTGGATATTTCTAGAGATTGAGCTTTTAAAGGAAAATTGATCAGAAAATAAATACCGGGCCGAGAAACGCGGCTCAAATCCCTGATAGGAAATAACTTTTCTGTTTTTCTGATATCGAATGCTATCAATTCGATTGCCATTAAAATCAGTGGTGTACTTGGTAAAAGGGCCTAACTGAGTAAACTGACTCCAGCGAATACCTAAATTAATTTGCAATTTTTCAGTTGCTTGCCAATCATCTTGAAAATAAATTGCTTTTTCTAGTGCATATTTTTCATTCTGTCCATTAGGTTTGAACTGAACCGAATCCTGACTGCCAGAAAAAACATTGGGTAAAAAACGATGATGCGTTACTAACACTCCAGTTTTGATACGATGTTTTGCGTTTGGGTAAAAATCAAAATCTGATTTTATTCCAACATCTCTGATTCCTGATCGAAGAGAGATATTAAACCGTTCCTGTGTTGCATTAAATTGAAATCGATAGTCATTTACAACTATTGTTGTGTTCGAGAAAAGGCGAGGACCAAATACATGATTCCATCGAATGGATCCCGTTGCATTACCCCAAGGCACCGAGGTACTGAATGATCGCTTGGAGTTTGCAAAATCAAATACGTCCCTGCCAAAATAACTGCTTACAAACAACCGATCCTTCTTTGAAAACCGATGATTGAACTTTGCATTTAAATCATAAAAATAGTAGCCAGAACCATAGAAACTGCTCTCTTTTGAAACAAAAGGTTTCAATAAGGCATCAATATAGGTTCGTCTTCCCGATATCATGAAAGAAGAAATACCCTTTTCTATTGGACCCTCCGCTGAGAAACGGGATGCAATTAAACCAATACCGCCTTCAAATTGGTTCTTATATAAATTCCCTTCTTTCATGCTTATATCAAGCACCGAAGAAAGCCTTCCTCCATATTGAGCAGGCATACCTC